>JGI24724J26744_10001101_pt1 | contig 18758 bp, 14 predicted proteins | sample Cruoilmetagenom7_FD_26744 | JGI IMG/M metagenome (IMG submission 26744) | reverse complement strand
TCCTAGATCGTTATCGGCAAACACTCACAGATGCGACTATCTCTCTGCGAGCGAAGCTGGACGCCGTTCTGGCGTTCAATCGTGAGCGCTATTTCGAGCACAACCTCAATAATGAAGGCGGTCCGTGGAGCTTAATCACACGGTTCAGACTTGATTTGCATCTGCTCGCACCGCGGGCGCAAGCTTTGCTGCAACAGATCAGCGGGCAAATTGAAGCGCTCGTTCAAACCGCGGTCGATCAAGCGCTTTCAACCGGGGAACTGTCGGCAAGGGCCCCAAAGGCTGATATTGCGTGCCAACTTGTCTGCCTGATCCGTTTCAACCAGTTTATCGTGACAGATGCAGGTCGTTTCGCAGCTCTTGAGCAATTGTTCGCAGCCTCAGCGAGAACGATTTTTCAAGCTTATTCAGGATGCCGACGAGAAATGCCTCTTGCGACTGATTAATATGTTAGCTATGTAGTCGTATGACTACTGCTATCACCACATCTTATGAAGGTTCGACATGCGTTATAGCGCTTAAGAGCCCCCCCCTGAATCTGGTCACCGTTGATTTGCTGAAGGCCTTAGATGCAGCATTTGAGGAGGCTAGGAATGATGACCGCGTTGCCTGCGTTCTCGTCACCGGCGATGGTGACCGGGCCTTCTGCGCAGGCTCAGATCTTAATCAAACACTTGCTCTGAAAGAGTCAGGAAGGTTCATTGAGGACAAACTTACTTATGAGACCAATGTGCTCTCCTCAATTGCAGAGTTTCCGAAACCCGTCATCGCCGCAATTGAGGGCGTCGCTTTTGGAGGGGGGCTTGAGATCGCGTCTTGTTGCGACTTGGTCTTTGCCAGCACGGCGTCGCGATTTGCGCTCCCCGAAATCAATATTGGCGGGTTTCCACCGACGGGCGTGTTGCGAGTAGGCCGATTGATCGGGCTGTCTCGCCTGAAGCAATTGGTCCTGCTTGGGAAGCCAATTGATGCGCAGACAGCATTGTCCTGGGGGCTGTGCAATCAGCTATTCGAACCTGGTCAGGTTTCCTCCGGTGCCCTAGAACAGGCAGTAACGTTTGAGCGACTGCCAAAGCGAGCTTTGCAATACACCAAGCGCGCTCTGGAGGCGGTCGCGGGCGTCGACGACCGCGCACTTCTTTCAGGTGTGCTTGAGCTCTCCGGCGCGCTCGCCAAAACCAAAGACGGTTTGGCCGGAGCACGATCGTTCATTGCAAAAAAGCCTCCGGTGTTTACGGACAAGATCAATCGACAATGACTGATGCGATTGTCCATGACCTCGCCATGCTCCTGGGCCCCAAAGGAATGGTCNCCGAGAGTGATATGCTGGCATTCGTCTCTCATTATCGGGGTGGTGTGGGCCGAACGCCCGCTGTCGCGCAACCTAGGACATTAGAAGAAATCCGTGCTGTTGTTCGCTATTGCTATGCCAACGATATCCGCCTCGTAGCCCAGGGTGCAAACACAGGTCTTGTGGGCGCATCTGCGCCTGACACATCCGGGGGTCAAGTCTTACTGAGCCTCGATCGTATGAACCGTATACGCAGTGTATCGCCGGAAGATAGACTCGCCGTCGTTGAAGCCGGGGTCCGGCTGAGCGCGCTAAATTCGCTTTGTGAACCGGAAAATTTGTTTTGCCCAATAGACCTTGCGGCGGATCCGACTCTTGGTGGGATGGCCGCGACAAATACAGGCGGCGCGCGCCTCATTCGCTACGGCGGCATGCGTGAACAAATCCTGGGCTTGGAGTATGTGATGATGGATGCGGATGCGACCATAGGCGGACGGCTTGATGGATTGCGCAAGAATAATTGTGGTCCGTCCATTGATCAGCTGCTCATTGGCTCGGGGGGGGAGCTCGCAATCATTACAGCGATGGCGGTCACGCTTAATCATTGCCCAGCTAAGCGTGTTTGCGCTTTGATTGAGCTCAACTGCGAAACGATTGTGCCATCGTTGATTCTGCGTATGGAGCATGCGCTCGGTGATACGCTGACGGCCTGTGAAGGCATGTCGCGTGACGCCATGTCCGCCGCGCTAGGCCATGGGCCAGCTCTCAACCTCCCGTTCCCACCTAACGGTGTGCCAGTCTACGCACTTCTTATCGAAGCTTCGACCAGTCGTGGAGACTTTGATTTCCAAGAGCGTACAACAGACCGGTTGGCCGGTGCATTGGAAGCTTGTTTCGGTGCGGGTATCACCAATGTATCCGTTGGCGACGGCGCAGCCTTCTGGGCTCTGCGCCATCGCATTAGCGATGCCCTCAGAGATGAGGGCCAGGTTATCGGACATGACGTTTCAATGTCTCGGTCGCGACTCCCAGAATTTCATGAGGTGATGCGCGCCAAACTGGATTCAGAATGGAGCTTTTTAAGGGTCTGTGACTTTGGACACGTTGCTGATGGTGGAGATCATTACAATCTGGTTTGGCCTCACAGCAAAGGCCCGGACGGTGATCGAACTGAGGTCATCAACGCCATTCGAGAATGCGTCTACAATACGGTTGTCAATGATTTTCAAGGTTCGTTTAGCGCTGAGCACGGCCTCGGACCACTGAACGCCTCTGCTTATCAACGTCTTGTACCAGCTTCGCAGAGACGGGTTCTCGGCGATCTCAAACAGCTCTTCGATCCAAAATCGCTGCTCGGCCACGGTGTTCTCAATTCAAGACTCTAGGTAACCAAATGCATACATATCTCCACGCTCTGACTGCGCCTGACAAACCCGCCCTTATAAATGCCTTGTCCGGCGAGGTTCGCACCTATGCCGAGCTAGATCGCCGGTCTAATCAAATGGCTCAATGTGCTCGCTCAATTGGTTTAAGGCCGCGCGACGCCGTGGCGATTTTGATGACGAACAGACTTGAATACTTTGATGCGGTCTGGGGCGCGCAGCGCGCCGGGCTCTACTATGTCTGCGTCTCTAGTCGCCTTAAGGCTGAAGAGATTGCCTACATTCTTGAAGACTCGGGCGCGCAGCTGTTGATCAGTTGCGATCAGATTCCGGAAAACGTTGTCTCGGAAGCTATTGCGATGAGCGCGGGCGTGAAACATCTCCGGATAGGCTCTGATTCAGGCGTGTATGACAGCTTCGATGTTGCGCTTGATGCTATGCCAACCGATCCGATCGACGATGAAGTCGCCGGTGTCGATATGCTGTATTCTTCCGGAACGACGGGATTTCCCAAGGGCATTAAGCGCCCGATCGAGGACAAACCGATCGATGCGCACGCGCCGATCACGGATCTTCTGAAGGGTTTATTTGGTGCAAGTTCAAACTCTATCTATCTATCACCTGCTCCGCTTTATCATGCGGCGGCGCTGCGCTGGTGCTTAGGAATGCACCATATTGGGGCGAGCGTGATCATCATGGAGAAGTTCGAAGCCGCTGAATATTTGGCGGCAGTTGAACGCTATCAGGTCACTCTAAGCCAAGTAGTTCCGACAATGCTCGGCCGAATGCTCGCGCTTCCGGAGATTGCACGCAAAGCAATCGATACGTCGAGCCTTGAGGCTATTATTCACGCTGCCGCGCCGTGTCCAATTCCGGTTAAAGAGGCGATGATTGCGTGGCTTGGTCAGATCGTTCACGAGTATTACGCCGGAACCGAGAGCAATGGCTTTGTCAGCATAAGCTCAGAAGAGTGGCTCGCGCATCGCGGTTCAGTCGGCACAACCGTCATTGGTGAAATCAAGATCTGCGACGAAGACGGAACGGAGTTACCAATAGGCGAAGCGGGGACAGTTTTTTTCGCGGGCGGAAACACGTTCCACTACCATAACGACCCGGAGAAAACGCTAAAGAGCCGCCATCCAATACATTCAGATTGGTCAACCTTGGGTGATATCGGGCGCTTGGATGATGAGGGCTACCTGTATCTCTCCGATCGCAAGGCGTTCATGATCATTTCCGGTGGAGTGAACATCTATCCTCAGGAAACGGAAAACACTTTGATCACTCACCCCGCTGTCGCCGATGCCGCTGTGTTTGGCATTCCAGATTCTGATTTTGGAGAAGCCGTTAAGGCGGTTGTGCAGCCAGAGGTCTGGGCAGACTCCACGCCAGAATTTGCCGAGGAACTCATCGCCTTTTGCCGCGAGAAACTCTCCAACATCAAATGCCCCAAAAGCGTAGACTTCATGACCGAGTTGCCACGCACACCCACAGGTAAGCTTTTCAAGAAACAGCTTCGTGATGCTTACTGGGATAAACCTACGATCAAACAATCCGGAGAAGATTGATGAGTGAGGGTGTGCGGATTAGAAAAGTAGCGGGCGTTCTTCAACTGCAGTTTGACCGGCCGGACGCAAAGAACGCGATCAATAGCGCTATGTATACGCTAATGGCGGATGCGCTTATCGATGCAGATACGGATCCAAGTGTTCGGATTGTCTTGATTGGCACGACCCATGACACCTTCACATCCGGAACCGATCTCTGCGACGCTCATTCTGATGAATCCGTTTCGAAAAGCGCTCCCGCCGCCCGCTTTTTAGCTGCGCTGATTGACTGCAGAATGCCAATTGTGGCGGGCGTTTCAGGTTCCGCAATTGGCGTTGGCCTAACTATGCTTTGCTATGCTGATATCGTTATTGCAGACTCAACAGCACGTTTTCGCGCACCGATCACTGATTTGGCGCTGTCATCCGAATCCAGCAGCTCGTTTGTGCTGTCCCTCATGCTCGGCTTCACTAGTGCTAGCGAACTTCTGTTAAGCGGCCGTGAGTTTGGCGCAGTCGAAGCGCATCAGTGCGGATTGGCGTCTTGTTTGACTGATGCCCTAGCGTGGGATGAAGCTGATCGCGTGACCAATGCCCTCGCAAAGAAATCACCTCGCTCTATGCGAGAAACCAAACGCCTGATCCGCACACTGTGCTCCGAATTGAACTCGCAAATGCTGTTTGAGGGAGCTGTCTTCCGGTCTCTACTAACATCTCCAGGCGCACACGATGCACTCAGCACATTTAGAGAAAGCCGCGAGCCTGACTCGTCAGGTCAATAGAGGACGTTGAATATGACTGACACTTTGAAGCTACTCGTCGGAGGAAAACTCCTCAAAACGGATGAGACCCACACCCTGACCAATCCTGCCACAGAGGAGGACGTTGTTGAGGTCGCGGTCTGCTCTCGTGAGCAATTGGACGATGTCGTCGATACTGCGCGGAAAAGCTTTGTGAGTTGGAGCCAAACTTCATTGGTCAAAAGACGAGAGCTGCTGAACGAAATTGCACGTACGATTGCAGAAAATGTCGACGAGCTTCGTGACTTGATGGTTGCGGAGCATGGCAAGCCAAAAGCCGAAGCGCACATCGAAATTCTTGGCGCTGCATACTGGTTTTCAGAGTTTGCGAAGGCTGAATTTCCTAACCGTCTCACGGAGGACTCCTACGAGAGACGCAACCGAACGAGTTATGTACCACTTGGCGTTGTTGGGGCGATCGTTCCGTGGAATTATCCGGTATTTCTTGCTTCTTTTAAGCTCGCACCAGCGCTCCTTGCGGGCAATACTGTTATTTGGAAGCCGTCACCTTTCACGCCTGCGACGACCCTTCGCATTGGCGAGTTGCTTGCTGATATTGTGCCGGCGGGCGTATTGAACGTCATACATGGTGAAGACTCCCTTGGCCCTGCGATGACCACTCACCCTGGGATCGATAAGATCAGTTATACTGGCTCAACAGCTACTGGACGGCGGGTGATGGCGGGCGCAGCCCACACTTTAAAACGTCTGGATCTGGAGCTTGGCGGGAATGACGCCGCAATCGTCCTAGAAGATGTAAATGTTGAAGAAGCAGCTGAGAGTGTCTTTTGGGCAGGGTTTCGAAACTCTGGGCAAATCTGCATTGCGGCAAAGCGCGTTTACGTCCCAGACGCCATTTATGACCAGTTTGTCGAGGCGATATCTAAAGTTGCAACATCAGCGCGAGTAGGCGACGGCGCTGCGGAAGGAACACAGCTCGGCCCGATTCAGAATGAACGGCAATTTGAACGAGTAAAAACCCTGTTGGAGGGGCTCCATGCTGCTGGTTTGGATGTGCGAGCAGGCGGACATGTATTGGATGGTCGAGGCTACTTTGTGGAGCCGACGATTGTGGCTAATCCACCAGAGACCTCACAAATCGTGGTCGAGGAGCAATTTGGGCCGGTCCTTCCGATTATGCGTTACAAAGATGTCGACGACGTCGTTGAGCGCGCGAACGCTGCGGAATTTGGGCTTGGCGCTACAATCTGGTCCAATGACTTGGACGCTGCTGAAGCCCTGGCTGAACGCCTGATGGTCGGCACAGTCTGGATCAATGAAGCCCACTCTCTCTCCCCAGTCACGCCATTTGCAGGGCACAAGCAATCCGGCATTGGGGTTGCCAATGGCACCGATGGCTTGATGACATATCTTCAGGCGAAAACTGTAATTACCAATCGCAAGCCCGGGGGCTACCGCCCTGCAGTGAGCTAGGGTTAAAAAAGAAGGCCGCAGACCTTCATTGGCTGCGGCCCCAAAGTTGAGGGAGGAAACTGACGCCTTCTACCGGGCGGTGTAGCCGCCATCGACCGCGAACTGTGCACCATTCACATAGCTCGCTTCATCACTGGCGACGAACAGGATTGCGTTCGCAATTTCTAGCGGCGTGGCAAGCCTACCAGCAGGCTGTTGAGCGGCGAGGCCGCCAATCATTTTTTCGGTCACGGTTTCTGCCGGATCAGGATCCGGCACGCGGGCGTTGACGGCGTCACGAACCATTTGTGTATCAACAAAGCCGGGATGGATTGAATTGACACGTATGTTGTAGCCCAGTTCTTGGCACTCCAACGCAGCGCCTTTCGTCAGAAGGGTCACGCCACCTTTAGATGCCCCGTATTCGACTTGATGCGGCAGTGCGACAAGACCCATAATCGACGACAGGTTCACGATCGACCCGCCGCCGCTTTGTTTCATGGCACGAATCCCGTGTTTTACACCAAGGAAGACGCCATCGAGATTGACGGAGAGGACGCGGCGCCATGTTTCGAGCGGCATGTCTTCGAGCGCTAAAGCTGAAGGCGGGCAGCCGGCATTGTTAACAACGATATCCAGGCGTCCAAAGGCCGCAACGGCGCGATCGATCACCACCTCCCACTGGTTTTCGTTAGTGACGTCGTGGTCGAGCGGGAGAACGCGGTCTTGATCGCCCAAGATAGTTTCGCCGAGCAGCGCGGAGTCGAGGTCTGTTACGACAAGGTTCGCACCTTCTTTCAGGAAGCGGTCTGCAGTTGCCTGTCCAATTCCACCGGCAGCGCCAGTGATTAGGGCCGTTTTTCCCTTTAAGCGCGCCATTATGCCATTTCCTCGACAGGTGAAACCACGTCGAACTCAAACAGGTCAGCATCGAGATCGCGGGTGGCACTCCAATAATCAACGAGCAGGAATGGCCAGTTTTGCGAGACTCGCCCCGTGCGATTTTTGAACCAGTTATCAACTCCATCAGCGCCCCATGCCATTCTTGAATTGGCTTCATCGACTTCGTCATTGAAAGCTTCAAACACATCTCTGCGGACCGACATGTTCTTTGCTCCGCGTGCATCCATCTCGGCGAGGCTTTCGAGGATAAAATTTACCCCGCACTCGGAGAAAAAGATTATCGAACCGTTCGCGACAATGTTTGTGTTCGGGCCATATAGGATGAACATGTTCGGATAATCCGGCACACAAAGCCCAAGATACGCACTTGCATCTCCGTGCCAGTCTTCATGTAGCTTGTTGCCGTTATGACCGGTGACTGAAATTGTATCCAAAAAATCCGCGGCCCGAAAACCAGTCCCGTAAACAATGACGTCGAGCTCATGAAACTGTCCATCAGAAAGCCGAACTCCGTCCGGTTCGATTCGATCAATCGTGCCGGTTTCAAGCGCTACATGGCTTTGCTTTAGTGCGCCTATCCAATTGCCATTATCACGCAAAAAGCGTTTCGCGCCGGGCGCATAGGTTGGTGTAACATCTTTCAGCAGGTCGGCATCGCAACCGCATTGTTTTGCGAGATGTTGTTTTAGGGCCGCGCGCACCTCAGCATTGAGCGCACTGACCGAACCAGACTCATTCCAATTTGGATCACACGTCGCGAGGTCATATAGGCTGTCTGCGTATTGGACGAAAATGGCGAAGCGATATAGAGAGGCGTAATGAGGTAGGTTCGCCATGAGCCACTGATGATCTTGAGGCACGGCCTCGTGATAATCTGGTGTATCAATGAGCCATGGAGCAGAGCGCTGAAACACGGTTAGAGATTTGGCGCTTCTTGCGATTTCAGGAACAAATTGAATGGCACTCGCGCCGGTTCCAATGACGCCAATTCGAGCCCCGCTCAACTCGGCTTCTGCATCCCATTCGGCCGAGTGAAACTGGTCTCCAAGAAAACTACTCTGTCCTTTAATTTCTGGAATGTTTGGCCGGTTGAGCTGGCCCACAGCAAAAACTACGATATCAAAGGTCTTACGGTGAATTTGGTCTTCGATTCTTATATCGAGCGTCCAAGAATTACTCTCATCGTTCCATTCCGCTGCGGCTACGTCTGAATTGAATGAAACTCGCTCTCGCAAGATTCCCTTGGATGCTATCTTTTGAAAATACTCCAAGATCTCCGCTTGCTGAGAGAAATTCTCTGACCAATCGGTTTTCTGTTGGAACGAGTAGGAGTAACTCAAGTTGTGAACGTCGACGCGACAGCCGGGATAGACATTGTTGAGCCAAGTGCCGCCAACATCACCGTTCTTCTCGAAGATTGAGACATCATGACCTTGCTCGATGAGCTTGATGGCAGCTAGGAGCCCTGACATTCCTGCACCGACAATCGCCACGGACTTCGCTTTGATGGTCGAGGGCGGTTGAGCTGTTTCGCTAAGACCAAACAATCCGACTTCTTGAATATACAAGTCGATCTGATCGGGATCATATCTTGGACCGGCGACTGGTTTCAGAAAGGCCGTGATATCGGCGATGGGCCATTCTCGTGGCCTATTTGGCTTGCTTACGAGCACCGAGACGGCTGTGAGAATTTCGTCTTTTGAAGCTTTGTCACTTTCTGAGATCCATTCAGTCCCATTGGCTTCGAGAACGGACATTGCGGTCAAGTCACCTTTGGCAAAACAAAGGGCTGCAATCAGCGAAGCCGCGTGCGCGCCTTTTGCGTGGTTCAATATATCTTGGTCGTTGATTGTCGACATTTCGTTCTCCTAGGACTGGTCTCAATGGCATTTGAAGATCGACCGCGGTAGCTTTGATAGTAGTCGTTTGACTACATTTTGGGTTTCGAGGCAAGCTGCAGATTGCCGCAGGAATCGTCCAAAGCGTAACAAGGCCTGAGGTAAAGTGCATCGCCGCGATATTCTAAATCCATCACAGTTCATGGATGTGCGAGTAGGTCCGATAGCAACACGGTAGGCAATGTTTGAAGCCTTAAGATCATGGTCAATCTATCTGGCAAGAGTTATGCGTCCACGGTGCCTTCAATGTTTGATTTAAGCAGCCCGAGCATGTGATCCCAGACGCCGTCCATCACAGCAGCATAATCGGCGGATGGCATGTTCTCTTGCGTGACTTGGAGCCTTGTCCCGCTCGCGAATTGGCTGAAATCGTAACGTATTGAAATTTCATTCTCACGCGTGCGTTGCGTGCCGTGATTGGTGCTCCAATACCGGTACGCGAATGCCCTATCTGTTTCAAACACTGAAATGGATCCGAAGTCCGTGAAAGGTTCTTCGTTGAAGGTCCCGTAGCATATGTATTCCCCGCCTTCGCATTTGTCAGACTCCACTCGCTCAAATGGAAAGTGGGATTTTATCTCGCTGGGCTCGGTCAGTGCCTGGAAAACTACGCTTGGAGCAGCATTGATATCGATAGATTTTGAGATTTTGTCGGTCACGCCAATATTTTCCTTGTGCAAATTGTAGTCGCACGACTACTTTACAGGGATTTTCGCGTGGATCAAGCCAAAATGTAATATCAGTCTAACGCGCCGATCTCCTTTCGGCCCACTCTACAAGTCTTAAGCAGCTAGAAGCTCTCGCCTGATGGACAGAGCCGGTACTGCGTTGATCTCTTAATCTGGTTGGGTGTTCGATTTGTGCTGATGATTGAAGTGATTACGGGCTCACGAATGGGCCGAATTGAGATCGGCGATAAGAAATTGCACAGAAAGACGACATGGTAAGTACGTCGCCATTCCTTGCGTTTGATAGGGTGCGTTCAACCAACAGGTGAGAACGAGGGTAAATGGAAGTTATCTGGCGTCATAAGCGTCATGTATCCGATGGTTCGAAGGCGTTCCCGTCTGACCTCAGGCGCTTAAAAAGCCTTCCAACCTTCGTCTTATGATTGCATCCGCCTGGCCCATGATGCGATCAACTAGTTCTTGGCAAGTCGGAATATCGTGTATCAACCCTGCGACCATACCGCAGGACCAAGCACCTGCATCGATGTCGCCATTCAGCATGATCTTTGGGTAAACGCCCACTACTTCTGAGGCAACATCTTTGAATTCTATGTCACCTCCAAGCACTTTTTCCTTCTCGAGCAGGCGTTCGACGGCGACGTTGTGAAGAACTCGTTCGGTGTTCTTGAGTGGCCGGAGCACCAATCTGGTGTCCAGTTCTGAGGCATTGAGGATAGCTTGTTTTACATTGTCATGAACGGGCGCCTCTTTCGTTGCAATGAAGCGCGTCCCCATATTCATTCCATCCGCACCCATCGCGAGAGACGCGACCAGAGATCGCCCGTCGGCTTGGCCCCCAGACGAAACGAAAGGAATGTCTAACTCGTCAGCGGCCCGAGGCAGTAGGATCATGTTTGGAATGTCATCCTCGCCTGGATGGCCACCACATTCAAACCCATCTACTGAAACGGCATCGCAACCAATNTCCTGTGCTTTAAGGGCGTGGCGTACTGATGTGCATTTGTGAATCACCNTAATATTGTTTTCCTTCAGGATTGGGAGCCACGCTGAAGGATTGTTTCCAGCAGTTTCAACGACTTTCACACCGCCATTGATGATGGATCTCAGGTATCCAGGGTAGTCGGGCGGGTTGGTGGACGGGAGAAACGATACATTCACACCAATTGGCTTATCGGTTAGGTCGCGACACTTTGCTATCTCATTTGCTAGATCAGCAGGTGTTTTCTGGGTCAACGCCGTGATTATACCGAGGCCACCGGCGTTTGAAACGGCGGCCGCTAGCTCCGCAAATCCAACATAGTGCATGCCGCCTTGTATGATCGGATGTTTGATTCCGAGTAGGTCTGTAATTTTCGTCTTCATGGAGAACCTCTAACACAAAAGTAGTCATTCGACTTCTTCCTAGCGACTTTTTGCTCAGGTGCAACCTTTGATGACTCAATTGGCGGACGAAGGACTGACCTACAAACCTGCCAGCAGCATTATTGCCTCCTGAGGCGAACTATCAGGAATCAAGCTTCCAGACGGGTTGCTCTAGTTGAATGGGCGACAGGGGGCGTATTAGCATGTTGAAAAACAACTAGAAAAATAATCTACCTGAGTTTGTCGAATTTGAGGTTTCGTAGAAAAATCGAAAAACTTGAGTAGAATGCGTGCGGGTGGAGTACGGGAAGTGACGCGTCAGGCGATCCGGTTTGCGTACAATAAGCAGAATCTTGGATTACCGCCTTTTTTGTTGACAGCGCAAAATTTCAATGAAAGTAGTTAATCGACTACAAACTTAATGCACGAACAATCACGTGCGGGAGGGCAAAAGTGCTGAGCGTCGAATTCTACAAGCCGATCAGCCCGTTCTTTGAATCTTCAGATTCGAGATTGACCAATCCATTGCTCGACAAAACTCAGCACTGCTTGAAATATGAATAAGGGAGAATTCAAATGAGCAATACCAACAAAAAGTCCACTAGATGGGCAATGAGCGCCTCATGTGTGGCACTTGCGACCGTGTCTTTTGGTGGGGCCGTTCAGGCCCAAGAAGGAATTGCGCCTCGTACTTTGAGTAAAGTCACTGTTACTGCGCAAAAACGAGCTCAAGATGCGCAGGATGTGCCTCTTGCTATCACTGCTTTAGATGCCTCAGCTATCGCTGAGCGCGGGATAACAAACCCGTCGGACTTGCAATTTGTCACGCCCGGACTGACCATCGGCCGAACCAATGCCCAGCAGACCAAGGTCACGATAAGAGGTGTTGGTGCTGAAAACATTGGCATTGGCGGCGACCCTGGTGTCGCTCTGTACGTCGACGGGAATTATCTTCAATCCTCTAACTATATCACCCAAGATTTTTTCGATGTCGAACGCATCGAGGTGCTTCGCGGTCCGCAAGGTACGCTTTACGGTCGCAACACCATCGGTGGTGCGATCAACGTTATTACTGTCAAGCCTACCGACGAGGCTTTTGGTGCGGAGTTAGTGGGCGAGCTGACAAACTTTAACGGGTACAAAGTCAAAGGCGCAGTCAATATTCCATTAGCGAACGGCGTTGCTGCACGATTAGTTGCTGTGGATTCCAAGCGTGATGGTTTTGTCGAAAATATTACGACGGGAACAGATGTCGATCGATCGGACTATACCGCGGCCAGGGGGGCAATTCTATTTGAACCGACTGACAAGTTTGAGGCTCTGCTGAGCGGGTATTTCTATGAGAACAATCCTGCTCAACCGCTGGTTACAATATCGGAATATCCGACAGGTGCTTTTATCGGCGGCTTCACACCGAATCCGTTCTTGGGCGCAGCGCCGAATCCAAACTTGTTTGACCGGTATTTGATCGCGTCCGATATTGATCCGACCGGCGGAGACGATTCAGACGGTCTTTCTTTGAACATGTCGTACGACCTAGGTGATTGGGAAATTAAGTCGCTAAGCTCGTTCAATAACAACGATAGCGTAGTTATAAGGGACTCTGATGGATCTCCTGATGTGTTCACGCGGACCAATATCGCCTTCGATGTTGAGACATTTAGCCAAGAATTTCAGCTGAACTATTCTGGGCAATCTTTCGACCTCGTCAGCGGTCTGTACTACTTCGAGGAGACTTCATCGTTAGATTTTGCTCTTCAGACCGGGTACTCGCTCACCCCGTTTGGTACGGGAACTTCGAGCTTCGATATTGAAACATCGGTTGATACTCAGTCGCTGGGTATATTCGGTCAGCTAGACGGCGATATCGGAGAGAAATGGGGCTACACAGTCGGGCTTCGATATTCCGAAGATGAGAAGGATTTTCAAGAACTGTTGGTTATCCCTGAGTTCGGACTCAACATCACGGATTTCCCTCAGAGCGACTCATGGGACGATTTGTCTGGTAAGGTTGGCCTCACTTTTGAGCCGTCGGAGGATGTTCTGATCTACGGTACATACTCGACGGGATATAAATCTGGCGGATTCAATTCTGGCGGCGCTCAGCCATCCTACGATCCTGAGACGGTCAGTACATTTGAAGCGGGCATAAAAACGCTGTTTGCCGACGATACACTTCAACTAAACGCTACGTCATTCCACAGTGATTACGAGGACAAGCAGGAATTTCAAATTTCACCCGCTGGCATTGGCACGCTTCTAAATGCTGGTGCCGCTACAATGTGGGGCGTGGAGGTCGAGTCAACTTGGCAAGCGACCTCTAATTTCCGTCTTGATGGGGCTGTGGCCTACCTGTTCGCCGAATATGATGAATTTGACACGGTCGATGATCTAAACCCACAACTCGGCACTCAGGACCTCAGCGGTAATCGTTTAACCCGTGCTCCAGAATGGTCTTATAACGTTGGAGCTCAATACGATTTTCGTTTGGGGGCTCGAGGACAATTTTCAGCTCGCGCTGACCTGGCGTACGTTGATGAACAGTTCTACCGCCCGATCAATCTCGATACCGACGCTCAGGATGGATACACAAGAATCAACCTGCGCTTGATGTGGAATAGTGAAGATTCTCCGCTTCGAGCCGAGGTGTTTGTCGACAACGTAACGAAAGACGATTCCTTCGACAACATAGCGTTGAACGGCGGCATCCTAGGGGGGACTTACGAAGCCCAATTGTTGCCGCCTCGCGTTTACGGCGTCCGTCTTGGATACACGTTCGGGCATTAGTCCTCCTACTTGCCCTTTACCTTGGAGAGTGGCTTCAATACCGCCGCTCTCCACTTTTTTGGGAGCGCATGATCACTTACTCAATATATACCCAATCTCCATGTGGAGGTCTCGTTGGCCGCTCAACGCTCAATGGCGAAATCGAGGTTTACAAAGGAATACCCTATGCTCTGCCTCCCGTTGGCGAGCGACGTTGGAGGCGGGCTGAGCCTGCAATCAGCTGGAAAGGGTATAGAGCGGCTTTCGAGTACGGCCCATCCTGCCCCCAGTTTCCAATGCCTGAAGGTCCGATTTTTCATCACCCACTTTTGCAAAGCAGCGAGGATTGCCTCTACCTGAACATTTGGACTCCGACAGACAAATCAGAACCACTTCCCGTCATGGTCTGGATCCATGGCGGGGGACTTTTCGCTGGTTCTGGACGTTATCCTGAATACGACGGAGCCAAGCTTTCCCGTCACGGAGCGGTCGTCGTAACATTGAATTACCGCCTAGGTATGCTCGGCTACTTCGCGCACCCGGATCTAAGTGAGGAAGACCACGATGGTGCATCCGGTAACTATGGTCTCTCTGACATGGTCGAGGCGCTTCGCTGGGTTAAGGAGAATATTGAAAGTTTCGGTGGCGACCCAGAAAATGTAACGGTGTTCGGAGAATCCGCCGGGGGCTGGGCCGTTTCGCAACTTGTGGCGTCTCCTTTAACCACCGGGCTAATCCACCGCGCAATAGTTCAAAGTGGGGTGGGGAATTTCCCTATGCTGAACTTGAAGGAGGCACGGTTTGGCAGGCCGTCCGCTGAAGCAGACGGTGTGGGTTTGGTCGAATCTCTTGGAGCTTCATCGATTGCAGAGCTCCGATCGTGGCCAGCTCAAACGCTGATCGACGAGTGGCTTGCTTTAGGCAGGACCACTCAAGCAATTGTCGATGGCTGGAGCCTACCAGACGAGGTTTTTTCAATCTTCGAATCGGGACGCCAAAACGATATTCCAATCCTTGTGGGATTTAATGAGAACGAAGCAAACAATCTCGCTGAAGTAGGCGCTGTTCCGCTTCCCCCGAATTCTGAAGCCTACATATTGATAGCCAAACGGCGCTATGGCGAGCACGCTGACGAGTTTTTGTCTCTCTATCCGCCTGACAACATGCGAGACTCAATTTTCAGAGCGTATCGAGACCGCAGTCACGCGTGGGGAGCGGTATCTTTGGCTCAAAGTATGTCGTCGGTGTCGTCGTCAGCTTTTCTCTACCTATTTAGGCATCAGCCAAGTAGTTTTGTAGACGGAATGGGAGCGTATCACATGTCCGAAATTCCTTATGTGTTCAACAACCTTGAAGATAATGCGTCGTTTTGCCATCCGATTTTGCGGCATCGCGAAGTCAGCGAAGAAGCGACGGTGCTTGCGGATGCTATGTCGGCCTGTTGGGTGTCATTTGCAAAGAAAGGTCGCCCCTCCTGGACGGGCAGCTTGGACTGGCCGGCCTATGAAGGATCGGGGAAGTATGTTGCGATCACAACCGATGGACCGATTATCGAATCCGATCTGCTTGATGGTGCTTGCGAATTCCATGATCGATTGAATATGATGCGACGAATGTCCGGCGCTTTTTGGACACCTCTTTTCGATCCTTCCGACGTCGATGGGTATTCTTTCTGATTGCAAATATGGCCAAGATTATCGGTGCTAGATTTTTTGAATAAGAAGAGCCAATAAGCTGCTCAAGCTTCAACTGCGCTTCGCCTTAAAATTGTCCGGTCATTTTTGAATACCGAGCGCTTTGCGCTTACGATCGACCCGCAAAAGAAAGCTGATCGTTGCGTGGGAGGCTTTATCGTTCGCCTCTTGTAGTGACAAGGTCCGAATGGAGAACAGCTATCAAGAAGGATGAACACTAAAATTGTTGAATGACTGCAAAGTTTAGTTCCGGTTTAACAAACACCTAAACAGCAACGGAGCCGCAGCTGCTCGCTAACTAATTTGATCTGTTTTAGCTCCTCACTCGTCATAGTCATAATAGCGGTGAAGCATCGCAGTAAGCGCATCGAGGACCGGCATGCCTGGATCTGTTGCTTGATAAACTGCCAGTCCCATAATTTCAGCACCGATTGAGAGAACGTCGACGGCGCTCAGCTCACCTTGCTGGTCAGAGTATCTTCGCAACACTTTACGGGTTCGGCGAACCATTGCCTCCTTGAGGAGGGGCATCTGATAAGACAAAGACAAGAGCTCAATTGAGACTCGTTGATCTTTGAATATGACCTGCATAATCCCTTTGGCATCTGCTTTTGCATTTTTAAGTTTGAGCTTAGGCATGTCGTAGTCAATGTCAGCATGTACCGCCACCATGAGTGCTTCCTTGGACCCGAAATGACGATGTATAAGGCCGTGATTGACCCCCGCCCGTGCAGCAATTGTTTTGATGCTGGTATGAGCAGCGCCATCCTCCAGCAGACCTTCACGGGCTGCTTTGACAAGTTTTTCTGGCGTCGAGAGTTCGAGGGAGCGACGAGATGCTGAGGGTTGGCGGGGCAATATAGAATCTTTCACGTTAGTCGGTTCGTACGTATCACAGCTAAAAGGCAACTTGAACAGGTACGATTGTAGTCATTCTTTATTTTGCATGCGTTTGGCGGTTGTAGTAGGTATTCTACATTCAGGGCATAATCGCTGTATTTTAGCTTTCTGAGAACGAAATTTTTCTATACTTTGCGAAAGTTCGAGCTTTACGCGAGGGGGAGTTTTCATGTAGTCATATGACTACAATGAGATTTTTTGGATTATCATACTTCGCGCCGTGGCTCGGCCTTGGGATTAGCCTCGCGGCGGTGGCGAGTACAGGTTGGGTACATGACGCGTTGATACTAAACGCCGTCTTACAACTAGTGCTCTTTGTTCTCGTCGCGCATATTCCCACGCAGAAAACTAAGCGAATGTCTTACGTAGATATAGCTTGGCCGTGGGGGCTGGTTGTAATCGGTGTTGTAGNCGCGTTTATGCAATCATCGGTCGAATGGCGTGGCGTGTTGATTCTGGTCGTCTATGGAGGAATGGGTGGTAGAACGGGCATCCGATCTGTTCGGGCAGTTGTTCGGGGTGCCTTCGCGGTCGAATTCCCACGATACGAATATCAAAAACTACGATGGACTGCGTCTCGAAAAGCCAATCGACTCTTGGCGATGCATATCGACGTCTCTGCCCAAGCATTCCTCAATATTGCCCTGCTTTGTCTTCCTGCATTTCTATTCACATTGAGCCCAGCTACGGCAATGCATCCATTGGAGGTTGTGGGCCTGGCTATGTGGTTAATCGCTTTCTTGTGCGAATGGGTAGCCGATCGCCAAAAAGCGTCGTTCACAGCCGCGGCCAGAGCCCGCGGTGAGCCAAACGCTGTCTGCAATATTGGCTTCTGGCGTTACAGTCGGCATCCAAATTACTTCTTCGAATGGATGGTTTGGAATGCACTGATCCTAGCAAGTATTCCTGGATATATAGGATTTTGGTGGCCTGCGGCCACGCTTGATGCAGCGCTCATTGGCGCGGTACTATTGTATACATCGTTTTACATGCTCCGGGGGTTGCTCTACGGCACCGGCGCCGAGCCATCTGAGTATTATTCCATGAAGCGCCGGCCTGCTTACGCGGACTATCGCAAACAGACAAACCGCTTCGTGCCGTGGCCGCATGCTCGAAAGTAGATGACCGGTATTCGAATTTTGAGAAGGAGAACGCAATGGGCGTTTTGGACGGAAAAACGGTTCTTGTAACCGGAGGCGGAAGCGGGATTGGACGCGAGTGCGCTCTCCTTGCTGCAAGAGAAGGGGCCAATATTTTGGTCAACGATCTCGGTGCTAGCTTGTCAGGTGCCGACAACAGCGACGCTGGCTCGGCTGAAATAGTGGCAAACGAGATAATCGAGAACGGAGGCAAAGCAGATTGGAACAACCAAAGTGTTACCGACCTGAATGCAGTAGAGCAAATGGTTGAACAGGCCAAAGATACATACGGCGGGCTCGACATCGTGATGAATCCGGCGGGCATTCTACGCGATGGTATGTTCCACAAGATGAGCGAAACAGATTGGAGGACAGTGATTGATGTGCACCTTCATGGCACCTTCAATGTGACGCGGGCCGCTGTAAATTTGTTCCGCGAGCAGGAGGATGGAGCCTTTATTCTGTTCACGTCAACGTCCGGTTTGATTGGCAGCATAGGCCAAGCCAATTATAGTGCCGCAAAAATGGGCATTGCAGGCTTGTCCCGCATCATTGCGCTAGAGGGGCAGAGGAAAAACGTGCGTTCAAATGTGATTGCGCCGTTTGGCTGGACCCGAATGACCGCATCTGTTCCGGTCAAAGGAGAGGAAGGTCTCCGTAGAGCAAAAGTTCGTCAGGAGAAAATGCGGGCAGATCAAGTAGCCCATTTAGCGGTGGCGCTAGCGGCCCCAGATGCATCTCGCATGAATGGTCAGATCTTTTGCGTCCGCGGAAATGAGGTTTCTATTTTCAGCCAGCCGCGGCCCGTGAAAGCGATGACAAAACTCGAGGGGTGGACGCCGGCTGGGCTGATCTCTGAAGCGTTCCCTGCCATGACGCGGCAAGCGAATGATCTGGATACGACAGCCGAGATTTTTCCGTACGATCCAGTTTAAGTCACTAAGGATCTACTCGGACTGTCAACTCCTTATTCT
>JGI24724J26744_10001097_pt1 | contig 18773 bp, 14 predicted proteins | sample Cruoilmetagenom7_FD_26744 | JGI IMG/M metagenome (IMG submission 26744) | reverse complement strand
TGATCCTTGCGCCGGTCTCAGTTGCTGCCACTGCATTGCGCACCGGACCGACGATTATCATCGGCGTGGTTGCAATTGTTCTGTCGACCCTCGTTTTGGTTTTTCACCTGCCATTGCACAACGCTGCCGGCATCATCCTGCAGATGCCGAAGATTTTTGTTTTTGGCTTCTGGACAGCGATCCTGATCGGCGTGGTTTTTCTGGGGGCATACGCGCGCAGCGTTGCGTCAGAAATCACCACCATGTCCGAAGCGCTTCTGGCGACCCAGATGGCGCTGGCGCGTGAACAGAAAATCACCGATCTGGCGGGCGTTGTCGCAGCCGCCGCGCATGAACTGGGCACACCGCTGGCAACCATCAAACTGGCCAGCACGGAATTGATCGGGGATCTGGACGGGCAGGGCGCCTTGCAAGATGATGCCCGCCTGATCCGTGACCAGACAGATCGGTGTCGAGATATCCTGCGCGATATGGGCCGGGCAGGCAAAGATGATTTGCACATGCATTTCGCTCCGTTGAGCGCCGTCATCCACGACGCCAGCGAACCCCATTCGGACCGTGGGAAAACCGTCTCGGTTTCCGCTAAACCTGCTGACGGCAGCAGTGCACAGCAACCAGACATCAAGCGCAGTTCCGAGATCATTCACGGCTTGCGCAACCTTATTCAGAACGCAGTAGATTTCGCCGACACGTCGGTTTGGGTAAGCGCCAGCTGGACAGACGCCACGATCACCGTGCGAATAATGGATGACGGCAAAGGGTTTCCGCCCCACATTATCAATCGGATCGGCGACCCGTATGTCAGCGACCGGCGCAGCGATTCTAATGCGGAAACCCGGCCGGGTTATCAGGGAATGGGGCTGGGGTTGTTTATCGCGAAAACCCTGCTTGAACGCTCGGGCGCGGAACTGGTTTTTGCCAATGGCCGGGACGCACCGCAAACACCCGAGTCCCAAGAATCCCACAAGGGTGCCATCGTCGAGGTTATCTGGCCAGCAGACCGTATCACCAGACCACAAGGCAGCAGCAGCCTGCCGCTTGGAGCTAACACACCAATCCCCACTTAACTCTGGTTAATGGTCCGTTAAGTTTTATGAACGAGTTTGAAACCCAACGGTTTTGACTTGGGAATCACCTGATGGGTCTAGTTGTTTTTCTGCAATTTGCAGGGTTGTTTTGTGTGTCTGGCCTTGCAGCCGTGGCGGCGCTGTGGGTTTTGGCGCGTTTTAGCCGCTCCGCCAATAGTGCGCCTGTTGGGTTCATGCACCCGGTCGCGCCAACACTTTCTTTTCTTTTTTCGGGCGATCACCTGATCGACGCCAGTGAACCGGCCCGCGAAATGCTCGGCCCGGTGCCAACTGGCCAGACCGACTGGGAGTGTTTTCAAAATACGCTTAGTTCGGATTTTCCCGAACTTGGCAAAATGCTTGCCAGCCTTCCCGATAGCAAAGAACAAAAAATTGCCAGCGCTACGGGCGCCGGCGGGCTGACGGCGCAATGGCGAAACGGGTTGGTGCGGATTGTGCTTGATTGGGGCGATAGCGACAGCGGTAAAATTGGTGTCGAGGCCGATCAGTTTTCCGCGATGCAGCGTGAAATTGAGACGCTGCGCATCACAGCCGATGCAGCACCTTTCCTTGTTTGGCGGCAATCGGCTGATGGGACGGTCAACTGGGCAAACAACGCCTATCTGGAAATGGCGCGTCGCTGCGACCCGGATGCTGAAATTCAGTCATGGCCGCCAGCCAAAATATTCGTGACCACGCAATTAAAGAACATGGATGGGCTGGCGCAATCACAACGCCTGACAGTTCACCTGCCCGGAGAAACCGACCCGCGCTGGTTTGAATGCTCGGAAACCATAATTGGCAACGAGGTTTTGTTTACCGCCGTCAACGCCGATAAAATCGTTCAGTCAGAACAGGCGCTGCGCTCCTTCATGCAAACCCTGGCCAAGACATTTGCGCATCTGAAAACCGGACTGGTGATTTTTGACAAACAAAGGCGGCTGGCGTTGTTTAACCCGGCGCTGACCGATCTGACGTCTCTGCCACCCGATTTTCTATCCGGTCGGCCAACATTGCATGCCTTTCTGGACCGGTTACGCGACAAACGGATGATCCCCGAACAGCGCGACTATAAATCATGGCGCCAGCAATTGTCTGAACTAGAGGACGCCGCCCAGAATGGCACCTACGAAGATATCTGGTCGCTCGCTACTGGCCAGACCTATCGGATTTCAGGCCATCCGCATCCAGACGGTGCGCTGGCCTTTCTGATGGAAGATATCAGTGCCGAAATTTCCCTGACGCGCCGCTTTCGGATGCAGTTGGAAACCGGACAATCGGTAATCGACAGCCTTGACGAGGCTATTGCGGTGTTTTCGCCCAGCGGCGTGCTGACACTTTCCAATGCACAATATGCGCGGCTTTGGGCGGTGGACCCGTCCGAAACCATCATCGAATACGATATTATCGCAGCCACCAAACTGTGGTCCGCATCCTGTGCGCCAACGCCGATCTGGGGTGACGCGCGTGAATTTATCAGCGCGGTTGCGGGCCGGGCAGAATGGGTTGCAGATGTGCGGCTGTTGGACGGGCGCAACTTGTCTTGCCGTTTCGCACCAATTTCCGGCGGCTCCACGCTGGTTGGTTTCAGCCAGTCAAAAGCTGTGGCATCTGCTGTGCCAACCCAGCCGCCAGCAACCAAAGCACTGACCTTTGACAAGGCTTCTGGCTGAACCTTCTTGCAGCGACGCGTGGGGCCGTTAAAACTCGGTGCATGTCGATTGATTTTCCTGTGCTCCTTACTCTGCGCTCGCCCGATGACACCGCTGCACTGGCGCGTTGCATCGCACCACAGTTGCGCCGGGGCGACACGATCCTGCTGGCTGGCGAAATTGGTGCCGGGAAAACCCACTTTGCGCGCGCCCTGATCCAGCACCTGCAGGCCACCACAGGCCATATCGAAGACGTGCCATCCCCAACCTTCACGCTGGTTCAGACATACGATGTGGGCGACAACCAGATTTGGCACACCGATCTTTATCGCCTTTCGTCCGAGGACGAGATCGAAGAACTTGGCCTGCGCGATGCATTTGACACCGCAATTTGCCTTATCGAATGGCCCGAGCGGCTGGGGCAATTGCGCCCTTCAAATGCCATTGAGTTTGAATTTCAAACCAGCGACGAGCCGGATGAACGGACCCTGACCCTGCGCACCAACGCCCGCAGATGGCAGGGTTTGCTGCCAGTCATCGCCGAATTTCAAACCGGTGAATACACATGAGCAACCGCGCCGAACTTGCCGCCCAATTCCTTGGTCAAACCGACTGGAAAGATGCCGCCCGCGGCCCGCTTGCCGGTGATGCGTCAAACCGGCGTTACGAACGGCTGCAAGATTTGGCGACCGGCAATACGGCCATTCTTATGGATGCGCCGACCGAGCGGGGCGAAGATGTGGTGCCCTTCGTTCAGATCACTGCTCATCTGCGCGCCGTTGGTCTGAGCGCGCCGCAGATCATTGCGCAGGATACGGCCAATGGGTTTTTGCTGCTCGAAGATCTTGGTGACGCTCTTTTCGCTCGTGCCGTTGTGCAAAACCCCGCATGCGAGGTCATGCTATACGAGGCCGCGGTCGATGTTTTGGTCTCGTTGCAACGCGACCCGCCACCGCCCGGCCTGACAGTCTATGACGCCGCCGCAATGTCCAAAGCCGCAACACTGGGGCACGACTGGTATGGCCATGGGCTGACCGGCGGCAAGGCGACCGAAAACTCGGCGGCATTGGTGGATATCATGACCCCGTTGCTGCGCTCGATAGAGGATGATTTTCAGGTCATCGCGTTGCGGGATTATCACGCGGAAAACCTGATTTGGCTGAACCAGCGTGCGGGCAACAAGCGTGTCGGCCTGCTCGATTATCAGGACGCGCAGATTTGCCACCCGGCCTATGATCTGGCGTCACTGTTAGAGGATGCGCGCCGCGACGTTCCCGCCGATCTTGCCCGGGTCATGATTGACCGGTTTATCCACGCAACCGGGGCCGATAGCTGCGAATTTCACCGCGCTTATGCCCTGACCGGTGTGCAACGAAACCTGCGCATTCTTGGAATATTTGCGCGCCTCTCGTTACATTTTGGCAAACCGCAGTATGTCGATTTGATCCCACGGACATGGGCGCATCTGATGCAGGGCCTGTCACATCCGGCGCTGAACAAGCTGCGCGATCAAGTTCTGAACGACCTGCCCCCACCGACCCCTGAAAACCTGACAATCCTGAAAGAAAAATGCGCCAGTATCCCGACTCTTTGATGATCTTCGCCGCCGGGCTTGGCACGCGCATGGGCGTGCTTACCAAAGACCGGCCAAAACCACTGGTAGAGGTCGCCGGGCGGCCCTTGATCGACTATGCGCTGGATATCGCAAACGATGCTGGTCTGCGCCGGATTGTGGTGAATACCCACTACCTAAGCGACCAGCTGCAACGGCACCTGTCTGATCTTCCGGTGCGTATTTCCGATGAACCGGATCAATTGCTCGATACCGGCGGCGGGCTGCGCAAGGCGCTGCCGCTGCTTGGTGACGGGCCGGTTTTCACCCTGAATTCCGACGCCATCTGGCGCGGCCCCAACCCTTTGGAATACCTTCAAAACCTATGGGACGCCGATCGGATGGACGCGCTTTTGCTCTTGGTTTCCCCGGCAGCGTCTACCGCGCATGCTGGGGCTGGTGATTTTCTGATGTCGCCAGACGGACGGCTGCAACGCGGTCCTGGCATGATTTATCTGGGCGCACAAATCATCGCCCCCGATCTGTTAGATACCTTTGCCCAAGATGTATTTTCCCTAAACCTCGTGTGGGATAAAATGATCGCGCGTGGTCGGCTTTTTGGGGCGACCTATCCGGGCCAGTGGCGCGACGTTGGATCACCCAAAGGCCTGAAAGAGGCGCAAAAACTGTTGGATACCGCTTGCGATGTTTGAACCTTCGGCCATCCCCCGCGTTTTTGCCTGCCCACCCGGCGCAGATTTTCCCAAAATGCTGGTCGATGGGTTTCGTGAACTGACCGCTAATTACCCGCCCGAGGCCGCCGCCCGCGCCGAAATTTTTGTGAACACACGGCGGATGCAGCGCCGTATCCAAACCCTGTTTAACGATGGCCCCGCCGTGCTTTTGCCCCGCATCCGGCTGGTCACTGATCTGGCAAACGAACCCTCGCAATCGATTGCGGCGGCGGTGTCACCACTGCGGCGGCGGTTGGAACTGGCGCAGTTGATCTCGCGGTTGCTGGAACAGGAGCCCGACATAGCGCCCGCCTCGGCGACGTTTGATCTGGCTGATAGTCTGGCAAAATTGCTGGCCGAAATGCATGATGAAGATGTCCACCCTGATGCGATCCGCGGGCTGGATGTTACCGACCGCTCCGGGCACTGGCTGCGCAGTCAGAAGTTCCTGAATATCGTGGCTGGGTTTTATGGGCCGCAATCGGGGCAATTGCCCGACGCTGCGGCCCGCCAGCGCGCCAATACAGTCGCCTTGATCGAGCGCTGGAAAACCACGCCGCCAACCCACCCCATAATCGTGGCCGGATCTACTGGTTCGCGCGGCAGCACCGCGTTGCTGATGCGCGCGGTTGCCCGTTTACCGCAGGGCTGCGTGATCCTGCCGGGCTTTGACTTTGAGCTGCCCGACCCGGTCTGGTCACAATTGTCAGACCCCATGACATCCGAGGACCACCCGCAGTTTCGGTTTGCGCGGCTGATGTCGGACCTTGAAATTTCCGCGTCGCAGATAACGCTTTGGGGCACAGCCGTAACGCCGCAGATCAAGGCACGAAACCGTCTGTTTTCGCTGGCTCTGCGCCCAGCCCCATTCACCGGCCAATGGATGCGCGAAGGCCCGAAACTGGAAGGTGTTCTAGCCGACGCAACCGCTGATATGGCGCTGATCGAGGCCCCTTCGGAACGCGCCGAGGCAACTGCCATCGCGCTTGCGTTACGCAAAGCTGCGAACGACGGAATTACCGGCGCGCTGGTGACGCCTGACAAGGTGTTAACCCGCAGGGTCACAGCCGCCCTAGAGCGNTGGAACATCGAGCCCGACGTCAGTGTCGGCGCNCCCGTGGCNNTGTCCGCGCCGGGGCGCCTTTTGCGCCATGTATCGGATCTGTTTGGTCAGGTCCTGACAGCCGAGGCCCTGCTGGTTCTGCTGAAACATCCACTGACAAACATCGGCAGCGAAATGCGCGGCCAACACTTAATGTGGACCCGCGCGCTGGAACTGAAACTGCGCCGCGATGGCCCCGCGCTGCCCAGCAGGGACTCGTTTCTGGAATGGGCACAAGCAGGGGACAGTGACGCCGAAAAACAGGTCTGGGCGATGTGGGTCGCTAACACGGTTTTCGGTCACGCCGATGTTGGAAATGATCCGCTGGAAACCCATCTTGATCGCCACATTCAGGTTGTCGAGGCGTTGGCGGATGGTCCTGATCCCAAAGAAAGCGATCAGCTTTGGGGTCATGAAGCGGGCCGGGTTGCGCAGGGTCTGATCTGCGAAATGCAGCGTGAAGCACCCTATGGCGGCTTGATGAGCCCGGCGGAATACAATGAACTTGTCCGCTTTGTTTTGGCCAGCGGCGAAGTCCGCGATCCGGTCCGCCCGCATGCCAACATCATGATCTGGGGCACGCTAGAGGCACGGGTGCAGGGCGCCGAACTTGTTATTCTGGGGGGTCTGAATGACGCAACATGGCCCGAACTTCCCGGTGCCGATCCATGGCTGAACCGCGACATGCGTATGCAGTCTGGCCTGCTTTTGCCCGAACGTCGGATCGGCCTGTCGGCGCATGATTTCCAACAGTCTGTCGCCGCCCAAAAAGTGATCCTGTCACGCTCGTTGCGCGGCGCTGACGCTGAAACCGTGCCATCCCGATGGATCAACCGGCTGACAAACCTGATGACTGGCCTGCCCGACGCCGGACCAGAAGCGCTTGAAAACATGCGCGAACGTGGCAACGACTGGCTTGAACTTGCGCGCGTTTTAGAAACCCCGGCCCAGACGGTTGAGCCGCAAAACCGCCCCGCACCCTGCCCACCGATTGCCGCGCGGCCCCGGCAATTGTCCGTCACCGCGATAACCCGGCTGATCCGCGACCCCTACGCGATCTATGCAAACCGCATTCTTCGCTTGCGGAAACTGGACCCGCTTCATCGCAAGCCTGACGCACCCTTGCGCGGCACGGTCCTGCACGCTGTGCTTGAAAATTTCATCCGGCAAAACCCAATGTCTGACGGCACAGACGCCGCCCGGCAGGCGCTGCTTTCGATTGCCCGCGCGACCTTGCTTGACCTCGCTCCTTGGCCCGCGGCGCGCGCACTTTGGCTGGCAAAGCTGGAACGGGTTGCCGATGTATTTTTGGCCGATGAGCTTGACCGTCAAACCCGCGCGAGCCCCGAAAAGCTTGAAGTCAAAGGCTCGCTGACACTTAGGGACATCGATTTCACACTGACGGCCACTGCGGATCGCATTGATCGAATGCCCAACGGTGAAATTATCATCTACGACTACAAAACAGGCTCTGTTCCGACGGATAAGCAACTGGAATTTTTCGACAAGCAATTGTTGCTCGAAGCGGTTATGTCTGAAAACGGATCCTTCAAGGGTATCGCCCCCGGCCGCGTCGCCGAGGTGGCCCATATCGGGCTGGGGTCAACGCCAAAATTTTTGCGTCAGATGATGGAACCAGGCCAAACTGATAAGGTGATGGGCGAACTGACCGAACTGCTGAACAGTTACCAAAGCATGAGCACTGGTTATACGTCCCGACGCGCGATGGCGCTGCAACGATTTGCGGGTGACTATGATCATCTGGCTCGGTTCGGCGAGTGGGATGAAACGCAAACGCCCGTGCGAACAGAGGTTGGCAAATGAACTTCGATGACGCCACCATTCGCCAGATTGAGGCCGCCGACCCCGCCGCATCTACATGGCTGTCGGCCAACGCAGGATCGGGCAAAACGCGTGTTCTGACCAATCGGGTTGCCCGGCTTTTGCTGGCTCGGGTTTCGCCCCAGAATATCCTGTGCCTGACCTATACCAAGGCCGCCGCTGGCGAGATGCAGAACCGCTTGTTCAAAACGCTCGGCGCGTGGTCGATGCTTTCTGACGAAAAGCTGATCGAAAACCTGGCAGCGCTTGGTATCACCGACCCCGGTGATCTGGCAAATGCCCGCACGCTGTTTGCGCGCGCCATCGAAACACCGGGTGGATTGCGCATCCAGACGATCCATTCCTTTTGCGCCGGATTGCTGCGGCGTTTCCCGCTAGAGGCCGGGGTGTCGCCGGGCTTTTCAGATATCGAGGAGCGGGCCGCCAAACTGCTGCAAATGGAAATCGTCGAGGAAATCGCAGACGGTGCGCGCGCGGATGTTCTTGGGGGCGTGGCGCGCCATTATACCGGCGAAGATTTTGCCAAGCTAACTGGCCAGATCGTTGCGAATCGCAGGTCATTTGGCGACAGCGTAAACGCCGATACCATTTGGAAATCACACGGGCTGGTGGCCGGGTTTGCAAAGCCTGACCTGCACGCTGCGTTCTTTACCGGCAACGAAGCCAGCCTGATCGCCGATCTGATCGCTGTTCTGCGCGAAAGCGACAAATCCACCGATCAAAAAGCCGTCGACCGCCTTGTGCCGCTGAACTTTGCCGACCCCGGCACCGCCGAGGTTGATACCCTGATTTCTCTGTTCCTTTTTGGCGAAAAGGCCAAAGTGCCCTTTGGCGCCAAAATTGACGGTTTTCCAACCAAGGATGTGCGCACCGCCAACCCCGATATGATGGCGCAACTTAATGAACTTATGGCGCGGGTAGAAATTGGTCGAGAGCTTCGAAATAGTCTCTATTCCGCCGAAAAGTCCCTTGCATTGCATAATTTTGCCAACGTGTTTCTGGCAGAATACCAGCNCCGAAAAGATCAGCGTGGCTGGCTGGATTTCGACGANCTTATTAGCCGNGCCTGCGCNTTGTTGACCGATCCTGCTGTGGCCCAATGGGTTCTGTTTCGTCTGGATGGTGGCATAGACCACATTCTTGTGGACGAAGCACAGGACACCAGCCCGCAGCAGTGGCAAATAATTGAATTGCTGACACAGGAATTCAGCGCCGGGCAGGGTGCGCGCGACACGACCGCGCGCACGGTATTTGTCGTTGGCGACACCAAACAGTCGATCTATTCGTTTCAGGGCGCCGATCCGCGCGAGTTTGAAAAGATGCGCCAGCACTTTACCAACAGTCTGGCTGCCGTCGGTGAAACCCTGCATGAACGGGCGTTAGAACATTCGTTTCGGTCCTCCAGTGCGATCCTTGAACTGGTAGACGCCACATTCGCCGACACATCGGGTGCCTATTTTGGCTCCGCGTGTCACCGGGCCTATCACGATGACATGGCCGGGCGCGTCGACATTTGGCCGGTGGTTGAAAAAGCCGAGGCGCCGGAAGACAAGAATTGGTATGATTCATCTGATCTGCGCACCCCCAGCGATCACCGGGTGATCCTGGCCCGCGCCATCGCCGAACACATGAAGAACCTTGTAGAAACAGGGTCTATTCAAGACAAATTGGGCCATTTTCGCCCGGTTGAATACGGTGATTTTCTGATCCTTGTGCAACGTAGATCAGACCTGTTTTCTGAAATTATCCGTGCCTGCAAGACGCTCGAACTTCCAATAGCCGGTGCCGACAGGCTGAAAATCGGCGGTGAACTTGCCGTCAAGGATCTGACCGCGCTGATGTCCTTTCTGGTAACGCCCGACGATGACCTGTCACTGGCCGCCGCATTGCGTTCGCCGCTGTTTGGCCTGAGCGAGGCGCAGCTTTATGACCTTGCCCATGCCCGCCACGAGCCACGATTGTGGCCTGCGCTTGTTCGTCGCAAAGATGACTTTGCCGATGTGCATAAGGTTCTGTCGGCGCTGCGAAATCAGGCTGAGTTTCTTGGCCCTTTTGAGTTGCTCGAACGTATTTTGACGCGGTTTGACGGGCGACGAAAACTGCTGGCGCGGCTTGGCCGTGAGGCCGAAGAAGGTATTGATGCAATTTTGGGTCAGGCGCTTGGCTATGAACGGTCTGAAACGCCCAGTCTTACGGGCTTTTTAACTTGGCTTGAAGTTGAGGAAGTCGAGGTTAAGCGGCAGGCCGACAGCGCTGGAAACCGGATCAGGATAATGACGACGCATGGGGCCAAGGGGTTGGAATCTCCGATCGTGATCCTGCCCGACACGGCCGATACGCAAGCGCGCCAGACCAATGAAATTGTTCTGCTAAAGGATGCGCCGGCAGCATGGAAACCGTCTGCCGGATTTTTGACAGCGCCGGTAAGAGAAATACTGGCACAAACGCGCGAAAAGCAGGTCGAAGAACGTGAAAGACTGCTTTATGTGGCTCTAACGCGGGCAGAAAAGTGGTTAATCGTCTGTGCCTGCGGCAAGACAACTGCCAAGGGGAATAGTTGGTATAATCGGGTGTGGCGGCATGCTTGCCGTTGGCGCAACCGAATTTGCGCATCCGACCGGGTCGGGTTTGCGGTTTGAACATGGGGACTGGAAGCCGGCCCAGTCTGGTCACAAGGCCGGCCCACTGACGCCTGCCATCTTGCCGGAATGGGCGCAAAACATGGCGCCATCGCCCCTGCACCAAGATCAACCGATTTCACCATCCACCCTGAGCGGCGCAAAGGTCTTGCCCGGCGACTATGGCGAGGGCGACGAAGAAGCCGCGATGCGACGGGGCACAATGTTGCATTTGTTGCTTGAACATCTGCCCAATCATCCGCGCCCGGAATGGCCCGCGCTGGCGGACATAATGATCGGCACAGAGGCGCCCGACATTCTGGCCGAAGCAACCAAGGTTCTTTCCAACCCGGATCTGGCCATAATATTCGCACCGGACGCGCTGGCAGAAGTCGATATTTCCGCCCAAATGCCAAACCTTGGCGGGCAGCGAATGCGGGGCACCATCGACCGGTTGATCGTCATGCCCGACCGCGTGCTCATCGTTGATTTCAAGTCAAACCAGCTTGTTCCCGACACGCCCCGGCAGGTTCCTGACGGGCTTTTGGCGCAGATGGGTGCTTATCTGGAGGCGGTCGAGCAAATCTATCCATCCCACCAGGTCGACACCGCGATTCTATGGACACGAACAGCCAGCCTGATGGCATTACCCCACGACATCGTGAGGTCGGCGCTTTCGGCATCTACGACATCTTGACGTTCGCCGGGCGACTACCTAGTTTTCAAACCCGACCCCATTCACAGGAGAATACCAATGGCCACAGTTTCCGTCACCGATGCCACCTTTGATGCCGAAGTTCGCCAAGCCGATATTCCGGTTGTTGTAGATTTCTGGGCAGAGTGGTGCGGCCCCTGCAAACAGATCGGCCCTGCTTTGGAAGAGCTGTCAGCAGAATTCGAGGGTAAGGTCAAAATCGTCAAAGTGAACGTTGATGAAAACCCGAATTCACCCGCACAGCTGGGCGTTCGCGGCATTCCCGCACTGTTCATGTTTCGCGACGGTGAAGTTGTTTCAAACAAAACCGGCGCTGCCCCCAAAGGCAGCATTGCAAAGCTGGATCGAAGAATCAGCCTAAACCGTCAAAAACGGTTTCCGGGGCGCTTCGGCGCCCCTTTTCGTTCAAACATCCCAGCCCCGTGCGCGCACCGCTGCCAGAATTTTGTCTTCGGCATCAGGACGCCCGGCATTGATCGCCATCTTTTGTAAAAACCAGAACAGATAGCGGGAATAGTCGGGCTGCATCTGTCCAACACGATCAAATGCGCCGTTTTCACCTGATTCAAACACTTTCGCCGCAATGTGGTGAAAGTCGACTTTTCCAAACAAAACCACCGGTTTTTGGTGGAAATACCCCGTCATCGCCACCCCGGAATTCTGCGTAACGACATAGTCGCAATCGCGCACCAGCGGCACCGCATCAGCGTTCGAGACAGTCAAATGCGGGTACTGGCCAACCAGATCGCTTAATCTGTCACGCTCTTCATCGGTGTATTTTTCCTTTGGGTGCAGCGTCGCGTGAACCGGTCTGTCGTTCGTGGGCCAGCGTTGCCTTGATCATTTCAATCGGACTTGTGGCCTGAAAGCTGCGGCGCTCCAGTAATCGCCCCTGAAGTGGTATGAAAACATAGCCACCATTGCGCGTCGTCGCATCGCCAAACAGGCGCTTGCGCCAATAGGCTGTGAATTGTTCCGCCTCATTGGCATCCACCGTTTCTGGCTGGAAATTCGCACGCGCAACCGCCCACTCCCATCTTTTGGCAGAGCTTTCGATTTGCCAAAACGGATAGAAATACGACAGGCGCATCGTCAACGCGCGATCATGAAAGGGAGATTCCATGAAAAATAGCGAATAGCCAGGGTCATTGGCCGATTGCAGCACCTCTACCTCTGAATTTCCCTTGAACAGACACTGATATCCGCAAGAGCCAAACGCGGCGACGATCCGGTTTACAAAGTTTATCTGCCCGGTTTTCGCACGCTTACGCATGTCCGGTTCAAAATAAAATGTCAGTGTTTTGGCATTGCTCATATTGGGCAACGCTAGTTTGCCGACCGGAAACCCACAAGGGAAAGCCGCTTGTGCCGCGCTTTGTTGATGTCCATATATCCCAAAACATTAAACGAGGTTTTTATGTCAGACGACAGCTTTCCCGGTTGGCACGGCACCACCATTATCGGCGTGCGCAAAGGTGGCGAGGTTGTGATCGCCGGTGACGGTCAGGTCAGCCTTGGGCAGACGGTTCTGAAAGGCACAGCGCGCAAAGTTCGCCGCTTGAGCAGTGGCGGCCACGATGTTGTCGCCGGTTTCGCCGGATCGACCGCGGATGCCTTTACCCTGCTAGAGCGGCTGGAAACCAAGCTAGAGGCAACGCCCGGCCAACTGACCCGTGCGGCGATTGAACTGGCAAAAGACTGGCGCACCGACAAATACCTGCAGAAGCTGGAAGCAATGTTGATCGTAACCGACGGTTCCGAACTGTTGGTGATCACCGGCGCGGGCGACGTGCTGGAACCCGAACATGACGTGACGGCGATCGGATCCGGGGGCAATTATGCCTTGGCTGCGGCGCGTGCGTTGATGGACAGCAAAGCATCAGCCGAAGATGTCGCGCGCAAAGCAATGGCCATCGCCGCCGATATCTGTGTCTACACAAACGGCAACCTGACGATAGAAAAGATTTCCAAATGACTGATCTGACGCCACGCGAAATTGTCTCGGAACTTGACCGTTTCATCATTGGCCAGAACGACGCCAAACGCGCCGTTGCCGTTGCCCTGCGCAACCGTTGGCGGCGCAAGCAACTGGGTGCCGATCTGCGTGAAGAGGTTTATCCGAAAAACATCCTGATGATAGGGCCGACCGGCGTTGGCAAAACCGAAATCAGCCGCCGTCTGGCAAAACTTGCCCGTGCGCCATTTCTGAAAATCGAAGCCACCAAGTTTACCGAAGTGGGCTATGTCGGGCGCGACGTGGAACAGATCGTGCGCGATTTGGTGGAAAGCGCGATCACGATGACCCGCGAACATATGCGCCAGGATGTTCAGGCAAAGGCGCGTCAAGCCGCCGAAGACCGGGTGCTGCACGCCATTGCTGGCGAAGGTGCTCGTGAGCAAACGCTTGATATGTTCCGTCGTAAACTGAAAAACGGCGAGCTTGATGATACGGTGATAGAACTGGACCTTGCTGATACATCTAACCCGATGCCGATGTTTGAAATACCGGGTCAACCCGGCCAGATGGGCGGCGCGATGAACTTGGGTGATATGTTGGGCAAAGCCTTTCAGGGCCGCACGCAGCGGCGCAAGATAACCGTTGCCGAAAGCTATGGCCTGCTGATCGGCGAAGAAGCCGACAAACTGCTGGACGACGAAACCGTCAACAAAAACGCCATCGAAGCGGTTGAGCAAAACGGCATCGTTTTTCTGGATGAGATCGACAAAGTCTGCGCGCGGGCTGATGCGCGCGGCGGCGATGTCAGCCGCGAGGGTGTGCAGCGCGATCTGCTGCCATTGATCGAGGGCACCACCGTTTCCACAAAATACGGCCCCGTTAAAACCGACCACGTTCTGTTCATCGCCTCAGGTGCTTTTCACATCGCCAAACCGTCTGACCTGCTTCCGGAATTGCAGGGCCGTCTGCCGATCCGGGTCGAATTGCGCGCCCTGACCGAAGAGGATTTCGTGCGCATCCTGACCGAAACCGACAACGCGCTGACGCTGCAATATACCGCCCTGATGGGAACCGAAGACGTCACGGTCAGCTTTACCGCCGAAGGTATTGCTGCCCTTGCTCATATCGCAGCCGAGGTGAACCAAAGCGTTGAAAATATCGGTGCGCGGCGCCTCTATACGGTGCTGGAACGGGTCTTTGAAGAACTGTCCTTTACCGCCCCGGATCGCAGCGGCGATGTGGTGACGGTGGACGCCGAATTTGTCGAGACCAATCTGGGCGACATTGCCCGGTCTGCCGATCTTGGGCGTTACATGTTGTAGCTTGCCAAATTCTGCGAATTGTTTGAACATCCAAGGTCAGTTCCTCAGATATTCCCAATTGAAAAGAATTTGANGTGTTGCGGATATTATTGGTCGTTTCCTGTTCAGTGTTACTTGGCTGCGCGCCCAGACCAACCTTGAATTCAATTCCCGACAGCGGGGATTTGGACACAAAGCCCGTATTNATCGCAACCACACGACAGGCGGATGATCATGGCGGGTTTGGACCNGAACGGGAACAGACGGTATCCTATTTGCGATATGATATCTCTTATCCGCCAAACAGACCGGCAGGTAAAATCGGCGGCTTTGGGCAAACAATTGACCCTGACACCCAGTTTTTGAAAGTCGGGTCTGCCGGGTATTCCGGCGCGACCGCTTTTCGGCAGAATTTGTCATCGGTATTAAAAACAAACAGTCCGGACGACCGGGAGGTGTTGATCTATGTCCACGGCTACAACAATGCCTTTGACGAAGGTGTCTTGCGGCTGACCCAACTGACTGATGATCTGAACCTGACCGGTGTTGCCGTTCACTATTCATGGCCCAGCGCTGCGCATCCATTGGCCTATGCATATGATCAGGACAGCGTGTTGTTTGCCCGCGACGGCTTGGAAGATCTGATTGCGCAGGTCCACGCAGCGGGTGCGCGTCGCGTTGTTATCGCAGCCCATTCCATGGGCGGTATGCTGGTGGTCGAAGCCTTGCGCCAAATGGACATTGCACGCCCCGGATCAGTTGGGAAATCTATTGATGGCGTGGTTTTGCTGTCGCCTGATATTGATGTAGAGGTTTTCAAGGCTCAGCTGTCGCGTATTCAGGACCTGCCGCAACCATTTATATTGTTCGTCTCGCATCGCGACCGGGCTTTGTCTTTGGCGGGGCACCTGACAGGACAGCGGGAACGTCTGGGCAATATCCGCAATTACAGCGAGCTTGCGGGGCTTGATCTGACGATACTGGATGTAACCCAATTTTCCAGGGGGATCGGGCATTTTGCCTTGGGGGATTCTGTCGCCTTGTTGCAGTTCGTTTCAAACCTTCCACAGCTGGAACAGGCGTTTCGCAGCGATTCTTCTGGTCGTAGCGGGATTGTGCCGGGAATGGTGCTGGTCGTGCAGAACACCGCTGAAGTAATTATCTCTTCGACAGTGCATCTTGTTCAATAGGTCTTTCATTTAGCCGGGAACTCGGCGACCTTGCGGGATGAATTATCTCTCGTTCCTTCGTGAAAATGCGCGCTGGCTGGCGGCGGGACTTTTGCTGACGTTTACCTCTGCCTACGGGCAGACCTATTTCATATCGATATTTGCGGGCGAAATCCGGGGCGAGTTTGGCCTGTCTCATGGCGCATGGGGCGGGATTTACACGCTAGGCACAACGGCATCGGCGCTGGTGATGATCTGGTCAGGCACCCTGACCGACCATTTCCGGGTGCGCCATCTGGGCGCGGCGGTGTTTGCATCGCTTGCCGCGGCCTGCCTGTTCATGGCGTCCGTGTCAGCGGTCTGGGCGCTGCCGTTTGCAATCTTTGCGCTGCGCCTGACCGGGCAGGGCATGTCCAGCCATCTGGCAATCGTCGCAATGGCACGCTGGTTCGTGGCCACACGCGGGCGGGCGTTGTCGATTGCCTCAATGGGATTTGCGATCGGGCAGGCGGTTATGCCGATCGTATTCGTGGCCCTTCTGGCCAGTTATTCCTGGCGCATGTTGTGGGTGGTCGCAGCNGTNCTGGCGCTGGCTGCGATCCCTGTATTGGTGGGATTGCTGAAACATGAACGCACACCGCAATCCATTGCCAAAGAAACCCATGCGGCAGGAATGAACGGCGTCCACTGGCAGCGCCGGNATGTATTGCGCCACTGGTTATTCTGGCTGCTGATCCCGTCATTCCTTGGCCCTGCGGCCTGGGGCACCGCGCTGATGTTCCAGCAGGTGCATCTGGCGCAGGTCAGCAACTGGACCCATGGGGAATTCGTCGCGATGTTGCCGCTGTTAACTGTCACTGCGATTGCGTCCACTTTCGCAACCGGCTGGGCGATCGACCGGTTCGGAACCGGGCGGCTGATGCCGTTTCTGATGCTGCCCTTTGGGGTGGCGTTCTGGATACTGTGGTTGGCNGACGGGNTAGGGATGCTGGCGCTTGGCATCGCGGTTTTCGGCATTGCCAATGGNGCCAGCGCAACGCTTCCCGGTGCCTTTACGGCCGAGTTTTTTGGCACCCGTCATATTGGCGCCATCAAGGCAATGATCGCGGCNATCATGGTGTTTGGCTCGGCCATCGGGCCGGGCATTTCCGGCTGGCTAATAGATCAGGGCGTAGATTTTTCACAGCAAATGGGCGGCATAGCGATCTATTTTCTGGCGACAGCCTTGCTTGTCACAATCGCCGTTGGTCCGGCGCGGCGGCTGTTACCGACTNCGGCGTAGATAGACGTAATACGCCCCTGATCCCCCGTGCCTCAGATGTGCTTCGCTCACCTGCAAGATCACCGATTTCAGCGGGGCAGAATGCAGCCAGTGCGGCAGTTGATGCTTTAAGACACCGGGCCGAACGATCGCGCCACCATCGCGCGACTTTCCCTTGCCAGTAATAACCAGAACCAGCCGTTTGCCGCTGGCATGGGCATCCAGAATAAACCGTGTGACAGCCGGGTGGGCCTGTGCCAGCGTCATACCATGCAGGTCGATCCGACCTTCGGGTGACAGCTTGCCCTTTTTCATCCGGCCAAAGCTTTTGTGATCCATTTGCACCGGCGGATGACTGAGCGACGTTACCGGTGGCTGAATGGCTGTTGCCGCCTGACCGATCTGAAAATGTGCAATCGGCATCGGCGCGACCCGGGGTTTCACTTTGGCTTGTGCGCTTCGGTGATACTATGGGTCGCCTTCTTTTTGGCCGCATGCATCGGCACCGCCGTCTGGCGAACCCTGTCCCAAATCTCTTCTTCGTCGGGGCGCAATCCGCGCGGTTTGCGTCGGCTCATCGCGGCAGACCTTCGGNGCGGGCAAAGGCCAAGTCAATCGGCATCAAAACCACCATNCGCCCCGGNTCNCGCAACCGTCCGGCGGCGCGCCCGGCATCATCCCCGGTNCCCAAAAACACATCGGCACGTTGCGCGCCCTTNATCGCAGAACCGGTATCCTGCGCCACCATCAGCCGGCGAAACCGGCCCGCGCCACCCTTTTCTACCCAGACAGGGGCGCCCAGCGGCACAAAGGCCGGATCAACGGCAACTGATCTATGCGCCGTGATCGAACGGTTCATCGCACCGCGCGGCCCTTGGGTTTTACTGATCCCGCGCACTTCGCGAAAAAAGACATAGCTTGGGTTGATGCGCAGCAGATCTTCGCCCACGGCACCGTTGCGCCGCACCCAGTTCTGGATGACCTGCGCAGACACCTGATGCGCCCGGTAAATCCCGCGCCGCACCATTTCTTCGCCGACCGAGCGATAGGAATGGCCGTTTGATCCGCCATAGCCCACCCGGATTGTCGATCCGTTGCCCATCCGAATGCGCCCCGAACCCTGCACCTGCAAAAAAAACAGCTCGACCGGGTCATCAACCCAGGCAATTTCCAACCCGCGCCCAGCCAGAATATTCTGGGTCTCGATCGCCGCGCGGGTATGCCAAAGCTGGCCCTCGCGCAATTCGGGCGGCATTTTATAAAGCGGATAGCGAAACCGGCTGGTGGAATGGGGCGAGCCGTCCAGCTCTGGCTCGAAGTATCCAGTGAACAGGGCAGGCTGGCCGTCTTCGATCAACAGCGGGCGAAAGAACAGTTCAAAGAAGGTTCGCGGGTTCGGGTTGTTTTTGGCAAGTGCGCAGATCGCGTCCCACTCGGGGGCCTTCAGATCACCGCAGGTAACCGTAAAGGCATCAAGTGCGGCCTGATGGTCATCGTCCTGCCAGCCATCCAGATCATCAAATGACAGAACAGTGTGCGTGGTTGCGGCCTGGCCCGTCGTCCCTGTCATGGTGCAAAACGCAATGACAAAAACCGCCAGAACCGCACGCATCATTCCCCGGTGGCAACCAACTGCCAGTTGGGATCATTGGCGCCCATTTTGCGCGCAAATGTCCACACATCGCGCTGGCGCTTGATATCGGTGGCGTTGCCCTCGACGATGTCGCCCGCCTTGTCGCGCACGACCGACGTCAGCTCGCCCACAAACTTGACGGTGACCTCGCCGACAGACGACGCCTGATC
>JGI24724J26744_10001090_pt1 | contig 18785 bp, 20 predicted proteins | sample Cruoilmetagenom7_FD_26744 | JGI IMG/M metagenome (IMG submission 26744) | reverse complement strand
GTGAACTTTTACTTTTGCGTCACGTGAGGATTGCATAGAGTGGACCAAAAGGTGACCCCTCTCTTTTTTATTTATACTCTTATCTTTACCTTCATAGTAACCCTCATTTGAATAAGGAATGTGACAAGATGCACAACCGATCCCTCTGTAGTCTCCACGTTTTTGACGCCCTTTAGAACCTGTGTGACAACGTAGACACTCTTGACGAAGATAAGTATATACAGCGAGTGATGGATCTTTTTGCACCTCTTCAGCTGTAGGTGCAGCTGGTAGTTCTTTCATCTCACTTGGAAAAGCTTGAGGCTCCATAAGCGAGAGTTTATTCATATATGCTTTATATTTTTCAGTTCCCAAGCGTTTATGAGGATCATCAGGATTTTTAGTTGCGTAGTTTCCTACATCATGCTTATAACCATTCTTGCCGCCAAAACTCCAAAGTGCTCCTTGGATTTTTCCCTGTTCTGTCATCATAAGTGAGTTCATCTGAGCACTTACCTGCTCCTCATGACACATTCCACAAGTGTTTTGGTTTATCCATGTACTTCCCGGTGCAGGATAGAACTCTTTTGGACCCTTGTTCTTTTTAAAGTACTTTACAGTTCCTTTATGAGCATACTTCTTACTTTTGTTGTACGGGTTACCACCGTGACAAACGATACAGTCATTGCCTTTGTGTCCAGCTTCTTCTGCCACATCCAAGATAGCTTTCATCATACCGGAGCTCTCTTCTCTGATATGTTCTATCCCCTTGTGACAACTGATACACTGGTTTGCACCATAAACAAAACTACTAAGTAGTAAAACTAATAAAAGAACTTTTTGCATTATCTACTCAGGTTTGTCTTTTGAAATTGCGTCAAGAACACCATTGATAAACTTAGGTGACTGTTCAGTACCGAATGCTTTTGTAATCTCAACTGCTTCATTGATAACAACAGCAGAATCAAGGTCTCCAAAAAGAATCTCATAAGAAGCTAAACGCAGTGTTGCTCTCTCAATAGCACCAAGACGTTCAAAATCCCACTCTTTCAAGTGCTCGATTATCGCTTTGTCACAAGCATCAAGGTTTTCTAAAACACCCTCATAAAGATTGAGTGCAAAATCTTTTTGCTTGTTACGAATTTTCTTCTCTTCTAAAATCTCAGCAGTATGCTCAGCAATGTTTCCATTACCTAAGTCATATGCGTACAGCAGTGAAACTACTGCCATCCTAGCATGATGTCTAGTCGCCATTATATAGTCTCATACAGGTCTAAAAGTTCGATAATAACAGTCATTGATTCAAAACCTTTGTTACCAGCTTTTGTCCCCGCTCTCTCAATAGCTTGCTCAATTGTATCAGTAGTTAAAAGACCAAATGAGACTGGCTTTCTATGTGCAAGAGAAACAGAAGCGATACCTTTAGTAGCTTCAGCAGATACATAATCAAAGTGAGGAGTTGCTCCACGGATAACTGCACCTAAAGCACAAACTGCATCGTATTTTCCAGAAGCTAAAAGTTGGTCAACTACCATTGGAAGTTCATAAGCACCTGGAACTAAAACGTGAGTTAAATCTTCTTCATTTCCACCATGACGGTCAAATGCATCTTTAGCACCCTCAACTAATCTATCAACAATAAAGTGATTCCATCTTGTACTTACAATTGCAATCTTCTTGCCGTTTACTACTTTTAACTTACCTTCAACTAACTTCATATTTATATCTCCTGTATCTTTTTAATTTTTGTTATCAAACTCTCTAAATCTTCTAGCTTTAACATATTTGGTCCATCACTGAGTGCACAACTTGGGTCAAAATGTGTCTCAAAAAAGAAACCATCTACACCTATTGCTGCTGCGGCTTTTGCCAAATGTGGAACCATTGAACTGTCTCCACCCGTTTTTCCATCTTGTGCTGTTGGCATCTGAACAGAGTGTGTTGCATCAAAAATAACCGGTGCAAACTCTCTCATAATTACTAAGTTTCTCATGTCAACTACCATATTTCCATAACCAAATGAGTTACCTCGTTCACAGAGATAAACTCCATGCTTAGCTGCGTTTTCATATGTTGGCTCAGAACATCCACGTGTTTGAAGGACTTTAAGAAGTGGGTACTTCATAGCATCAGCACTTAGAAACTGCCCTTTTTTAATGTTTACTTCTCTGTCTGTTTTTGCACAAGCTACAAGCAGGTCTGTTTGACGACATAAAAACGCAGGAATTTGTAACATATCTACAACTTCTGCCACTGCGTTTACCTGCACAGACTCATGTACATCAGTCACTATTTTATAGCCAAAGTCATCTTTGACTTTTTGAAGTATTCGAAGTCCTTCATCCATGCCAAGGCCACGAAAACTCTCTAGTGAAGTTCTGTTTGCTTTGTCAAAACTAGATTTAAAATAGAAGTCTATAGAATCATCATTATGATACTTCTCCAAACCTTTTGCTATTTTAAAAATATTTTCTTCACTCTCAATGACACATGGTCCTGCTAGTAACTTCATTCTCTACCTCTATTAATAGTCTCTAAAAAATAAAGAATGATTATATCATAATGGATTTAAAACTCTATTATGTTACTTTAACTTACCATTACCATAGTGTTTGTATAAATAATCGATTACAGTTGTTGTATCCTCTTTAGTCATTGGTGCTTTAAAGTGTTCAATCATTTTCACAACTTTTGCATCCCAAAACTCTTTTGACTGTGGACCTTGGTTTTCTATATAACCAAAAGAGTGACAAGTTAGGCAGTTTGCTTGAACAGCTTCAAAACCTTTACCCATTTTAATGTTGTACGATATGTAAGGAACTGCAATAGGTTCATCTTTTTTAACTTGAGCAAATAGTGCACTCATCAGAAGTGCTAAAACTAATAAAATTTTCATTATACAACCTCCACTGTAACTTCATCTATTCCGTTATATTTATAACCACCATGATTCCATCCAATATCTTTTGCAAAAGGTTGTTCTTCGCCAGCTCTGTTTATTGCTTTTGCCATTATTTTTAATTTTCCATAATCTTTTGGCTTGATAGCTAGTCTCCACCCTCTAAAAGAGTATCTTCCAGCATTATTTTTATCAAGTAGTGCTCTTTCCCATGTTTTACCATTATCGATAGATACATGAACGCCTGTTATACCTGTTCCATCATCAAACGCAACTCCACGAACAACTACATGTGAGCCGTTTTGAACTTTTGTTCCAGTTTCAGGATAACCGATAACAGATTTTACATTCATCTTAGTTATAGGCTTAGTACGAGGATATTTTTTCTCAGGAGTTTCACTCTCAGTTTCATTATCTGGTACACGATATGCAACATCCATAAAGAAAAGCTTTTCATACTCCTCAGTTACACGAATCTCACTAAGCATTTTAACCCAAGAATCAGAGTATGTACCAGGGATAACTAAACGAACTGGATAACCATTTAAATATGGTAAATCTTCATCATTCATCTCATAAGCTACTATCACATGGTCATCTAACTCATCAATTTGTAGTTCACGAATAAAGTTTGGTGTCTCATAATAAGCTGCAGTTTCTAAACCATTAAAACCTATCCAGTGTGCATTCTTTTTTAGTCCAGCTCTGTGAAGTATATCTCTAAGTCTTACACCTTTCCATTTTGCACAACCCATAGCTCCTGAACCCCATTGAATTCCACCAGCTACTGGCGAAAACGCTGAACGCGAATTTCCTCCACACTGAAGAACCGCAGTAACCTCTACTTGCTCATAATCATGTTTTAGATTTTCTAAAGTCAATTCAAACTCTTTATCTACTAGTCCTGAGATTTTGATTTTAAAAGTATTTGGATCTACATACGTTGGAATCTCAGGCATATGCCATCTAACAAAAAACTCATCATTTGCCGTAATTGGTTTTGCAAAAGTTGCACGTGGTGACTCTAAAAGTGGTGGACGGTCAGAGTAAGTAATCATTGGTCTTTTTTCAGGAAAAGCCAAATCTGAAATCACTTGGTCATCTTTTGGTTGACCTGCCGCATTTGCAAAAGTTGGTACTGAGAGTGCACTAGCTGCAACAAGTGAAGTTTTAAAAAAATCTCTTCTTTTCATTTATAATCCTTAATATAATTTATTTTTCTATTCTATTGACATAATAATACACAATTTTTATATAGTATAAGCACTAAATCACTTGGCTTTTGCAACCATAATTCCAGCAAAGACGATAAGCACTATTCCAAAACTCGTTATTAGAGATGGAAGGGAATCCCCAAGCATTAGTCCTACTAAAATTGAAAAGAGAATGTTTGTGTAAGAAACTGCTCCGACTATTCCTGCTTTTGTCTCTCCATAAGCCTTAGTCATCAGCAGTTGCGAAATCGTTGCAAAAATCCCCATTGCTATGACATAAAACCATACTACACCCTGAGGCATAACAAACTCGCCTAACATAAAATCTAACTCTGGAATATTTAAATATGGCGATATTAAAAACAATATAATGGGTCCTACTGTTCCTGTTAACATAAAAGATAAAACTATCGCACGTGTGTCATAATAGTTTCTAAGCTCACGTATTGAGGTGTATGCAAGAGCTGCTCCAATCCCGCTAAAAATACCAAGTAAATCATATTTTGAAAATCCGACTCCTGTTGGCTGAGTTATAAAGAGTATTCCGATAAAGCCTACAAGTACAGCTAGCCAACCCTTTAAAGGAAGCTTCTCATGCAGAAAAACAAAAGCAAAAATAGCTGTAAATATAGGTGAAGTTTTTGAGTATGTCATAGCATCACCAAGTGGGATATGCGCTATATTATAAAAAAATGCCAAGAGTGCTGTAAAGCCCATAAAACCACGAAAAAACAGTAAAAAAGGTCTTCCTCCTTTATGTATCATAGGAGTTTTAAGTACAGCCATTCCAACTAAAAGCACACCGGCAATATTTCTAAAAAACACAACCTCAAGTGAACTCATATGCTCACTTGCAAGCTTGGCAAAGGCACCCATAATCGCAAATGTAAATGATGCAATCAACATGTACTTTACACCACTATTTATCTCTTTAATTCTAATCATATACGACTCGGCATTTAGTGCCTCCCTGCATTAAACTTTAGTTCTTAAACGCAATTATACCTACATATTTAAGTTCTAACTTGTATAATTTTGGACTTATTACACCCCATTTAGGTTTTAACCACAGGGGTATCGGCATTCGCTGTGAGGCTTCCAGCCGAGGAAGTACTCTTGGGGTGTAGTGCCAGAAAAGGATTCTTATGGGAAATATTATTGTTTTTGCACTTCTTGGTGCTATTTTTTACTATATTTTTAAAAGCTATTCAAAATACACAGACTACTCAAAAGAGGCATTTAAAAACTTCTCTGTCTCCTATGAATCACTCAAAAACTCTGAACTTGGACTTTTTGTAGCTTTAGTTGCAAAAGTTGCAAAGGCGGATGGAAAAGTTGATGCACTTGAAGCACAACTTGTTGGAATAATGTTTGATGATATTTCAGCAGTTTTTCCGGAGCCCGAAAAGACAAAAGATATCTTAAAACGTATATTTAGTGAAGAGAAAGATAGAAGTGATGATACACAAGCTGTAGCGCAACATTTAGCAAGAGCTATTAAGCGTGACCGTGCAAAACAGCAACAGTTTATGGGCTTTTTAATCCAGCTTGCGTTTATAGATGGTGAAGTTAGCGAGAGTGAAGAGAATGTTTTACAAACTATTGCTGAAGCTTTAGAGTTTGATCCTAATGCTTACCATGCCATATTTGACCAGTTCGAAAAAATGATGCAAAACATTCAGCCAAAAGCGAATATCTCTGATGCTTATAAGCTTTTAGGAGTGAATGAGAGTGACGATATGAGTGTTATTAAAAAAGCATATAGAAAACTAGTTCGCCAATACCACCCAGACATCATCAAATCCCAAGGAAAAGATGAAGCTTATATGCAAGAAGCAACAGCTAAAACTCAAGAGATAAACCAAGCATATGAGATGATAAAAGATGCTAAAAAGTAAACTTTTATTCATATCTCTCTTACTATCTTTAAGTGTGAACCTAAACGCAGGAAATATGGGTTCACTTCTATTTCACGGGAACTGTATTACATGTCACTTTGAGACTAAAGATAATTCAGCTCCTTCTATCATGAGTGTAAGAGAAAACTACTTAAGAGCGTTTCCAAAAAAAGAGGATTTCGCAGACTATATGTCAAAGTGGGTGCTTAAGCCTAATAAAGAGGGTTCACTCATGCTTGATGCAATAGAAAAGTATGAACTTATGCCTCTACTTGGTTATGAAGAGAGTACGTTAAGAATTATTGCCGAGTATATCTATGATACCGATTTTACAAAAGAGCATGAGGGGCATAAGGATAGAGAGTGATTTTCTAAGTACCTCTTAGGAATAAGTATCAGGAAGATAAGAAACTTTATCTCAGCACTCCTTACAACTCAGGTTGCCCTCTCTTGCAGTAAAACTCAATTCACCTTGAAATCCCTCTCCCAAAAAAAGTCTATCCAATCATTCGCTTCATTTATCCAAAAGTGAGGCTCATAAACAGAACTCTCTTTGTAAAATAGTGTTGCAGATTTAAACTCTATATCTCTATATCTCTCTTGAAGATGCTTCATGATAGCATCAAGAGTCTCCCCACTATCTGCTATGTCATCAACTACCAAAATTCTCTGGACTCCATTAAACTCACAAGTATCAAACAGTGTGAGCTCATCACGTTTACATGTTTTATCATAAAGTTCAGTTCGCAGTGTTTGAACCTCACGTATCTCTAAACCTTCAGCCATGCAGTGTGCTAAAGTTAGTCCACCTCTGGCAATTCCAACTATTGTTTGCGGATTAAACTCTGTTACTTCTTTGATTAACTTGTTTGTATCGTTTTTAAAATCTTCATATCTATACTGTTTCATGGGGAAATTATAGCAAATAGTTAATTATTATTGTTAGTGTATTTTAAGATGTATGCTTGTATAATCTTCAATAATCAAATTAAGGACATAAAATGATAAAAACTTTTTCATCACTTATAGTAGCAGGACTAATAGCGCTAAGTATCTCTGGCTGTTCAGATAAAGAACCCGAAGTAACTGCTGTTGAAGAGTTTGGCTGTAAACAAGAGAATACATTAGCTCCTAGGTGGACTTGTATTCCAGCTGTAGAGGGATTTTATGCAGGTGTTGGTGTAGCTGAAAAAAGTGCTTCCGGAACTGCTCATATGAGAAAAGTTGCTATGATGAATGGTAGAAGTGACTTAGCACAACAGATTCAAACACAGGTAAAAGATAAGATGGAAGGTTTCACTCGTGCAACTGGAAACGGTTCCGCAGAGACTGTAGATATGGTTACAACTGCAGTTACAAAACAGGTTGCAAAAGTTGACTTGCAAGGTTCAAAAGCGGTTGATATGTGGAATGCTCCTTCTGGTGCAATCTATATGCTAGTAACTGTTCCTGAAGCTTCTGTAAATAATGAAGTTAAAAAAGTTTTAGGTGCTCCATCAAGCTTTAATAATGACAACGCTCTATGGCAACAATTTCAATCTCAACAAGCTTTAGAGAGTTTAGAAAACGAATTTCCAACTAATTAAATATAGACACTATAATGAGCAAAAGCCCATTATAGTTGTAGGGACTTTAAGTCCCTACAACCCCTCTTATCATCGAGCATGCCATTGGTTAGCATGCCTAAAAGCTACAAAAAACTAATTTTTTGAGAAAACAATCTTCTCCTTTATAATACACTAAGCTAGTTATTTAGCTATAATTTCAAAAATATTTATTCTTTCACAAGTCACAAGGTCTACTCATGAAAAAAATCGCCATAATTGGTCGTCCAAATGTTGGAAAAAGTTCTCTTTTTAATCGTTTAGTAAAGAAACGCGATGCTATTACTGCTGACATTGCCGGAACAACTAGAGATGTTAAACGCAGAACTACTGTAATCATGAATAAAGAGGTTCAACTTCTTGATACTGGTGGACTTGACAAGGGTTGTGAACTTTTTGATAAGATTAAGGAGATGTCTTTAAAAGCTGCATATAAGGCTGACATCATTCTCTATATGGTTGATGGAAAAGGTATCCCTGAAGACGAAGATAAAAAACTTTTTTATGAACTTCAGTCCATGGGTAAGGATATGGCTCTTGTTGTAAATAAAATTGACAATGACAAGATGAAAGAGAAACTTTGGGATTACTATGAGTTTGGAACTGATGCTATTTTTGGTATTTCAGTAGCTCATAATAGAAATACGGTTGAGCTTTTAGAGTGGATAGGCGATAAACTTCCAGAAGAAGATACAGTCAAAGAAGAAGATGAAGAAGATTTAAANATCATAGAACCTGAAGAGGAAAGTGATGAAGATTTCTTTGCAAATATAGCTGAGCACAGTGAAGAAGATGANGGATATACTTACTGGGATGAAGATGAGATGGATGGTATCACTACTGATGATACTATCTTTGGAAATAATGACCGCATAAAAGAGTTTGATGAAGAGGATATCAACCACATTAAAATCGCGATTATTGGTCGGACAAATGTTGGGAAAAGCTCACTTCTAAATGCACTTCTTGGCGAAGAGCGCTCAGTTGTTAGTGCTGTTGCAGGAACTACTATAGATCCTATTGATGAGACTATTAACTACAAAGACAAGCAGATTACATTTGTTGATACTGCCGGTCTAAGACGTCGTGGTAAGATTCTAGGTATTGAGAAGTATGCATTAATGCGTACAACTGAGATGCTTGAAAACTCNAANATGGCACTNGTTGTNTTAGATGCGAGTGAGCCATTTTTAGATTTAGACGAGAAAATTGCCGGACTTGTTGATAGTAACAGACTCTCTTGTATCATCGTTTTAAATAAATGGGATATCTCTAAACGTGAAGAGCACGATAAAATCATTAAGGAAGTTCGTGACAGATTTAAGTTTTTAGCCTTTGCACCTATTATCACTCTATCTGCTCAAACTCATTTAAGAGTTGATAAACTTCACGATATGATTTTAGAGATAAATGAAAACTACTCTCAGAGAATTCCAACTTCTAAGATAAATGAAGTAATAGAAAAAGCTCTGCGCCGTCATACACTTCCAAGTGTAAGTGGGCAAGTAATTAGAATTTATTACGGAACGCAGTATGAGACAAGACCACCAAAAATAGCGATTGTTATGAATAAACCAAGCGGACTTCACTTTACATATAGACGTTATCTAGTAAATAAGATGAGAGAAGCATTTAACTTTAGTGGAACGCCTCTGCTCTTTAAAGCAAAGAAACGCGGAGAAAAATAATACTCTTTCTGACACTTTTAAGTGTCAAGCTTCTACAAAAATCATTTAGTGATTTTTTGCATAAGGCTTTAGCCAAAAGTGGTCTAACAGAAAAAATTTAGTTTTTTTCTGCATCGTGTTTTAACACAGAAGCGGCCCAAGCGAGTAAAAGAGACTAGTTCCTTTTAACGGACTATTAAATAACTTCTTTTGGCTTCTGTTTTATTACTCTATAGATTACAAAAGCACCAATCCCCAAAGTTATAAGAGTAAAAGCTAAAGAAAATGTTTTAGTAATTACATACCCTACAATTAACAGAGAGAGTACTGTTGGTACTTCATTATAAGCTCTAAAAAAATTTCCACTTTTTAAATAGCTGTCATTTTCAAGTTGCTTTCTATAGTGTTCCAAAGAAAAAGAGTACGCCATCAGAACAATAACAGCTAAAATTTTTGCATGCATCCACCCATCACCTTGCAGTAAATCTGGTCGAAGATATAACATCCAAAGTCCACTAATCACCGCTGCCCACATTGCAGGAAGTCCAATATATTTATACATTTTATACTCTTGGGTCTTTACAACTTCCACAAAGTCCGGTTTATTTTTGTGCTCAGTATGATACACATAGAGTCTTGGTTGATAAAAAAGCATCGCCATCCACGACAATACCGCCATAATATGGAATACAACAATCCATAAATAATAATCCATAATATTCATCTTAAAAATTCCTCTCTATTGAGATAGTGTTATAATTTGAACCACCATAAACACCATTAAAAAGTCCAAAGACACCTGAACGATGTTTTAGTGCCCAACCTATATAGGTATCTTCTAATGGCTTGTATCCTATTAATCTTCCTAGGTCAAAATCAACACTTATATCCAAATAGTTTAAAAACCGTGAATATTCATCATCTTCCTCCATTGCTTCTTTGCGTTCAGTCCATAAAACGTCTGTTGTACAAGACAACCCCTCACCTAAACCAAATCTCACTCTATTATCTAAAAAGTCTAGATTATAGTAAAATTTGATATAGATTGTTCCCTCATACAGATGACTATTTGTTGGTGCATATCCCTCATTAAAATAGCTAAGACCACCTTTAACATATAAATCCAGTGGAAGCTCAAATATCTCTTTTTTCAAAAGATACCCGGCATCCAAAGATAGAACAGTTAAATTATCAGGATGTCTATTTGAATCAAGTAAAAGAATGTCGCGTAAATCCTTATCACTTGCTTCTCCATAAGCAACTCTAAGTGAGTACTCATCTTGTGCTATTAAATTTAGAGTAAGAAGAGATAGTAAAAGTAGTTTCAAAAGAAGTCCTAAGAGTAGTGTTTGAGAGAGTGCCTATATGCCATAAAAGCATATAGTTTAACTATGCGTCAAGTGCTTCTAAGTCTTTAATACTACCTTTTTGGTGAGAAACAACTTTCTCATGTAGACGACGAAGTGCTTTATTNGCTCTATCTATTGCTAAGTCAATAGCAGCATCTAAAACATCATCACTCTGGTTGATAATAACTGGTTGAGCGTGAGCAATATGAATATCAAATTCAACAGATACACCTTTTTTCTCAGCTGCGACAGTTGCGTTGATAGTAGTGATATCTAAAGAGTATTTTGTAAACGCCCCAATAGCAGTTTCAATATGAGCTTTTGTGTTGTCTGTAAGTGTAATATCTTTTGAATGAATATGTAAGTTCATCATAAATCCTTTGTTATCTAGGAGCCTTTAACTCCTATTTATATAGATATATAGTAACAAAATAAAGCTGAGATTGGTATAATACGATTAAAAATATTTAGGATTTTATTAGATGAGAGTATTAACAGGTATTCAGCCATCAGGTGATTTACATATTGGAAACTATTTCGGCTCTATAAAACAGATGGTAGATGCTCAAAAAGATAGTGATACATTTGCTTTTATTGCTAACTACCACGCACAAACAAGCGTTAATGACGGAGATAGATTAGCTCAACTTACTATGCAGTCAGCGACTGATTTTCTAGCACTTGGAATAGACCCAAAAAAATCAACTTTTTGGGTTCAATCAGATGTAAAAGAGGTTTTAGAACTATACTGGATGTTATCATCTTTTACTCCTATGGGACTACTAGAGCGTGCTCACAGCTATAAAGATAAAACTGCTCGCGGAATGGCTACTAACCACTCACTATTTTCATACCCCGTTTTAATGGCGGCGGATATTTTACTTTTTTCTCCGGAGATTGTTCCTGTTGGAAAAGATCAGATCCAACATGTCGAGATAGCAAGAGATATCGCTGTAAAGTTTAATAACCAATATGGAGATATATTAACTATTCCGGCATTCAGAGTTCAAGAAGAAGTTCAAACTGTTCCAGGAATAGATGGACAAAAAATGTCTAAAAGTTATGGAAATACTGTAAATATTTTTGGCCAAGAGAAGAAGCAACTCAAAACTATCAAAAAAATTGTGACAGAGAATGTAGCCATGGAAGAGCCTAAAGAGTTTCTTAACTGTAATGTTTACAACATGGCAAAACTATTTTTAGAGGGTGATAATCTTAGAGCTCTTGAAGAGAGATATACAAAAGGTGGTGAAGGTCATGGCCACTTTAAAATATATCTTGGTGAAGTTATGTGGGAATACTTCAGAGAGTTTAGAGAAAAACGTGAGTATTTCCAAAACAATCAAGATGAAGTTAGAGAGATTTTAAACAGTGGAGCTCTTAAAGCCAAAGAGATTGCTCAGCCCCTAATGGAAAAGATTAGAGTTGCAACAGGAATAAAATACTAACTACATACACATCGTTATTGACTAGAGTCAATAATTAAACTATAGAATTCCGTTATAATTATTTTATATTATAGTTACGATAGATATATAAGGAGTTCCTATGCGTGTATTTTTAATATTACTTTTTTTATTACTTAACTTAGAGGCAAAATCACTATTTAGCAATACTCAACAAGCTGATAGCAGTGTATATATTGGCAGTCTTAAAGACTTGGTTATTGCTACTCAAAAAACAAGGGGTTTAACAAATTCTTATATGAATGGCAATACTGCTGCTTTATTACTTGTTTATGCAAACAGACAAGATATGAAAAAAGCGATTGGGACAATGGAGTCTCTTCCTATGGCAGCTGACCCAATAATCAACTCAAGAGCCACTACAATATCTCAATCACTCATCACACTTAACAATAAAGCATTTAAACAGAAACCAAGTGTTGCTTTTTCAAACTACACTGAACAGATTGGTCAAGCTTTAATGTTAGCTCAAACTGTTAGTAAAAGGTCAGCAAAAGAGCTAAATCCTTTTGGACAAGAGGCATCTGCAGTTATGATGGAGATTATGCTTCCTATGACTGAGTATGTTGGACAACTGCGCGGTTTTGGTTCAGGACTTGCGGCAAAGGGAAAAAGAAGTGAAGATGAACTAGCAAAAATACTCGTTTTAGTAAATGAAGTGAAAACTTTAAATATAAAACTACAATCCGATATGAATAAACTTATATCAAAGTATCCTGGAAAATTATCATCAAGCATCACTACTGAAGTCGCAGCAATTAATCAAAGTGCTAATTCATATACTAAATTTGCACAGCGTAAATTTGCAAAAGATATCGCAAATATAGACCCAAATACATATTTTGAAAGTGGTACAGAACTAATTTCAAAAATTATAAAAGCATATAACACCAATAACAGTGCAATCTTAGAAGATTCAAAAGGGTGGATATAGAGCCTAGTCGGCTCTAGTTATTTTAACTTTAAACTTTTAGAAGTGATAAGAGTTTTTTTAGACCAAACGTGACCTTTAAGATCTAAAATTGAACGAACTTCATCATTGACGAGACGGTAATATACTTTAACCTCAACTTTGGCACTCTCTTTTAGTATTGGTACTTTTAAAACTTTTTTACCATTTGCTGGAATACTCACATCTTTTGTAGACTTAACTGCCAAATGTGGAATAGTTGGTTTACCACGTTTAGATGTATATTTTCTCGTTAACGAAATGGATTTTGTACTTGACTCTCTTGAAGATGTTTTATATGTCACATCAACAATTAATTCACGAGCACCAAATCCACTTGGTACATTATGAGGCTGAGGATTTTTGATAGATATAATTAAATCACTACCCTTTGCTTTTAAATCTACACTTAAAGAGTTTTTGAGCATACTATCGATGTGTGCGCCTTCAAAGCCATGCTTTCTCACATTTCTCTTTCTTGGTTTTCCATTATCAATAGGTAAAGATGCAGCTATACCCATTTTTTTAGGGCCCATATGGCAATCAACACAAGCTTTTTCCGACTTTTTATACTCACTTTTCATATCTGTAAAGACCATTCCGCCCATAGCTCTGTCATTTGCATGACATACAAAACATAGCTTGTCAGATTTTTTATCCATAAAATCACGATGCTCTACTTTATGATATGGTGATTTAGCATCACTGTATGGGCCTGTCATTACTCCAGACTTCATCCATTTAATTCTGTTTATGCCGCGTTTAGACTCATCTTTATCTGTATGAATCTTATCTATATTATGGCAGACAACACAGTTAATCCCCTCATTTATAGAATCGTTCTCAAGAGCTTTATTAACATCTGAGCCCTTATCAAGTCCCATTACAGCATCTATCTCATAATCCATGTCTGTACTTGTTACAGAGATTCTTGGATTATGACAAGTTGCACACTGCACTTTAACTGAGTTTAAACTTTTTCTTGTTTTTCTACTCACATAATCCATAGTCGCTTTTAAATACTCATCACTATTGTAATGACTTCTAGCATGCCAAGATTTTTCCCAATCTTTTACAATATGCATATGGCATGATTTACAATTCTGTGACTGTTGAAACATCTCTTCAACTTCTACAACTTCTGCACTAAACAGTGTGCTAATAACTAATAATAGACTCAATAATATCTTCACAAATTCCCTTTTTTAACACATACAAACATGTTTTAATTTGTTATTCTACTATCTGTAGTCTTAAATATCTCTTTGTTTGTCTAACCAAACCATTAAGCCTTTTTGAGCATGGAGTCTATTTTCTGCTTCATCAAAAACTATTTTAGAGTGTTCTTCTAATGTCTCCTCTGAAACCTCTTGTCCACGATATGCAGGTAGACAATGTAGAAACTTAGCTCCTTTGTTAGCCAAGCACATCATTAAACCATCTACCATATAGCCTGAAAAATCTTTGACTCTCTGCTCTTTTTCATCTTCTTGTCCCATAGAAGCCCATGTATCAGTAGTTACAACTGTCGCCCCTGCTATTGCTTCTTTTGGATCATTTGAGATTTTAATAACTGCTCCACTCTGTTTTGCAAACTGCATAGTCTCTTTTAAAATATCAGCATCAACCTCATACCCTCTAGGTGTTGCAATTCTTAGCTCAAATCCTAGTTTAGCAGCCAACATCATCCATGANTGNGTCATGTTGTTNCCATCACCTATATAAGCCACNACTGCATTTTCATTTATGCCATACTCAACCATTGTCATATAATCAGCTAAGAGTTGTACAGGATGATATGAGTCAGTCAAGCCATTAATAACTGGTACTTTAGAGTACTTCGCGAACTCTTCTATCATCGAGTGCTCGTAAGTTCTAATCATTACCATATCACACATACTAGATATTACACGTGATGTATCTTTTATAGGTTCACCACGACCTAAGTGAATATCACGGTTGGAAAGAAAAAGTGCATGACCTCCGAGTTGAAACATTCCAGTCTCAAAACTTACACGCGTTCTTGTCGAGCTTTTTTCAAATATCATCGCTAAAGTTTGCTTCTTTAACTCATCTTTATAAACACCAGCTTTTAAATCTTTTTTAATCTCTAAACCAATCTCAATAATCTCTAAAATTTCTTCTTTTGTAAAGTCTTTAAGTGTTAAAAAATGTCTCATATAATTTCCTATATTTCAGTAAGTGGTTATTATACTATGTAAATACTAAAATACAAAGATTAGGATAATTGTCTCATNAATATTACATCAGAATCTGTGATTTTTAAACACCAATTAACTTTAGCAACTGTANTATTACTCTACCAATATATGGATTAGTTCAAGGAACATTTATGCCAATACCAAATAATTATGAATTAGTATTAGACAACAAAGACTTTCTAGTCTCTGAAACAGACTCTAAAGGGAAAATAACATTTGCAAACGATGAGTTTTGTAAATACTCTGGATACTCTTTTGAAGAGCTCCTAGGTCAACCTCATAATATCGCAAGACACCCCGACATGCCAAAGGCTGCATTTAAAGANCTGTGGGAAACTGTCAAAAGTGGAAATAAATGGAGAGGTTTTGTAAAAAATCTTGCCAAAGACGGGGGTTACTATTGGGTNTATGCTACTGTTTTCCCTTTTCAGTCATGTGATGGTTCTAAAGGTTTTGTATCGTGTAGAAGAAAAGCTTCTGTAACAGAAATTAAAGAGTATGAAGAGATATACAAACAGATGAAAAGTGAGGAGAGATAATGAACTTTTTAAAATATATTAGTATAACAAACAAACTGCTTATTAACGTCATAGTTCCAATGAGTGCAATTATTGCAATATCTTTAGTAATGATTTTTGAACATACACAAAAGAAAAATGCATATAGTGACTTTGATGCAATTGCCAAACTTGATGCAAAGGTTTCTCTATTTCTTCATGAATCACAAAAAGAGCGTGGTGCAACTGCTGGATTTTTGGGTTCAAAAGGAAAATCATTTACTCAAAAACTACCATCACAAAGAACGGATACTGATGAAAAAATAAATGAGCTAAAAAACTACATAGAGTCTTCAGAGGTTAGAGATATACTTCTTCAAGATTTAGACAGCTCACTTCATACGGCACTCCAAGAATTAGAACGAATTGAGAGTATCAGAAGTCAAGTCTCATCACAATCTATCGCAACAAAAGATGCTATTTACTACTATACAAATATGCATAAGCACTTTTTACACTTTATTGCTAAAACATCAAAACAGGCTGTAGACAGTGAACTTACATACTCAACTATTGCCTACTATAACTTTTTACAATCAAAAGAGAGAGCAGGAATAGAAAGAGCCGTAGCCAGCATGACTTTTGCCAATGACAAATTTGCTCCTGGTGCAAAACTAAAACTAGAATCACTTATAGCTGAACAAGACTCATATATGGATAACTTTTCATCTTTAGCAAGTGATGATCTCATAGCTCTTAAAAAGACTACTCTTCAAGGTGAAGCTATCGATGAAGTGAATCGTATGCGAAAAATTCTCCATAAAACAGAGGAGACAGAGGGTGGGTTTAATGTTGACGCAGACCACTGGTTTGACACTATTACTAAAAAAATAAATCTGCTTAAAAAAGTTGATGACCACATATCAAACTCTCTGTCAGAAAAAGCGGCCCAAAAGAACTCTATAGAATTAGCAGGCTTAATCACATTTAGTATCGTAATTCTTCTCGTTACACTTATTACAGGTATCTTATCATACCTAATCAGCAGAAACATTTCGGTTTCTGTTAAGAAAATATCTTTTGGAATCAAACAGTTTTTAGATTATCTTAATCGTGAGAAAAATGTAATTGAACCAATCGACTTAGAAGGTAGTGATCAGATGGCAGAGATTGCTAGAATGGTTAATGAGAACGTTGGTAAAATCAACAGTGATACGGAAGAAGACATGCTCTGTGTTGGTGAAGCTATCCTTACTCTAAATAAAGTAGAACAGGGGCAATTTAACTGTAGAGTTAAAACTGAAGCTGCAAATCCTCAAATATACACTCTTGCAAAAACTATCAATAGAATGTTAGAGGCTCAATCAAAAATCATGAACGACATTGTGGGTGGCTTAGATAAATATACTAACTATAACTATACGGATAAGATTGAACTAGATGCTCTTGTTGTTGGAGAGACTAGAAAAGTTGTAGAGGGTATTAATCAGCTTGGTGATGCAATAACCCATACTCTAAATAACTCTTATTCTACATCAACAGAACTATTGAAAAAATCAGAGTTTCTTCAAAGTCAGATGCAAAATCTAAGTGAATCAACAATTGAGCAGGCGGAATCACTTGAAGTGACATCTGCATCAATGGATGCAATCACTCACTCTATCGAAGATACAGCTGAAAAAACAAGAGAGGTTGTTTCCCAATCAAGTGATATTAAAAGTGTTATCGAGGTTATTGGTGATATTGCAGACCAGACAAATCTCCTTGCACTCAATGCAGCTATCGAAGCAGCACGTGCAGGTGAGCATGGTCGTGGTTTTGCCGTTGTTGCTGATGAAGTGAGAAAACTAGCAGAGAGAACTCAAAAATCTCTTACTGAAATCAATACAAACATCAGTATACTGACTCAATCTATCACTGATATTGGTTCAAGTATTGAAGAGCAGAGTGTAAGTGTTGCTAAAGTAAATGTAGCAATNGCAGAGGTGGACAGNTCAACTCAAGCAGATGCATCNACTGCAGATGAAGTTAGCAATGTTGCNAGTCTTGTAAAAGAGATGTCTCAAAAAGTCTTAACTGATGTTGAGAAAAACCAATTTACAAAACTCTAAAACTATTTCGCAAGAAGTTTCGCAACTTCTTTTGCGTGATATGAGATGATTATATCCGCACCCGCACGCTTAAACGCAATCATAGTCTCCATAACAACTCTATCATAATCTATTAAGTCATTCATTCCGGCCATTTTTAACATCGCATACTCGCCACTTACATTATAAACAGCCATAGGAAGAGAAGTATTATCTTTTATCTCACGTACTATATCCAGATACGCAAGAGCCGGTTTAACCATAAGAATATCAGCTCCTTGAGCCTCATCAGCTATAGACTCACTGATAGCCTCACGTCTGTTCGCAGGGTCCATCTGATACGATGCACGATCACCAAAACTTGGCGTTGACTCTGCTACATCACGAAATGGTCCATAGTACCCTGAAGCAAATTTAGTTGAGTAAGCCATAATAGGCAGGTTCTCAAATCCAGCCTCATCAAGAGCAGTTCTTAAAACTTCAATAATTCCATCCATCATTCCAGACGGGGCTATCATATCAGCTCCTGCTTTTGCATGGATTACTGCCTGCTGTCCTGAGATTTCAAGTGTAGCGTCATTATTTACAGTCTCACTTTTTTCATCAATGATTCCACAATGTCCATGGTCAGTGTATTCACAAAAACATAAATCAGTCACAACAAACATGTCAGGATGTGCCTCTTTGATAGTGCGAATTGATGAAGCTATAATTCCATGATCACAGAGTGAATCTGAACCAATTGAGTCTTTTACATCAGGAATTCCAAAAAGAATTATTGAGTATATTCCAAGCTTCTTTAACTCTTGGATCTCTTTTAAAATCTCATCTATACTCATCTGAAAAACACCTGGCATAGATGCTACTTCTGTTTTAATTCCTTTACCCGGACGAATAAACAGAGGGTAAATAAAATCATCTACACTTACATGTGTCTCTCTGACTAATGCA
>JGI24724J26744_10001088_pt1 | contig 18820 bp, 21 predicted proteins | sample Cruoilmetagenom7_FD_26744 | JGI IMG/M metagenome (IMG submission 26744) | reverse complement strand
CTAAAGTAATAGATCCTAACGTGTTCGAGGAACCGCGATTATCGATGTTACGTTTATCTTTTCACTCACACCTTTTATACTAGGCCTTAGACTGCAGAGACCCCTTACGTTGAGATCGATCTTAACACCTGCAATGGAAGCGCTGTAGAGTGCTTTTATTATGCCCTCATCGACAAGACCGTTGAGTTTGAGGGCTATATAACCATCCCCCGTCTTTTTATGGCACTCTATCTCTCTATTTATACGCCTCATAATCTCTTTCCTGAGCATCATAGGAGCGACTATGAGATGTTTGTAGTCATCCTTTTGTGAATATCCAGTAAGAAAGTTGAAAACTTCTGTAATCTCTTCACCAATCTCTGGATTGGCAGTAAGATAAGATATATCTGCATAGATCCCCATCGTATCCACGTTTAAATTACCGGTGCTGATGTATGAGTAACGTACAATATCGTCCCCTTTCTTCCTCACTATGAGACATATCTTGGCGTGTACCTTTAGATCTTCAAGTCCATAAACAACGTGTACGCCACCTTCCTCCAAATCTTTTGCCCAATTGATGTTGGTCTCTTCGTCAAATTTTGCCTTCAACTCTACAATTACAGCTACCGATTTCCCATTTTCTCTGGCATGCTTGAGTGCATCTATGATTGGAGATTTTTTGGCAATTCTGTACATGGTGGTCTTGATTGCCAATACGTTTGGATCTTCTGCGGCCTGCATCAGCAGGTTGACCAATATATTAAAGCTATCATATGGAGAATAGAGAATCCAGTCTCTCTTTTCTATCGCGGCAAAGACATTCTGATCTTTGGCAAAGGCAGGAGGGGTATATGGCAAGAATTGAGAATCCTTAAGATCTGGTCTATCGATATCGTGTAGCGCCCATAGGTCTACAAGTCCAAGCGGCCCATCAAATCTGTATACGAAATCCCTAGTAAACCCAAGATTACGAACAAAAAGATTCATTAGTTTGTCTGGCATCGATTTATCAGTTTCTAACCTGATTGGAAAACCAGTCCTTCTGGACTCTACACCCTCCTCTATGGCAGTGAGAAGATCTGATGCTTTGTCAAGTGATATCTTCATCTCTGCATTTCTCGTGATCCTAAATGGGTATGTTGCCTCGATCTGCAAGCCCGGAAATAACATATCTATCTGTGACGTGATGATATCTTCGAGAAAAACAAGTGTGATCGTCTTTTTCGGTTTAGATTCATTCTTGGAATATTCCCTCTTGGTAGGTATCTCAATAAACCTTGGAAAAAGATTGAGGGGTACCTTGATCCTAGCATATTTTTCATCTTTATCTGATTCCCTGACAATAACGGCAAGGTTGAGGCTTAGATCGGAGATGAATGGAAATGGATGTGCAATATCCATTGCCAGTGGCGTCAATGTCGGGAAAATCTTACTCTCAAAGTATTTTTTGATAAACAAGCGTTGATCTTTTTCGAGATCGCTCACCTTTTTAATTTTTATACCTTCATTGAATAAACTTGGAACCAACTCTTCTTTCCAGCATTTTTCATATTCCTTTAGAAGTGGTCTAACCTCCTCTTCTATGGCAGTGAGTTGTTCTTGTGGAGTCNTACCATCCGGAGGAACCTTAAGAGCGCCTCTTAACAGTTGTCTCTTTAGACCAGAAACCCTAACCATAAAAAACTCATCGAGGTTGCTTCCACATATTGCCAAAAACTTAACTCTCTCCAAAAGCGGATGCGTCTTATCATTTGCTTCTTCAAATATGCGCTCGTTTAACTTTATCCAGCTTAACTCTCGGTTTATATACAGATTAGGATCATCCAGTGATACCTCTTTATCTATAGTGTCAATTTTTTCTGTTTTTTTGTTTGTTTCCATCATTTATAGACCCATTTATCTCATTATTTGAAAGATGAACCGACTTCATCAATACTTCACCCGACCTTTTCCCTTTCACCCGTGACCATGTATATCACCCTTGCCGCGATGTTGCATGCGTGATCCGCGATGCGCTTCAGATATCTCGCTATAAAAGAGAGATCGGAAGCGATCGTAATCGTGTGGGGATCCTCTATCATGAATGTGATCAACTCGCGCCTAACCTGGGCGTAGAGCGCATCCGCCTCTTCTTCCTTCTTTGATAACCCTCTCGCTAGTTCTACATCTTCGTTTATAAATGCTTCCATCGCATCATCGAGCATCTCGGCCGCCAATTTTCCCATTCTTGGAATATCGATTAGCGGCTTTATGAACGGCTTATCTCCGATCTTTATCGTGATCTTCGCGATGTTGACGCCCAGATTTGAGAGTCTATCAAGATCCGTGATTATCTTCATGCACGTGCCGATTATTCGCAGATCCTTCGCCACAGGCTGTTGAAGTGCGATCAGAGCCATACATTTCTCCTCGATCTCGAGTTCGAGTATATCTATCCTATTATTATCCTCTCTTACGATCTTTGATGCGAGATCGAAATCTTTATCAATCAAGGATCGCACCCCACCGTAAACTGCCCCTTTTGACAATTCTCCCATCTTCAAAACTTCTTCTTTCAGCATATTTATCGCTTCGATGTAATCTGTCCTTTGCATTTTCATTCACCCAAATTTTCCCGTTATGTAATCTTCCGTTCTCTTATCGCTCGGATTTTCAAATATCTGCAATGTACTCCCAAATTCGATGATTTCCCCTAGCAGGAAGAAAGCGGTGTAATCGGAGATTCTCGCAGCCTGTTGCATATTGTGCGTCACGATCACGATCGTATATCTCTCTTTAAGTTCCCTTATCAGATCTTCGATCTTCGAGGTCGAGATCGGGTCAAGAGCCGAACACGGCTCATCGAAGAGTATCACATCGGGCTTTACGGTGAGCGTCCTTGCAATGCAGAGTCGTTGCTGTTGCCCCCCGCTCAGACCGAGTGCGGGATCATCGAGGCGATCATTCACTTCATCCCATAGTGCCGCAGACTTCAGCGTGTACTCGACAATTTTATCGAGCTTCTTTTTATTTTTTTCTCCATGAATCCTTGGCCCATAAGATATATTATCATAGACCGACATTGGAAAAGGGTTCGGTTTTTGAAATACCATCCCAACTCTCTTTCTAAGCGTGTAGACGTCCAAATCTTTCTCATATATCTCCATTCCATCGAAGAAGATATCTCCTTTTGTTATACAGGATGGGACAAGGTCATTCATCCTGTTCAAAGACCTTATGAATGTAGATTTTCCGCATCCTGATGGTCCTATGATTGCCGTTACCTTGTTCTTCTCGATCTCCATGTTTATATCTTTCAAGGCGTGGTTCTCACCGTACCATAGATTGAAACCATTTACCCTTATCTTGATACCCATCTAATATCACCACATCATCTTCTTTTTATACTTATCTCTTATGATGATCGCGATCAAATTCACGACCAAGACGAGGGAGATCAAGACAAATGCCGTTCCCCACGCGTTCGCCTCGACGTCCTTGTACCCGAGGAGGTAGATCAACTCGAGCAGGTGATAGGGAAGCGCCATCACCGGTTCAAATATCGAGTGTGGAATTCCTCCCCCCGTGAAGACGACGGCAGTCCACATGATTGGAGCGGTCTCTCCCGCTGCCCTGCCAACCGCGAGGATCGTACCAGTCAAGATCCCAGGAATGGCAGCTGGAAGAACGACCCTCCTGATCGTCTCCCAACGAGTTGCGCCGAGCGCCAGACTCCCCTCCCTTACAGATTGTGGAACACCCTTCAACGCCTCTTCAGCCGTCATTATTATTATCGGAAGGTTCATCAAACCCAATATTATCGATCCGGATAAGAGTGATATTCCGAATATCGATACAAATAATGCGAGTCCAAAGAGTCCAAAGACGATCGATGGGACACCGTTCAGACTGCTCACCGCGATGTCTATCAATCTCGTCATCTTACCCGGTCTCGCATATTCAACGAGGTATATCGCGGCGGGAATTCCAAGCAGAACAGATATCACCATCGCGCCCATCACNAGATAGAAAGTCCCGACGATACANGGAAATATCCCACCCTTACTTCCGAGATCAGTAGGAAAATTCGTGAGAAATTCGATGCTCATCGCGCCTGCTCCTCTTATGAAGATATGNAAGAGGATGACACCGAGGGCGTATAGAACTATTCCGACCGCGATCCCGATCAANGTAAACGCGATGTACTCTTTTGCACGCTCNTCNAATCCGTATCTCATATTTATACTGGATTTCATCACAAATAGTCCAAGAATGATCGTNGATGTGGAGATGATGAAACTTCCCCTGATCGCCGCGTACTCTCCGAGCGGTATCTTCAGATCGGGGCTTATCATGAAGATTAAGAAGGAGAAGGCGAGTAAAAAAATCGAAGAAAAGATCAACCTTGTATCTCTCTTTTTAACGCCAACGAAGATAAAGATGAAGACAGAAATTAAGACGAGAAGGAGAGGTATGTGAGAGATATTTGCATAGCCCATCAGCGAGGAAAAACCAAAGATCGCAACGATCGCTCCGAAGGCGTATAAAATTTTGTCGATCATGATCATTCTCTCCCAACCTTCTTCTGAATCCTTACGCGTATGATATCCGCGATCACGTTCAATACGGTCACGATGATCAAAAGAAGAACACCGATCCCAAAGAGTGAGTGATACTGGAGAGAACCACGCGCCGCCTCCCCCATCTCACTTGCGATCCTCGCCGTCATCGTATCTCCACTCTGAAAAAAATTGAAGAACGGAGAAGGAACTCTCGCCACGCATCCGACGATGAGCATGATCGCCATCGTCTCTCCGAGCACCCTTCCAACCGCGAGAAGGATAGATGCCATAATCCCGGATATGGCAGATGGAAGCACGACCCTTCTGATCGTCTGCCATCTCGTTGCGCCGAGCGCCATACTTCCTTCTCTAAGATCTTTTGGAACGGCCGTTATGGCATCGTCTGATATCGTGATTATCGTCGGAAGTGCCATAACGCCGAGTAAGATCGATCCTGCGAGGAACGAATGGCCATCTATCATATCGAAGGTGTTTCTAAGAGAGGTTAAGAGGAGAACGACACCGATGAATCCATAGACAATTGAAGGGATGCTGTTTAACAATTCGACCGTCGGTTTCAGGATATTTCCAATACGGGGTGGTGCAAGCTCGGAGAGGAATATTGCGCTTGGAATGCCGAAGACTATCGCAAATCCAACCGCACCGATTGTCACGAGTGAAGAGCCAATTATTAAGGGAGCTATTCCATACGTGCCAGTCTCCATTCGCCATTTCGTTCCAAATATAAAATTGAAGACGCCGTTCTCCAGAAATGCAAAAGCTCCCTCTTTCATCAAGAAGATGAATATAAATAGAACAACGATGATCGAAGAGATCGCCGCTATAAACAATAGATCTTCGATCAGTTTCTCCTTTATATTCTTGAACTTCGCTCTCATCTGGCCGGTACGAATCCTTCCTCTCCGACGATATTTTGACCCTCTTCACTCAATATGAAGTCGATAAATTTCCCCTCCTTTAAAGAAGTCTTCTCCCACGTGTAGAGATAGAGCGATCTTGCGATCGGATATGTCCCGTCTTTGACGGTCTCTTTCGTTGGAGAGACGCCGTCTACCGAGATTGCCTTCACCTCTTTACCGCCCAGATAACCGAGTCCAAGATATCCTATCGCAATATCGCTTTGGGAGATCGCGGTCTTCATCTCAGAATTTTCGCTCGTCTCTATATACTTACCACGCGCCTCCGCCTTGCTCGATCCGAATATAGCCTCCATAAACGTATCTCTCGTCCCAGAACCGCTCTTTCTGACGACGACGAATATCCTCTTATCAGGTCCCCCGACCTCCTTCCAATTTTTGATCTTTCCATCGAATATCATCCGTATCTGCTCTTTCGTCAGATTCTGAACTTTTTTGTATATCTTTGAACTCACGACGACTGCCATGCCATCCCTCGCGATCGTATCTTCGATGAACTTGTCTCCGTATTTATTTATCTCGGAATCCTTCACCTCGCGTGAAGCCATTCCTATGTCAGCCTTCCCCGTCGCGACCGCCTCGATACCGTGTCCGGATCCTCCCCCACTCACCTGCACTGTTATATCACCCTGTTTTTCATTGAAGACTTCTGCACACTTTGCTGCAACCGGGAGAACCGTAGAAGATCCGGTTATTGTTAAAACCTCTGCGGAATGAACCGCGGGAACGATCAAGATTGTGATCAGAAATATCGAAAAGATCATTTTTTTTTTATTCATTTTCATTCAACACCCCCTTTTCGTATTGTTCCATCTCTTTTATTTTTTATTTTGATATATAAGTTTCGCCCAATAGTCTATATTTATCTATATATAGTTAATAAACAAAAAAATAAATATTAGCTGATCTCGATCTATGTTTCACCCACCTCGTCGGATGGTCTATCTATCCGCCATCGTTATGAGTTATTGGCAGCAAATTTGTTGAATGGTTTAAGACAAAAGTAAAAAGGAGGTGAAGTTATGAATCGAAGCATTAAGAGATTTGTCTGTTTGGCATTCGTTGTATTACTCTCCCGCTCTCTCCTCTCCTCGGTGGCTTATGAAAACTGCCGTGCGGATGGGTTTGGGGAACCTGATCATATCCGTCTGAGTTCTATAGCAGATCCCTCCAATTCGATGACCATCGTGTAGGACGCCTTTGGAACAGAAAGAGGAAGCTCTATCCAATATGGGAAAGATCAGGAGTACAGCATGATCGCATAAGGGACCACAAAAGAAGAAGATGGCTCTATTCTTCACGAGGTGGGGCTGACCGATCTAGAACCGAACACGACCTATCACTACGGGTGCGGTTCAGAAAAAGACGGCTGGAGCTTGGATCATACGTTTAAGACGGCATCCGTGGGTGAGGGGAACGTATCATTCATGGTCATGGGGGATTCAAGAAACAATCCTACACCATGGAAGAAAGTAGCAGATGCGGCCGCTTCGGAGGACTTTGATTTCACGCTCTTCTCGGGCGATATGGTCGGCGATGGTCCCATGCTTCAAGAATGGAAAGCATTCTTCGATTCCGCCCCTAAACTTCTGTCAAAGGCCCCATTTATGACGGTACTCGGCAATCACGAGTTTTGCTCTCCGCTATACTTTACCCTGTTTGCCATGCCAGGAAATGAGGCGTGGATCTGGTCTTCTGTGGGCATCGGGAAAAGGAAGGATTAATAAATAGAGAAAAAGAGGTGAAATAATGGGATTAAAGGCAAAGAGAGATAAGAAAATTTTATGTCTTGCCCTCTTCTCCATCTTTATCTTCATATCTGGTGTGATACCGCCCGCAATATCTGATCATCAGACTATCAACGGTATCGTCTTTGAAGATTTGAACCAGGATGGAGAAAAGGATGCGGACGAGGTGGGCATATTGGGTATAGAGGTCTCCAACTTCGTGATACTCGATGCACCNCANGAGACACCTTCANCAACTGTGAATATGCCAGAAGAACAGATAAATTGGTTGAGGAGAGATTTAAGCCTCANTGAAGATAGAAAAATTTTAGTCTTCTACCACGANCCGNTCTCGGAATGGGGTAGAAGTTCCAGCGAGGTATTAGATCTATTGAGAGAATATGACGTAGANGGGCTATTTTGCGGGCACACGCATCACGATGTGTTGACAAATTTAGGAGGAATTCCGGAACAACAGACTGGTGCGGTCTGTGGAAATTGGTGGTCCAACAAAGAGACGCCTTACGGCTCCCCAGGGGGTTACAGGATAATCGTTGTGACCGAAGGAGGCATATCCACATCTTATCGGGGAGTTGCGAGCTGAGGAGATAATTGGTAGTGTAAAAAGGGAGGATGTAGGTTCGATGACTATACCGGCAACGGCGGATCATGCCTATACCCTGGATATGCTACCACAGAACTCTGCTCACGCCGAGATGTCTGATATTAGAAATAGTGAGGGGCAAAGTAAAATGAAACTTCGCTTCAAAGATCATTTCTGCCGTCTTAGTAGAGATTAGATTTTGTTGAATTTTCGTCGGCGCTCCAGGGGCCGAAGCAAAAATGGGAAATTTAAATGGTTAGGCAAAATAGGTTAAAATTTTTCATCTATTACCATATTTCTCTCGCCCGTTGGAGAGATCCTATAAATCCTCATCCCCTCATCAAGCTCGATGAGGTTGTAAGATCGTCCGATCCTCCCCTTCGTTCTATTCGTGCAGGCGGTTCCAGCATTTAAGATGATCATATTGTTCAGTCTCCAGACCCAGGGCACGTGTCTATGACCGCAGAGTACGAGATCCACCTTTAACCTATCCAACAACTCCAAAATGTCTCCTGCATCCACGGGAACGTTCCTCTCCCTTCCGCACAGTGGAACGGGAAGAAGGTGATGGTGGAGCGCGAATATTTTGAAATTCTCTCCGTTAAATGACTCCTCAATATACTCATATTTCTCCCTCCCTATGTGTCCGTCATCGATGTCCGGCTCAGAAGAATCGACACCAACGACGGTTATATTCTTATAATTGAGCGTTTTTAATCGCTCCCCGAAGAACTCCTCGAAGAGGAGATAACCCGAATTGCGCGCGTCGTGATTTCCTGGAACGATCACCTTTCGCTCGCATTCTATCTCATCGACGTATCTCTTCGCCTCCTCATACTCAAAGATATAACCAAAATCTGTCAGATCTCCCGTAATAACGACTAAATCAGGTGATATCTCGTTTATATCATTAATCACATCTTCCAGAACGTTAGGAAGAAAATGTGGCGATGCGACGTGGATATCGGATAGATGTATTATCTTCATTATATTGATACGAATCCCCCCTCTTCAATGATCCTTTGACCCTTCTCACTCAAAATAAAATCGATGAACTCTCTTTCTAATCCCTTTGGCTCCCCTTTCGTTACCATATACAACGTCCTGACGATCGGATAACTGCCGTTTGAGATGCTCTCGATGCTCGGTTTTATCCCGTTCAATGTCAACACCTCCACCTTTCTAGGATCGACGTGACCGAGAGATACGTAACCGATAGCGCCTTCATTTGCGAATATGGTATCCATCACCGCATCATTTGAAGATCTCTCGATGATCTCCCCTGTTAATTTTTTTCCACCCATTATCTTCCCTTTGAAGACATCTCTTGTTCCCGAATCCTTAATTCTCCCAATCACGGTGATCTTTTTATCCTCTCCTCCCAATTCTTTCCAATTTTTGGTCCTTCCCGCGTATATATCCTTTACCTCTTCTTTTGTCAATCCATCGATCGGGTTTCCCAGATACGTTATCAGAACGATGCCGCCCCTCGCAATCGGAGTCAATATCAAAGGAGGATAGCGAAAACGACAGTATTCTACTCTCTCTTGATCTGTGAGTTCCCTCGATACGCATCCTATGTCTATCTTGCCACTCAACACTGCTTTTATTCCATATCCTGAACTTCCTCCCATTACATAGATTTTGAGACCTGGATGTTCCGCCATATATTCGTCTGCCGCCCTCTCCATGATCGGATAGATCGTCGTTGAACCCGCTATCGTTATCTCATCGCTTCTGCCGAGATAATTGACTACGAGTACGATCGAGACTATTATCAGAACCAAAATTGCAATCGATAATAACAACATCTTTGGCTTCTTATCCAAATATGCGCCTCCCGGGCCACCGCCTTTGCGGTTGGTTATCCATTTTTCATATAATATAATCTTTTCCAAATAGATTATATTGATAGCGATACGTATATATAGCGGTAATGATCTAAGAGTAAATAAAGAAGCGTGATCTAAATGGCAAAAGAAGTTAAGCGAAGGGTTCAGGTAACGGGTGGATCAACACATATCATATCTCTCCCCATCGAATGGGTTAAGAAGATGGGTATATCAAGGGGAGATGAAGTAAGACTGGTTTTTAGAGCAGACGATACGGTCCTGATCGGGGGAAAGGAAGGGAAGGAGATCTCTAAAGCCGTCATAGGCGTCTCTCCTGAAGAAACCATCGAGGAAGTTTACAGATCTTTGATAGCGCATTATCTCGCGGGGAATGACCTGATAGAATTATCCTTCAAAGAAGAGATTACGAAAGATGATAAAAAATGGATGAAAAATGCAGTCAGGAAGAGGCTAATGGGACTTGAAGTGGTCGGAGAATCTGGCACAGAGATGGTATTTAGAAGTTTTATAAATTATGAGGACTTTCCACTAAGTGAAGTCCTAAAGAGCATATGTGATATTGTAGAATCTATGCAGGGAGACGCCATGACGGCGTTGAGGGATGGCAATATGCTTCTCGCGGAGGATGTCATTCAGCGGGACAATGAGGTCGATCGATTTTATTTATTAGCTGTCAGACAGCTAAAAGCGGCAATAGAGTCTCCAGATATCGGAAAAAGGATAGGCATTACACAGCCAAAGGCTACATTAGGATATAGGATTGTCGTAAAGAGTATGGAGCGTATTGGAGATCATATGAAAAAGGTGGCAGGGAACGTACTTCAAATAGGACACAAAATGGATGTGCCTCAAATATTCGATATGTACGAAGCCATAAAAGACATATATTCTTCCTCTTTAGAGATACTTTCAGAAAGAGATGCAAAAGGCGCAAACCAAAAGATAAATGATGCCGAAATGGTGGTTAAGAAGAGTGTGAAGGTCAAAGAGGGTCTCTTGAAGAGGGAATTTGCCTCAGGTGAGATGATCTGTCTGTTCTCGATCGTCGATAGTTTGGTTAGGGTAATCGAATACATAGAAGATATAGTGGAGATATGTATCAACATGGGGGCAAATGGAGTGTAAAGCTACAATACGGTTACATCCCCCTCTCTTATTATACCTAATCTCCAATTTTGCCAAAGCCGTTCTGTGACTTATCTTTCCTTTACCATCCTCCTTGACTTTTGTAGTATTTTCTTTTATTTTGGTCCATGCAGGGACTTTTAACATGCTTACGAATTTTATCGTGTTTTTAGCTCTCTTTATCTTCTTCCACGCTGTTCTTTCTATCGAAGAGATATTTTGTTTACTATTCTCATCTTTATCGCCTAAATTTATCTTTTAAAATACATGATGTGAGAGAACTGTAAGATCAGACATCATATGTAGGTAAGGTAGAGCCGGCAAAGGGCATCACAGTAATGGTGGCTCCTTCCCCCTCTATCTGGATCGCTTTTTCAATCGCTTCCTTTGCATCCCTAGCGCCAATTATGGGCGTTCTCGCAGTTTTCTCGATCGAAATAGAAGAGATCAAAACGACTTTTATTCCCATTTTTGCAACTGCACGGAAACCGTATGGAGCATATGAACCACCATCTTTTCCTTTCTGGATGACCTCTTCCCACGATTTTGAGTTCAATAATCTATCCAATTCTTCAGATCCCACGCCTTCTGGGCACTCTGCAAATAATACGATTGTCCCACCATTTTTAATGGCAAAAGTTGAGTTATCCATAGCTTTGGTTGCTTGATAAAGATTAATATCTTTTGGAAAACCCCCAGCACTGGCGACTACAATATCTGCTTTTTCACGGATTGGGACTTTATATATTCTATCACAAGTCTCCACGCCTCTTCTATGCGCTCTTAGGGGATCTCCAGCAACTGTGGTTACAATCTTTTTCTTGTCATCTAGAACTACGTTGACGATATAGTCGAGCCCTGCCAATTTGGCGGCCTCTTCCATATCCTCTCTGATCGGATTTCCTTCAAGAATACCACTTCTTGTTCGATCGAAGTATTCGTAGATCATGTAATGATTTTTCACAATAGTTTCCACTCCAGAGACTCCGGGCAGTATGCTCTTTGCCCCACCACTATAACCAGCAAAGACGTGTATATCTATATTGGCTATGCCTATCTTGATATCACAATCAAGTACATCGCTATTTATATAAACTGGTGTATGATGGCTGGTATCACCAATGTATTTTTGTTTTTGTTTTGCATCATGATCTATACATTTAATTTTCTCTACAATTTTTTTGCCAAGGAGCATTATCTTCTCATCTCGTGTATTCCTTCGATGCAATCCATTAGTAAACACTATTTTTACACGTTCATCTTTTACCCCTATTGAGTTTAATTCCCGTAGAAGAATTGGTATTATATTATAACTCGGGCAGGGTCTGGTAATATCGCTTGGAAGCAAAGCTATGCTGCTCTGGGGTGTTACTATCTCTTCCAAGCTCGCACTAATTGGATTCATTATCGCCCTTTTTATTTCTTCTTCCTTGTCTCTCTTACCATGCGAGGGGTTTGGCCTGATCACATTAAGGATCTTTTGCTCNGGGATCTCAACGCCGATTTGTGTTTTTCCATAATTAAGATAAAAAGTAGTCATAGCCTCTCCAGATCTACGACCTTCCCGGGGTTTAGAATATTATTNGGATCAAATACGGATTTGATCTTACACATCAGATCGATCTCTTTTTTACTCAATGTTCGATACATATCTTCTCTTTTCGTTAGACCTATCCCATGCTCCGCCGTGATGTATCCCCCCATTTCAGATGCGAGCTGGAATATCTTTTGCTTTAATTTTAAGATCATTTATATGGTATCAAACAGAGAACCTTTAATACACGTTTAGCAGTGTTTCTGAATTGATGCCATTCCATTGGTGGCACGAAGAATATATCTCCTTCCTTAAACTTAAAATCGCCTTCTTTACCCCTAGCGGTACCTTCTCCCTCTAAAATAAAAACCTCATGCTCCCAATCGTGCTGGTGCCATGGTGTATAGCCGTCGGGTTCGATCTCGAATAACCGCATCGCAAAGTTTTTGGCTCCGTCTTTCTCAGTGATAAGCCATCTTATTTTTGCGGCTCTAGCACCCTCTTCCTTCACTACTTCTGCTTTTACATCTTTATAGTTTATGTGCTTCATTTTTACCTCCAAAATATCAGTGAGTCCTTCACTTTCCTTCACTGCGTATCCAATTCTCTTTTAGATAAACGGGCATTGGATATCTCACCATTTGTTGAGCAAACCCCTCTCGCCGCGGTGTTTTCATTCAACGTCATTATCCAGCCTTAACCCTATCCTTTAAATTTCTTCCGTATCCTCCCTCGACGTAAAATTCGTCGTCTTCAAAGACGACGTTTCCCCTGATCATCGTAATCTTTGGAAATATTCCATAAAAACCCTCATAAGGCGTCCAGTTACATCTGCTGTGGAGATCTTNCGCCCTTATCTTTCTCTTCTCTTTCAAATCAAAAAAAGTTAAATCCGCATCGAACCCCTCTTCCAAAAANCCCTTCTTTTTAAAACCCCAAATTTTGGATGGATTGTGGCAGACGAGGTCTAAAATTCTCTCCAAATTCAATCTTTTCTCCATAACGAAGTTCAGCATCAGCGGAATCATCGTCTCAACGCCGGGAAATCCTGGTTTTACATCTTTGATATCTCCTTCTTTCTCCCAGATCTTGTGCGGGGCGTGATCCGATGCCAGAATATTTATCTCTCCACGATTTAACATCTCCCAGAGAAAATTTTTGTCTCTCAAATCCCTGATCGGTGGATTTACCTTTGCCCTAGATCTTAGCCATTCATCGTCCTTCAAGGAGAAGATTAGATGGTGTGGTGCAACTTCACACGTGATCTTCTCATTTCCCATGATTCTCTCCATCGCTGCCCTCGTTGAGACGTGGCATATATGCCCCCTATAATTCTCCCTCTTGGCGATCTCTATTACCTTCAAAACGGCCTTCTTCTCGCATTCTTCCGGTCGGGCGAGCGAGTGGGGATGAGGCGATCTTATCTTATACGCTATTTTATTTTTTTCGACGCATTCTTCGTCTTCTGCGTGCACCGTTGGGAGAAGAGAGGTCTTTTTGATCGCTTTTATCGCGTTCTCAAGATTTTCATACGATATAGCATCTCTGCCTTTTCCGAGGAATATTTCACCAAANCTCACCGCTTCTTTTGCCAACCCCTCGATTAGAGGGATATTCTCATTCGTAACACCAGCGCTTATCCCGAAATCCACGAGGGATTTTTTCTCTGCAATCTTTATCTTCTCTTTCAGTGCCGAGAGTGTCGTGGCGGGCGGATCGGTGTTTGGCTGATCCACAACAGAGGTAATTCCACCGGCCACGGCCGATCTAGACCCGCTGAGCCAATCTTCCTTATGTGTGAACCCCGGCTCCCTGAAGTGAACGTGTACGTCGATACCGCCGGGCAGGACGAGCATTCCTTTGGCATCGAAGAGGTGCTCTCCATCCAAATTTTTTCCTATCTCTTTTATCGTCCCTCCTTCTATCCCGATGTCGACATCCAAGATTTCGCCTCTCACAATCTTGCAGTTCTTTATTATATGCACAACATTTTTATCTCCATATAAGAACAAATAATTTGTGGGGACGATAGCACTTATGACCGATTTCGGTTCTTATTATCCTGGTGTGATGAGGGGCGTCATACTTGGGATAGACCCGGATGCAAAGATCGTGGATATCACGCATTCTATAAAAAGAGGAAATATAAGAGAGGGGGCTTTTCTCTTAAAGGATTGTATAGGTTATTTTCCAGATGGAACAATATTCGTCGCGGTCGTGGATCCGGGCGTTGGAGGAGATAGGGCGGTATTGATCGTAGATTGTGGATCAAAAGTACTCGTAGGACCAGATAACGGACTATTAATTCCCGCTGCAAAAACGATGGATTATAGGGTTTATAGGGCGGTAGATGAACGCTACTTCTTGAAAGATGTCTCAAAGAGCTTTCACGGAAGGGATGTCTTCGCACCAATTGCGGCACATATATCGAAGGGTGTATCGATAGAAGATATCGGTAAACCTTTTGATCTCTTTATAGATCTCGAGCTTGAAAAGGCAATTGTTTGTGAATACAAGATCATAGGAGAGGTTTTATTTATAGACGACTTTGGAAACTTGATAACGAGCATATCCGGTAATTTATTGAGGAAGGGGGATAGAATAAAGGTTAAAGATAGGGAGATGAACCTCGTTAGCACATACTCTGATGTGAAGGAGGGGGATTTACTCGCGATTGCAGGAAGTCACGGAAATTTGGAGATATCCGTAAATAAAGGGAATGCCGCAGAATTTTTGAACTTTGGAGAGGGAGACGAAGTGACGGTGGAGTTGGTGGGGGTAATAGAAAAATATAAATGTAATATCTGTGATTCCGAGGAGAGATGAGTGTGAAGGAGACGAGAAGAATTATAGAAGAACTCATAAAAGAGGCGTCAGGAAGAAATTTTGTAGAAAGTGTCGATCTGGTCATAAATTTGAAAAATGTGGATATGAAAAATCCGAATAACCGCATAAAAGAAGAAGTGATATTACCAGAGGGATTAGGGGATGATGTAAAGATCGCAGTTTTTGCCAAAGGAGATCTTGCGGAGAGGGCAAAGAAGATGGGCGTTACCGTTCTTTCTGAAGGAGACATAGATAAACTGGGAAAAAGTAAGAGTGAGGCAAAAAAAATAGCCAGAGAATACGATTTTTTCCTTGCAGAACCCCAATTTATGGCATTGATTGGAAGAAAACTTGGTCAAACACTTGGGCCAAGGGGAAAGATGCCATCTCCTGCTATATCAGACATTGAGGGGATTATAGAAAGGCTTAAGAGGAGTGTAAGACTCAATACTAAGGACAATCTCACCTTTCATGCCAAGATAGGAAAGACGAGTGTTGAACCGGAAAAACTCGCCAAAAATCTTGAAGCGGTNGTTGATAAGGTGATCTCTAGGTTGAATGACGGAAAGGCAAATATAAGATCGATCTATCTGAAGACCACGATGGGGAAGGCGAAGAGGGTAGCAATATGAGAGGGCTTGAATGGAAGATTAAAGAGGTTGAAGATCTGAAAAACGCTATTAGAGACCATAAGGTGGTCGGTCTGGTTGGGATGGAGGACCTTCCATCAAAACAGCTCCAAGAGGTGAGAAATAGGTTAAGGGGAAAAATAAAGATAAAGATGAAAAAAAACAACCTCATACGCCGTTCCCTTGAAGGATTTGACGGTATTGAGGAAATGTCTAAAAAGATAAGTGGGCAAACAGCGCTTATCTTCTCAGATATAGATATATTCAAACTCTTCAAGCTTTTAGAGTCCTCAAAAAGTAAAGCCCCATTAAAACCAGGTGATAGAACTCCAAAAGATGTGGTCGTTAAAAAGGGATCCACCTCATTCAAACCTGGCCCGATTGTAGGGGAGTTACAGAGGAGTGGCATCCCATCGGGTATCGAGGGAGGCAAGGTGGTGATACGAGAGGATAAGGTCGTATTAAGAGAGGGAGAGACGGTCTCACCAAAGCTTTCGGAGGTGTTAAACCTTCTTGAAGTCTATCCAAAAGAGATTGGATTGGATTTGAAGACGATCTTTGGGGATGAAAGAATATTTGATAGATCGGATCTCGTGATAGATCTCGAGGAATATGAGGAGAACCTTTTGGATGCCGTTAAAAACGCATACAATCTTGCATTTAACGTGGCATATCCGAGCCCGGAGATTCTTCCAAATTTGATTGGTAAAGCAGTCCAAGACGCAAGGAATTTGGCATTCAACGCAAACATATATGAGAAGGGGACGATGGATCTGCTGATCGGTAAGGCATACTCTCAGATGATCTTCCTTGCCACAAAAATTCTGGGAGTTGGAAGAGACGCTCTCGACGAAGATACGATGAATCTTCTTAAATAAAAAACCAATAAAAAGAGAGGTGTTGTAGGTGGAATATATATATGCGGCNCTCATGCTGCACAGTGTTGGAAAGGATATAGATGAAGGAAACGTTACTGGTGTTTTAAGAGCTACTGGAGCTGATGTGGATTCTGTAAGGGTTAAAGCGTTGGTTTCTGCATTAGAAGAAGTTGATATTGAAGATGCCATCTCAAAGGCGGCGTTCTCACCTTCTGTTTCAGGAGCAAAAGTAGAGGAGAAGAAGGAAGCGAAGGAAAAGGTAGAGGAGAAGAAGGAAGAGAAGGAAGAGAAGGAAGAGAAGGAAAAAGAGGAGGAAAGCGCCATAGAAGGTCTTGGAGCATTATTTGGTTGATTTGAGTCTGATAATGTACGATAAGCAGACGATCATGTTACCTGGGCCCGTGACGATCCATCCACGGGTCCTATCTGCGATGTCAAAGCCCATGATAAATCATAGGGGCGAGGAGTTTGGGCAGATATATGATTACTGTGTAAAAAATCTCAGGGATATCTTCAGGACCAAGAATGATCTCTTCATATTGACAGGCTCCGGGACGTGTGCGATGGAAGCGGCCCTTGGAAATCTGCTAAACGGGAACGATAAAATTTTGGTGATAACCAACGGGAAGTTTGGAGAGCGATTTAAGGAGCTTGGGGAAAGGTATGGAGAGCTCGTCTCTTTAGAATATGAGTGGGGCAAATCTATAGATCTTGAAGATGTCAAAGCCAAAATAGATGAAGGAGATGTCAAGGCGGTAACGCTGGTTCACAACGAGACTTCCACCGGCATAATAAATCCCGCACCTGAGATAGGGAAGCTTGCAAAAGAGAAAGGTGCTCTCTTCATCATGGACGGTGTCTCTTCTATAGGAGGAAACGACGTTTATGTGGATGATTGGGATGTTGATATTGCCGTCTTTGGATCTCAAAAGTGCTTAGCGGCCCCTCCTGGCCTTTCTGCCATCTCTATCGGAAAAAAGGCGTGGGAATTCATCGAGGACTGTAAAAATAGACCCTATTACACGGATCTGTTAAAGTACAGAGAGAGTGCATCCAAAAAACCGCCTCAGACACCATACACCCCCGCAGTCTCTCTCTTCTTCGCGTTGGAAGAGGCGATCAAAATCTTTCTCGAAGAGGGGATAGAAGAGAATATAGAACGCCATAGAAAGTATTCAGATGCGATAAGGGTGGCCATAATGGAGATGAGGCTTACCATGTTTCCTCAACTTAACGGACACAGCCATTATTCGAACACGGTAAACGCGATAAATCTTCCAGAAGGAATCAAAGAAGCTGAGGTTAAGAAGAAGATGCAAGAGAAGGGGATAATCATATCCGGCGGTCAAGGGCGTTTAAAAGATAAGATATTCAGGATTGGGACGATGGGGTATCTTTCGCCGGAAGATATGGTAAATGCCGTATCTGCGCTCGAATTGGTGTTGAAAGACCTAAAATATGATGTAGACGTTGGAAGAGCCGTTGAAAAGGCCGATGATATCCTATTTGGGGGATTGCAATGAATAGGGTCGGGATAGCAGATACCACGTTCGCCAGATATGATATGGCAGGATCGGCGATAAAAGAGTTTAAGAAGTGGGCATCCGTGAAGATAGAGAGATATACCGTTCCTGGAGTCAAAGATTTGCCAGTCGCCGCAAAAAAACTTTTAGATGAGAGAGGTTGTGATATCGTGATGGCGCTTGGGATGCCCGGGCCTGAAGCGATAGATAAACAGTGTGCCCACGAGGCATCTCTTGGATTGATTCTTGCCCAATTGATGACGAATAAACACGTATTGGAGGTCTTCGTCCACGAAGACGAGGCAGAAACGGATGGAGAACTTGCAGAGTTGGCCGATATGAGGACAAGAGAACACGTCTTAAACGCGATAAAACTTCTCTTCGAACCGAAAAAACTCATAAAAGAAGCTGGNANGGGCGAACGAGAAGGATATAAAGATGCGGGTCCAATTAGACTTTAGATTTGGGGGATGATTTATATGGATATGGAAAAGATAAGGTTAGGTTTCGTCGTATCTGAGTTCAATAGGGATATAACGTATCAGATGGAGATCGTTGGAAAGGAACATGCGGAATTTTTGGGAGCAACAGTTGAAAAATCATTCTACGCGCCCGGCGTCTTCGATATGCCCATCGCGATAAAAAAAGTGGGGGCGAGAG
>JGI24724J26744_10001085_pt1 | contig 18836 bp, 19 predicted proteins | sample Cruoilmetagenom7_FD_26744 | JGI IMG/M metagenome (IMG submission 26744) | reverse complement strand
ACCCTGCGCCAGCCAATTGAAACCGGCGAAGTTGTGGTATCACGCGCCAACGCACATGTGCGCTACCCCTGCCGTTTCATGCTGGTTGCCGCGGCCAACCCATGCAAATGTGGCTATTTGTCTGATCCGGCGCGCGCCTGTGCGCGGGTTCCCCTGTGCGGCGAGGATTACCTTGGGCGGATTTCCGGCCCGCTGATGGATCGGTTTGATTTGCGTGTCGACGTGCCCCCGGTTGCNTTCACCGACCTTGATCTGCCGCCAAGCNAGGACACGTCACAGCAGATTGCGCTTAGGGTGGCCGCGGCCCGCGACATTCAGACCCGGCGTTTTTCCGATTTTCCCGACGCGCGTGTGAACGCAGATGCCGAAGGCAGCATGCTTGAAAAAATTGCGGACCTAGACAGCGATGGGAAAGCCCTGCTGTTGCGGGCTGCAGAACGCTTTAACCTGTCTGCGCGCGGGTATCATCGGGTGTTGCGGGTGGCGCGAACCATCGCCGACCTTGCGCAGGAACCCAACGTCAGCAAATCGCATCTGGCCGAAGCAATCAGTTACCGCCTTCCAGATGCAAACCTGGTAACTGCCGAGTAAATTTGCCGACGCGCGACAGGGTTTCGTCCGCCTCTGGCAGATAACCCTGAAAAAGGGCTGCCACATGGGGCAGGTCTGGCCATAAATCGACGCTCACTTTGACACCCTGCTGGCGCAGACTGTCGGCCATTCTAAGCGTATCGTCGAGCAGAATTTCGGTCTGAGAAACCTGAAAGAAAACCGGCGGGCAGTTTGGAAAACTGGCCAACAACGGAGAGGCGCGCGGGTCATTAGGATCGGCCCCTTGCAGGACCATATCGCGCAACTCGGCAATCCGGGCCACGGGCAACAGTTGATCGGACTTTTTGTTGGATCGCAGCGATTGCCCCGAAAGGTTTAGGTCGGTCCAGGGCGAGAAAACAAAACACCCCGCCGGTGGCTGGCCGTCCTGGCACATCAACGCCAGCAGCGCCAGCGCCAAGCCGCCGCCAGCACTGTCGCCACCAAGGATAATGTCGCCATGTGCATAGCCTTGCGCATGAAGGCTNTGCCAAGCAGCCACAGCGTCGTCGATTTGCGCGGGAAAGCCCGCATCCGGTGCCAACCGATAGTTAGGTGCAAAAACCCGGGTNTTGGAAAACACAGATAGGCGCGCCAACATTCCCTGATGGCTTCGGGGCGAACCGACAATATATCCACCGCCATGGAAATACAGCACAACCCGCCGGGAGTGTACCTGACCATTCGAAATCCATCGCCCCCCGCGCGCGCCAGCTTGCCCAAGCATCAATGAAAAAGGAGGCGTGTAAGACACAAACCTGATCGTAAGGTCAAAAACCTTCCGGGCTGTACCGGGATTTGCGGCCAAGCCAATAAGTGGTTTGATGACAGTTTTTAAGAACGGACGAAGAATGCGCAGCTGCCAGCTCATTAGCTGGCTCGCTTATCCTCAATCACCTGCCAAATCCGCTCGGCCGTGTTGGTGCCATCAAATTTTTCCAGTTCCTGAATGCCGGTTGGTGACGTCAGGTTAATTTCAGTTAGGTAATCACCGATGACATCAATACCGACAAAAATCTGACCTTTTTCGCGCAGAAGCGGCCCGATCGTCGCGCAGATATGGCGATCGCGATCCGACAGCCCAATCTTTTCGGGTCGTCCGCCGACATGCATATTCGAGCGCGTTTCACCCGCTTGCGGGACACGATTAATCGCGCCAACTGCCTCGCCGTCGATCAAAATGATGCGTTTGTCGCCGTTGGAAACATCGGGCAGAAACTTCTGCGCAATCAACGGCTCGCGATTGAGACCGGCGAACAGCTCATGCAACGAGGCCAGATTGCGGTCGTCTGGACCAAGACGGAAGACACCCGCGCCGCCATTTCCATAGAGCGGTTTAAGGATTATATCGCCGTGTTCCTGCTTGAACGCCCGGATCGTATCCAGATCACGTGCAATTGTCGTGGGTGGGATAAGCTCTGGAAATCGAAGAACCAACAGTTTTTCAGGATAGTTTCGCACCCAAAACGGATCATTCACAACCAGCGTGTCCGGATGAATCATCTGCAAGATATGTGTCGTCGTGATATAGCCCATGTCAAACGGCGGGTCCTGCCGCAACAAGACGACATCCCATTCTGACAGGTCCACTTCAACTTCGTCACCAAGCGAAAAATGGTCACCCTTCACATTTTGCACAGTCAACGGCCAACCGCGCGCTGTCACCCGACCGTTCTGAAATGCCAGCTTGTCCGGAGTGTAATAGAACAACTGGTGGCCGCGTTCCTGCGCTTCCAGCGCAATTCGGAACGTGCTGTCAGCGTCGATGTCAATAACATCAATCGGGTCCATCTGGATGGCAACTTTAAGCGACACTGGCGCCCCCTTTGTTCAGTTACCCACCTACATGGCCGAGCCGCACAAAAGGTTCAATGTCCGAAAGCGTTTTCGATGATGTCGATCTGACCATGTTGGTTTACCAATGCGACATCAAAACGGGCCTCTGTATCCTGCCCCATCGGCATCTGCCCCAGATATTCCGAGGCCGTCGCATAGATGCGTTTCATTTGTGTCCGGCTTAAACGTTCAGCGGCGCGGGCAAAATCACGTGACTGTTTGACCTCGACAAAGATCAGACCATCATCATCGGACAAGACCAGATCAATCTCGCCGCCTTTGCCCCGCCATCTTTTGTGGCGCGTATGTAACCAAGCCCCTGATAATACGTGGCCACCTGATCTTCCGCGGCCAACCCGCCAAAATAGGATACAGCCCCGCTCACTGGTCTTTCACAATGTTCAGAGCCGCCTGATATGCACGGCGACGGGAAATATTGAATGCTTCTGACACCGCGTTGGCAGCATCGCGCACCGTCATGTTGTTTAACGCGTCCCGCAATGCCTGTTCCATATCGCCCTGCTCCATTTTTGTGCGATTCCGATCCACCAGAACCACGATTTCCCCTTTGAGCGTCCTGCTATCCAATTGAGCAATCAGTTCATCGACCGAACCACGCAACACTTCTTCAAAACGTTTCGTCAACTCGCGACAAATCGCAACCTGTCGGTCCCCACCCAATACATGCGACATGTCGGCTAACATTTTATGAATTCGCTTCGGGCTTTCGTAAAACGCCAACGTCGCCGGAACATCTGCAAATTCTGCCAAAAAATTACGGCGCGCGGCCTGCGTGTTTGGTGGAAAACCGGCAAACAGAAACCTGTCAGTCGGCAACCCGCCAATCGTCAAGGCCGCAATCACCGCCGAAGGTCCGGGTGCGCTGGTTACCAAAAACCCAGCTTGCATCGCCGCACCGGCCAGCGCAAAGCCCGGGTCCGCCACAAGGGGGGTGCCCGCCTCGGATGCGTAGGCAACCGATTTGCCCTCGGCCAGAAATTGCAGCAATTTCGGCCGCGCCGCCGCACCGTTGTGATCATGGTAGGCGATCAGCTTTCGGTCCCCCAATGGAATGGCGTGAATATCCATCAATTTTCGGGCAGTTCGCGTATCTTCCGCCGCGATTACATCGGCAGATGCCAGAATATCCAAACCACGCAGCGTGATGTCGCGCGCAGTCCCAATCGGGGTTGCCACAAAATACAGCCCCGGCGGAAGTTGTTTGATCTGTGCAATCACGCAGACACGCGCCGATTGCGCCGTTTACTAAGCACCGGGTATTGCATAATGTTCCACCGTGTGTTGTTGCCAGACCGATAGTAAGGATATTTGCATGTTTTCTGTTTTTGATGCCCTGCGCAAGCGACTGATCCAGGTCCTGTTCTTTTTCCTGGCAATGTCAGTGGCCGCCTGTGATCCGATTGGCTTTGATGGGCCGTCGATTAATACTGGCAAACCTGTTCCCGTTGCCCTGTTGGTTCCCGGTGGTTCCGAGAACGCAGGTGACGTTGTTCTTGCAACAAGCCTGGAAAACGCAGCCCGCCTTGCTATTGCCGATCTGGATGGCGTCAACATTGATCTTAGGGTCTATCACACCGCCGGCCAGAGCGCGCTTGCGGCAGACATGGCCAGAAAGGCCGTCAACGAAGGCGCAAAGATCATTCTGGGTCCGGTTTTTGCAGAATCGGCCAATGCCGCGGGGCTTGCGGTGGCCGGGCGCAACGTGAACGTACTGGCGTTTTCCAACAATACAGCTGTGGCCGGGGGGAATATTTTTCTGCTCGGTTCAACCTTTCAAAACACTGCAAACCGACTGACCAGTTATGCCGCCAGTCAGGGCAAGGGCAACATACTGATTGTCCATGGACAGGACGGCGCCCAAGTCGTCGGGCGGGACGCCATTGCGCGCGCCATCAACCAGAGCGGTGGAAATCTGGCTGGCATGACATCGTTTGAGGTGTCTCAGAACGGCGTGATCGACGCGGTTCCCCAAATCGTCAGCGACGTGCGGTCCAGCGGTGCGCAATCGGTTTTTCTGACGTCCGGCACCGCAGGGGCGCTGCCATTTCTTGCACAATTGCTGCCGGAAAACGGGCTTGACCCGACAAAAACCCAATTCATCGGCCTGCAACGTTGGGACATTCCTTCAAGCGCTTTGTCGCTGGCAGGGTTGCAGGGCGGCTGGTTTGCCCAACCTGACCCGGTTCTGGCTAACAACTTTCAAAACCGCTACTTCGCAGCCTACAATGACTCTCCGCATCCGATCGCCGGGCTTGCCTATGACGGCATCGCCGCTATCGGCGCTTTGGTCGCACAAGGCCAATCGGACGCATTAACCCGCAGTGCGCTTACTCAAAGCTCTGGCTTTGTCGGCGTTGGGGGCGTGTTCCGCCTACTTCCCGATGGCACAAATGAACGTGGTCTGGCAGTTGCCCAGATCCAAGATAATCAGGTGATTGTGATTGACCCCGCCCCAAGAAGCTTTGGTGCTACCGGATTCTGATCCGGCGCACGTTGTAACCGCATCAATAAAGCCAGCCAATCTGATTTGTCCGGCCTCAGACATATTTGACGAACCAGCCGTTAGCGCGCAGATCAAAGAAGCGATCGCTGATCTGGACGACCATCGTGCTGTCCGCGATGCAACGGTCGCGATCCTGAAAGTGGCGCAGGCCAAAGGGCGCGAAAAGATTGCGGCGGCGTTTACGGATGCACCGTTAAGATCACGCAAAACAGTGGTCGCATATTCCTATCTGACTGACTGCATGGTCAGTTGCGTGTTTGATGTAGCCATTAACCACTTGCACCCACTGCCAAACCCAACCGAGGGCGAGCGCCTGTCGTTACTGGCAGTCGGTGGATACGGGCGCGCCGAGATGGCGCCATATTCCGACGTCGATCTGTTGTTTTTGACGCCCTATAAAATTACCGCATGGGCCGAAAGCGCGATCGAAAGCATGCTCTATATTTTCTGGGATCTGCACCTGAAAGTCGGCCATGCAAGCCGCACTGTTAAGGATTGCATCCGCCTTGCACGCGAAGACTATACAATTCGCACGGCCCTTCTTGAATCGGTTTCTGGTTGGCCATCAGCCATTGGCGAAAGAGCTTTCAGAACGTTTGCGCAACGATCTGTTCCGTAACACCAGTGCCGATTTTATCGAAGCCAAACTTGCCGAACGCACCGAGCGTCATCGAAAGCAAGGCGGCCAGCGTTATGTCGTAGAACCGAACGTCAAAGAGGGCAAAGGCGGCCTGCGAGATTTGCAGTCGCTGTTCTGGATCGGCAAGTATTTGCACGATGTGCGCAGTGTGCAGGCGCTGGTCAGACTGAATATGTTCAAGCAGGAAGAGCTGGAAGAATTCATCGCCGCCGAAGATTTTCTGCTGGCAATCCGCTGTCATCTGCACCTGATTGCCGATCGCGCGATGGACCAGTTGAATTTCGACTTACAGGTCGAGGTCGCAGCCCGGATGGGTTACGCCGACGGCGGCGGGCGGCGGGCAGTAGAGCACTTTATGCAGGACTATTTCCGCCACGCGACCCGCGTGGGCGAGCTAACGCGGATTTTCCTGACCTCACTGGAAGCACAACACGTTAAAAAAGAACCGCTGCTAGTGGGTTTTTTCAGGCGACGTAAGAAAGTTAAGCCGGGCTATAAAGTTGAACAGAACCGCCTGAACGTGGCTGGCGATGATCTTTTTTCCAATGACAAGCTGAACCTATTGCGGATTTTCGAAGAAGCGCTTCGCACTGGCTATCTGATCCATCCGGATGCGATGCGACTGGTATCGGCAAATCTGGACCTGATTGACAACGAGATGCGCGCCGACCCGGAAGCGGTGCGGATTTTTCTGGACCTGTTGCTCAAACACGGAAACCCGGAACGCGCCTTGCGACGGATGAACGAATTGGGGGTTCTGGTGCGTTTCTGCCGGAGTTTGCCCCTATCGTCGCGATGATGCAGTTCAATATGTATCACCATTACACCGTTGATGAGCATACGATTCAGTGCATTTCACATTTGGCGCAAATCGAACGCGAAGAACTGTCCGGAGAACTGCCCATTACAAGCGGCATCCTTAAGCGTGGCCTGAACCGTAAGGTCTTGTATGTTGCGTTGCTGTTGCACGATCTGGGCAAAGGCCGGGATGAGGATCATTCGGTTCTTGGCGCCAGAATTGCCCGCAAAGTCGCACCACGCCTTAGGCTAAAACCCGAAGAGGCTGAAACAGTTGAATGGCTGGTTCGCTATCACCTGCTCATGTCCGATGTCGCTCAGAAACGCGATATTTCCGACCCCCGAACCGTTCGTGACTTTGCCAAGGCCGTGAAAACCAAGAAACGGCTGGATTTGCTAACGGTGCTGACCGTCTGCGATATTCGCGGCGTGGGGCCGGGAACCTGGAATAACTGGAAAGCAGCGCTTTTGCGCAACCTCTACAACGAAACGGCCAAGGCGTTGGATACCGGGTTAGAAGCGATCAATCGCGAAGGGCGCGAAAAAGATGCCAAGCGGGCGCTTCGCCAGGCTTTGGAAGGCTGGGGTGCAAAAGATTTGCGCGCCGAAACCGCGCGTCACTACCCGCCCTACTGGCAGGGGCTTCCGACGGCGGCGCATGTATTGTTGGCCAATATGCTGCGCGACATTGGCAATGCCGATATGCGCATTGATCTGTTGCCCGACGAAGACCGCGACGCAACACGCGCCTGTTTTGCGATGGTCGATCATCCGGGCATATTTTCACGTGTGGCGGGGGCTTTGGCTGTCGTAGGGGCCAATGTGGTTGACGCGCGCACCTACACCACAAAAGACGGATATGTGACGGCGGTTTTCTGGATACAGGATTCCGAAGGCGCGCCTTATGAAAAATCCCGCCTGCCCCGGATGCAGAAGATGATCAACAAAATTCTGGCGGGCGAAGTCACAACACAGGACGCAATCAAAAGCCGCGACAAAATCAAAAAACGCGAGCGCGATTTCAAGGTTCCCACGTCAATCGCTTTCGACAACGAAGGTTCCGAGATTTACACAATCATCGAGGTCGACACCCGTGATCGCCCCGGCCTGCTGTCTGATCTNACCCGGACGCTGGCAAACGCCAACGTCTATGTCGCCTCCGCCGGGATCGCGACCTATGGGGCACAGGTGGTGGACACGTTCTATGTAAAGGACATGTTCGGCTTGAAATTCCACTCGGAAAGCAAACGAAAAATGCTGGAAACGAAACTGCGCGCGGCAATTACGCTTGGCGCTAAAAGGGCCACGCATTAATGGCGCGCCCGCGCCTTATCAAAAGTTTTCTGACAGTCGGGTTCTGGACGCTGGCCAGCCGCGTTCTGGGCTTTGTGCGTGACATCCTGTTTGCCGCATATCTGGGCGCAGGCCCCGCAGCCGAAGCCTTTGTTATCGCGTTTTCCCTACCCAATATGTTTCGCCGGTTCTTTGCCGAGGGCGCTTTTAACATGGCGTTTATTCCGATGTTTTCCAAAAAGGTGGAAAGCGGCGAGCAGCCATTGGAATTCGCGCGCGATGCGCTGTCGGGCCTTGCATCAATCCTGATCGTGCTGACTGTCGCAGCACAGGTCTTCATGCCATGGCTGGTATTTGCGATGGCCAGCGGGTTTTCGGCCGACGCGCGGTTTGATCTGGCGGTGGATTACGGGCGCATCGCGTTTCCCTACATCCTGTTCATATCAATCGCGGCACTTTTGTCGGGCGTATTGAATTCAGTTGGGCGATTTGCAGCCGCAGCCGCCGCGCCGGTTCTGCTGAACATTGTGTTAACCACAACGATGGTATGGGCCGCGCAAACTGGCGCTGATATCGGCCGCGCACTGGCCTGGGCGGTTCCTGTGGCCGGAATTGCACAGCTTGCTTTGGTTTGGCGAGCAGCTGACCGCGCGGGTTTCCGACTTATTCCGCGCATCCCCAAAATGACGCCAGAGCTAAAACGCCTGGCAATCATCGCCGCCCCTGCCGCGCTTGCCGGGGGGGTGGTTCAGGTAAATCTGTTGGTTGGGCGTCAGGTTGCCAGTTTTTTCGAAGGCTCGATCCAATATCTGAACCTGGCGGATCGCCTTTATCAATTGCCGCTTGGCGTTGTTGCAATTGCAATTGGTGTCGTCCTGTTGCCCGAACTTTCGCGCAGGCTTCAGGCCGGCGACGGGGCCCAAGGGCGCGATGCGATGAACCGGGCTGGCGAATTTGCGCTGCTTTTGACGCTTCCGGCCGCCGTGGCTTTGGTGGTGATCCCGCAGCCTTTGATTTCAGTCCTTTTTGAGCGCGGGAAATTCGGGTCTCAGGATGTTGCAGCCACCGCCATGGCCGTTGCAATCTATGGCTTCGGCCTACCATCTTTTGTGATGCAAAAAGTACTGCAACCGCTCTATTTTGCCCGTGAAGACACCAGATCGCCGTTTCGATTTGCCCTGATTGCGATGGTCATCAACGCTATTCTGGCCATCGGATTGGCACCGGTGATTGGATATATGGCGGCCGCTGTTGCCACCAGCGCGGCTGGCTGGGCGATGGTCCTGCTGCTTTGGCGAGGGGCGCGCGGCATGGGGAATGCGGCTAAGTTTGACCACCGCTTCATCCAAAAGGCAGCCCGCATTGGGCTGGCTTCGCTGGCAATGGGTCTGGTGTTGATCGTGACCAAATATCTGCTGGGCGATCTGCTGACGACTGCTGGCTGGCGCTACCCGGCGCTGGTCGTCTTGGTAAGTGTCGGCGCTGCCAGCTATTTTGCGATCAGCCAGATGATCGGTGCGTTCAGTTTTGGCGACCTGCGCCGTTCGCTGAAACGTTAACGCCGCCGCAANCGTTCCAGCACGCGGCCCAACGCACCGGGCACCAACAGAAACGATACGAAAAAGCCCATCGCAAACCCAAAAATATCTGCCACCCAGCCTTTGTTCGATCCAAACAACAGGCCAAATACCAACTGCAACCCCATCAGGATTGCGATCAGACTAAAGGCTTTGAATTGGGTGTTTCCTGTGCCCGACAGGCTGAACCATAGCAAGAATGTATAAGACCCGATCAGACCATAGACCGCCGGGAACCCGCCGATTAGCGGAAAGACTTCGTCAAGCAGCAGGCCATGGGCCAAGGCACCGGCGATTGCGCTCAGGAAAAAAATTGTCAGAAAGCCGATGGGGCCAAATATTTCTCCGACCATTTTTCCCAGCGCCAGCAGGAAAACAACCGCCATTATTGTGCCCATAAAACTGGTGTGAATAAACGGATAGGTTACAAACCGTTTCATATGTTCCAGCGGATAGCGGCCGTTATCGAGCATCCAGTCGAAAATGCCGCCAAAAAAACCATATTCGCGCATTGCGTCAATCCGCCAGCCAACGCCCGCCTGCCCGCCGACATAGCCTTTGGCTCCGGCCTGAAAAATCAGTTCAACGCCGATGAAAACCAAGGCCAAAGCCACCACAACCGGGGGCAATGGGTTAACGGGTGAAACATCCTGACTGTCTGACATTTGGCGTCCTTTCCTTGACGGCCCTTTTGCTCATGGGTAAGCGAGCACGAACGATTAATCCAGACGGAGCATGCACATGACCCAAGTGGCCCATACGCCGCGCGTTTTTTCGGGGATCAAACCCTCGGGCGGGCTGACCCTTGGTAACTATCTTGGCGCGATCAAGCGTTGGGTCGATATGCAGGGCCCGGATTTTGAAACTGTCTATTGTGTCGTCGATCTGCACGCAATCACCGTCTGGCAGGACCCGGCCGAACTGGCGAATGCAACGCGCGAAGTGGCGGCTGGCATGCTCGCATCCGGCGTTGATCCCAAAAGGTCTGTACTGTTCAATCAGGCGCAGGTGCCTGCGCACACGCAACTGGCGTGGATTTTCAACTGCGTTGCCCGTGTTGGCTGGATGAACCGGATGACCCAGTTCAAGGACAAGGCCGGCAAAAACGCCGAAAAGGTATCGCTTGGGCTTTATGCTTATCCGGCGCTGATGGCGTCCGATATTCTGCTGTATCACGCGACCCATGTGCCTGTAGGCGAGGACCAGAAACAGCACGTCGAGCTGACACGCGATATCGCGGCGAAATTCAACCGCGACTACGGCGTCGATTTTTTCCCGATGCCCGAACCGGTTATCGATGGCCCCGCAACCCGAGTGATGAACCTGCGCGACGGCACCAAGAAAATGTCAAAATCCGGCGAAAGCGATATGGAGCGCATCAACATGACAGATGACGCCGACAAGATCGCCAAAAAATTCAAAAAGGCCCGAACTGATCCAGCCCCCCTGCCAGATACATTGGAAGGTCTGGAAGGTCGCCCCGAGGCGCGCAACCTTGTCGACATCTATGCCGCACTTAGTGACCAGACGCCCGAAACGGTCATCGGCGAATATGCAGGGGCTGGTTGGGGAAAATTCAAACCGGCACTCGCCGATCTTGCGGTGGCAAAACTTGCACCGATCTCTGCGGAAATGGCGCGGCTGATGAACGATCCGGCCGAGATTGACCGCCTTTTGGCACAGGGCGCTGAGCGGGCCGAAGACATTGCACAACCGATCCTGCGCAAGGTTTATGACATCGTCGGGCTTGTCGGNTCCAGATAGGTGCGGTTACAAGAATTGAACATTGCCCGACGTTTTCTGATGACCACGGCGGGTGCGCATATCTTTGCGGGTTTGGCGGCTTTTCATTAGCGACGCCGGATCATAAGTTCCACATCTGTTGGAGGGATACCCATGGCTACCGGTTCAAACATCCGCACCTATTTTGAAGGCACATGGCACGCGGGCGACGTGCCCATCATGCGGGCCGCGGATCACGGCAGTTGGCTGGGAACCAATGTGTTTGACGGCGCGCGCCTGTTTGACGGTGTCACGCCTGACCTTGAGGCCCATTGCGAGCGGGTCAACCGCTCGGCCAAAGCGCTGATGATCGAACCGACGGTTTCGGTCCCTGACATGGTCGCAATCGTGCGCGAAGGCCTGCGCCTTTATCCGGCAGATGCTGCGCTATACATCCGGCCTATGTATTGGGCGATTGATGGCGCGCCGTCCGCCATTGTTCCGGTCATTGGCACCACCGGGTTTGCAATCTGTCTGGAAGAAATTCCAATGGCGCCCAAGGATGCAACAACAACACTAACGACGACAAGGTTTCGCAGGCCGGTGCTTGAAGATGCGGTTGTGAATGCCAAGGCAGGCTGCCTTTACCCAAACAACGCCCGCATGCTGGCCGAAGCAATTGCCAAGGGTTACGGCAATGCGCTGGTCGCCGACGCACTTGGCAATGTCGCCGAAACTGCGACGACAAATGTGTTCATGGTCAAGGACGCTCAGGTATTTACACCGGTTGAAAACGGTACGTTTTTAGCAGGGATCACCCGCGCGCGACATATTTCCAACCTTGCAGCAGACGGCACCAAAGTTCACGAAACAGTTCTGACATTCGACGACTTTCACGGCGCGGATGAGGTGTTTCTATCGGGGAACATGTCCAAGGTGATGCCGGTCACAGAATTTGATGGCACCAAATACCCGGTCGGACCAGTCACGCGCCGCGTGCGGGATCTGTATTGGGACTGGGCACTTTCAACGAACCGGTAGTTGCACTGTGATGCGCTCTGCGTCATCATTCCCCAAAAATATGGAGGCCAGTCGATGCGTAAATTTCTTGTCGTACTTGATGACAGCCGGGAATGCCTGAATGCGATGCGGTTTGCAGCAATGCGGGCACATCGGACCGGCGGCGGTGTGCAGGTCCTTTCGATCATTCCACCCGAGGAATTTCAGCACTGGATCGGCGTGGGCGCTATTATGCGCGAAGAAGCGCGCGAACGCATCCACGCCCATTTCGAAGTTTTTGCCAAATGGATGCGCGACAAACAGGATGTGGACCCAGAACTGGTGATCCGCGAAGGCGATTCAGTGCCTGAAATCTTGTCCCAAATCCGCGAAGATTCCGAAATCGGCGTATTGGTTCTGGGCGCTGGAAGCGACAAAAAGGGACCCGGACCGCTGGTGACATTGCTGTCGCGTTCATCCGGTGATCTACCTATACCCGTAACGATTGTGCCGGGTGAATTATCTAAGGAACGGCTGGAAGCAATCACCTGAATATCCCTGCGTGATCCTTGACTTAAGACCCCGTCAGGCACATATCCGGTTGCAGAACAAAGGACACCTGCATGTTCATTCAAACAGAATCTACGCCAAACCCTGCGACGCTGAAATTCCTTCCAGGCCAAACCGTATTGGAAACCGGAACAGCCGACTTTCCGACAGCAGACGCTGCTTCTAATTCCCCTCTGGCACAGCGAATATTTGCGGTCGACGGCGTTACCGGTGTGTTTTTCGGCAACGACTTTGTGACCGTTGTCAAAACAGAAGCCACCGAATGGGATCATATTAAGCCCGCAGTATTGGGCGCCATCATGGAACATTTCCAGTCCGGGCAGCCGGTTCTGGAAGGTGAAACTGGCGACACCGGTCATGCCGCCCACGACGGCCCCGACAGTGCAATCGTCGATCAAATCAAAGAATTGCTGGACACTCGGGTGCGCCCGGCCGTTGCTCAGGACGGTGGTGACATAACCTTTCACGGGTTCGATCAGGGTGTTGTTTTTCTGCATATGCAAGGTGCCTGCGCGGGGTGCCCTTCTTCAACGCTCACGCTGAAAATGGGTATCGAGAACCTGTTGCGCCACTACATCCCCGAAGTGCTAGAGGTTCGACCGGTTGCAACCTGATAGTCTGACACTGGCATTTGACACATCGGTCGCGCATTGCGCGGCCGCTTTGCTTTGTGGCGACCAAGTTTTGCATGAATTGGCAGAGCCGATCGCCAAAGGGCAGGCCGAGCGGCTGTTCCCTTTGCTGGACGATCTGCTGTCAAAAGCAGGTGTGGGTTGGAGCGACCTTGGGTGCATTGGTGTTGGGGTTGGGCCGGGCAACTTCACCGGCATCCGAATTTCTGTAGCCGCGGCGCGCGGATTGGCAATGTCGCTTGGCATTCCCGCTGTCGGGGTTTCTTCACTGGAAGCGCAGACAGAAGGCCTGGAAGGCGTCGTTGTATCGGTATTGGATGCGCGCCACGGGAATTACTATTTTCAGGCTTTTGGAAACCTCGAGCGCGCACAACCAACGAAATGTACGCTTGAAACTTTGCCCTCAATACCGGCGCGCACAGAACCTACTGTGGTTGGATGTGACGCCGGGTTGATTGCCCAGGAATGCGCAGGCCATGTCAGCGCACCGATGTTTCCAATTGCCGTCGCAATCGGACGTATCGCAAGACGTCGCGCGCATGGAACGAAATCTCGCCCCGTCCCGCTTTATCTGCGCGCACCTGACGCCGCCCCCCCCAAAAACCCGGCACCTGATATTTTGCCATGACTGTTGACCCGGCCGATCTGGCTGCGTTGCACGCCCTGTGTTTCAAAACACCTCGACCGTGGAATGCCCGCGAATTTGCAAATCTTTTGGCCGATCAAAGCACGCTTTTCATCGGCGACCACCAAGGCTTTGTGCTGGGGCGCGTGGTCATGGACCAAGTTGATCTTCTTACGATAGCCGTTTCACCTGCCCGCCGTCGAACTGGTATCGCGCGAATTCTGCTGTCGGATTTTGAAATCCTTGCCAAACGGCGCGGCGGCGCGACCTGCTTTCTGGACGTCGCAGCAAACAATCAGGCAGCAATCGCATTATATTCCGGGCATGGTTATAGCGAATCTGGCCGCCGGAAGGGTTACTACGTGACGAATAGCACGACCTCGACGGACGCTATTTTGTTTTCTAAGCCGCTGCTTGCACCATAATTTATCGGCAACCGACTTATCCACAAGCAAACCCGCCTTGTCTTGGGGCCAAACGGCAAATAGTTATTGACCCTCAGTGGCCTGTGCGGCCTTATTTGCGAATGATCTGTAAAGATCTGCGTCTTTTATTTTGGCCGGCGGACCAACCAAGGCCCGTCACAGCCAACAACCGGGAGAAACCTATGACCCTCATGCAGAAATTCCTTGGCGCCGCCGCAACACTGGCGATCACTGCCAGTGCTGCCGTTGCCGACCCAGCCATTATCTTTGATCTTGGCGGTAAATTCGACAAGTCTTTCAATGAAGCCGCTTTTGCCGGTGCCACCAAATGGGCCGAAGAAACCGGCGGTTCTTTCCGCGAGATCGAGCTTACGTCCGAAGCACAACGCGAACAGGCCCTGCGCCGCTTCGCAGAAGCTGGCAACAACCCGATTGTCATGACAGGGTTTGCATTCGCGACGGCACTTGAACAGGTTGCGGCTGACTTCCCCGACACCAAGTTTGCAATCATCGATATGGTCGTGGACCAGCCAAACGTGCGTTCGGTTGTGTTTAACGAGCACGAAGGGTCGTATCTGATGGGTGTTGCAGCAGCCAAAGCATCCAAATCCGGCACGGTCGGTTTTGTTGGCGGTATGGATATTCCTCTGATCCGCAAGTTTGCCTGCGGTTATGTGCAGGGCGTCAAGGCGGCTAACCCGGACGCGACAGTCATTCAAAACATGACCGGCACAACGCCTGCGGCCTGGAATGACCCGGTAAAAGGCGCCGAGCTGACCAAAGCACAAATCGGTCGCGGGGCTGATGTTGTCTATGCTGCCGCAGGTGGCACAGGTGTCGGCGTATTGCAGACAGCTGCCGATGAGGGCATCTTTTCTATCGGCGTGGACAGCAACCAGAACTACTTGCACCCGGGGTCGGTTCTGACGTCGATGCTAAAGCGTGTGGACGTTGCCGTATATGATGCTTTTTCCGAAGGCGACGCGCTGACAGCCGGTTTCAATGTATTGGGCATTTCCAATGACGGCATCGACTATGCAGTGGATGACAACAACGCGGCCGTTTTCACAGCTGACATTGCCGCAGCCGTCGAAGCAGCCAAGGCCGGCATCGTAGATGGTTCGATCAAAGTCCATGACTACATGTCCGATTCTTCCTGCCCGGTCATGTAAGGGTTTCCCAAGTGGGTAAGACAACAACATCGGGGCGGCAGGATACTGCCGCCCCAGCGATCGAACTTCGCGGCATATCAAAGGCCTTTGGCCCGGTGCAGGCGAACAAGGATATTTCGATAAATGTCGCGCACGGAACGATTCACGGGATCATCGGCGAAAATGGCGCGGGCAAATCCACGCTGATGTCGATCCTTTATGGCTTTTACAAAGCCGACGCTGGCGAAATTATTATCAACGGAAATCCGACACAGATCCCCAACAGTCAGGCAGCAATTGCCGCCGGGATCGGCATGGTGTTCCAGCACTTCAAACTGGTTGAAAATTTCACCGTTCTTGAAAATGTCGTACTGGGTGCCGAAGACGGGCCGATGCTAAAAAGCTCGCTGTCCAAGGCGCGCAGCACGCTGACGCATCTGGCCGAAGAATACGAACTTGAGGTCGACCCCGACGCGCTGGTCGAGGATCTTTCGGTCGGCCACCAGCAGCGGGTTGAAATCCTAAAGGCGCTTTACCGTCAGGCGGAAATTCTGATTCTGGACGAGCCAACCGGGGTTCTGACCCCGGCCGAGGCCGATCACCTGTTCAGGATTTTGCGCAACCTGAAGAACGAAGGCAAAACAATTATTATGATCACGCATAAACTGCGTGAGATCATGGAAATCACCGACACCGTCAGCGTGATGCGCCGCGGCGAAATGACCTCGACCGTCAAGACATCTGAAACCTCGCCCGAAGATCTGGCAGAGCGCATGGTTGGCCGCAAAGTATTGCTGCGGGTCGACAAAAAGCCTGCAAATCCGGGCAAAACGGTTCTGGAAGTCGAAGATCTACGGGTTGTCGATGACGCAGGCGTTAACCGGCTAAAAGGTGTATCGCTAAACGTTCGGGCCGGTGAAATACTTGGCATCGCTGGTGTATCGGGCAATGGCCAAACCCAATTGCTACATGTTCTGGGCGGCTACCAGGCCGCGACGGGCTCGATCCGCCTGAATGGCGATGAAATCGACCTGACCGGCGCCCATTCGGACGGGCAATCGCGCCGTGCCCGTGGCATTGCCCATGTGCCCGAAGACCGGCAGGCCGAAGCCCTGATCATGGAATTCATGGCGTGGGAAAATATGGCGTTTGGCTATCACAATGATGCCGCCTACCAGAAAAACCGGTTCCTGATGGATAATGCCGGGATCGTAAAAGACACTGAAACGAAAATGAACCGGTTTGACGTGCGTCCGCCTAATCCAAGGCTCCAGGCCAAAAGCTTTTCCGGCGGCAACCAACAAAAAATCGTGCTGGCCCGAGAGATTGAGCGCAATCCAGACCTTTTGCTGGTCGGTCAGCCAACCCGTGGCGTCGACATCGGCGCGATTGAATTTATCCANCANCANNTGGTCGCCCTGCGCGATCAAGGCAAAGCGATCCTGCTTGTCAGCGTGGAACTGGAAGAAATCCTGTCACTCGCGGACCGGATTATCGTTATGTTCGACGGCCACATCATGGGCGAGCGCGACCCGGCCAAAACCAATGAACGCGAGTTGGGCCTGCTGATGGCCGGCGTCAACGACGACGGAAAGGCCGCCTGATGGATAAGATGCCAAGATGGGCCGACGTGTTTCTGGTGCCTTTTATCAATCTATGCCTTGCCTTCATGGTCTCTGGCCTTGTCGTGCTGGCAATCGGTGAAAACCCGTTTGATGCGATTTATTTCATGGTTAAAGGGCGCATTGGGATCCACGTCGGGCATTGGCTACACGCTCTATTATGCCACCAACTATATCTTCACAGGTTTGGCGGTCGCCGTTGCTTTTCATGCGCGGCTTTTCAACATCGGCGGCGAAGGTCAGGCGATTGTGGCTGGCATTGGTGTCGCCGTAGTGCTGCTGGCCTTCGACTGGCCGCATTGGATGCTGGCACTTCCGTTTGCGATCATCGGGGGGGGCGCATTTGGCGCGCTTTGGGCGGCAGTTCCGGCCTATTTGCAGGCCAAACGCGGCAGCCACATTGTGATTACCACAATCATGTTCAACTTCATCGGTGCCGCGCTAATTGGCTTTCTGCTCAACGGCATTTTGAAAAGCCCAACCAGCCAGAACCCCGAATCCAGCGGGTTTGGCCCCGGCGCGCATTTGCCCACAGCGCATGAGATGCTGGCCCCCCTTGGTATCGAGTTTTCAAAATCCGCACCGCTGAATTTCGCATTCATTCTGGCGCTGATCTGCGCCGTTCTTGTCTGGCTGTTAATCTGGCGCACGCGCCTAGGCTTTCAGATCCGCGCCTTTGGTCAGAACGAGGGCGCGGCCCAGTACGCCGGAATATCAGCCTTTAAAATTACTATCCTAACGATGCTGATATCGGGCGCTTTGGCCGGAATGCTGGCGATCAATGTGGTGATGGGCGAACAGGAACGTCTGATAAAGGAATTTGTCGAAGGCGCAGGTTTTGTCGGCATCGCGGTCGCCCTGATGGGCCGCTCGCACCCATTTGGGATCGTTCTGGCGGCCTTGTTGTTTGGCATGTTGACGCAGGGCGGGTTTGAGCTGCTTTGGGAAATGCCCACGGTATCAAAGGAACTGGTGCTGGTTATTCAGGCGCTGATCATCCTGTTTACCGGCGCGCTGGATAACATGGTGCGCAACCCNGTCGAGCGGATATTCCTGCGACTACGGAAAGGACGTTCGTGATGGACAGCTTTGTACAACTCATACTGACGCTGGACATGTCGATCCGCCTATCCGTGGTATTGCTACTGGCGTGCCTTGCCGGTCTGTTTTCCGAACGTTCCGGGATCGTCGATATCGGCCTTGAAGGTAAAATGCTGGTAGCCGCGTTCTTTGCCGCCGCCGGAGCCTATGAAACCGGCAACGCCTGGGTTGGCGTTATGGCGGGTTGTGCAGCCTCATTGGTATTCTCGATGATCCACGGGGTCGCTTCGATCACCTATCGCGGCAATCAACTGATCTCTGGTGTAGCGGTCAATTTTCTGGCCTCTGGTATGACTGTGGTACTTGGCAATGCATGGTACCAAAAGGGCGGACAGACACCGATCTTGTCCGGCAACGCCCGGTTTCACGACATCACCCTGCCCTTTGCCGACGCATTATCGGATGTGCCGCTGATTGGTCCGATCTATTCAGACCTGCTCTCTGGCCATAAATCGATCGTCTATTTAGCATTCCTGATCGTGCCACTTAGTTGGTGGGTGCTTTACCGCACAAGGTTCGGCCTGCGTCTGCGCGCCGTGGGCGAAAATCCGGCATCCGTAGACACCGCTGGCATTTCGGTGGTGAAATTGCGCTATCAGGCACTGATCATCACCGGCATATTGTGCGGCCTTGCCGGGGCATATCTGTCTACCGCTCAGGCGGCTGGCTTTGGCAAGGAAATGACCGCGGGCCGGGGATATATTGCGCTGGCGGCCCTGATCTTTGCAAA
>JGI24724J26744_10001084_pt1 | contig 18847 bp, 14 predicted proteins | sample Cruoilmetagenom7_FD_26744 | JGI IMG/M metagenome (IMG submission 26744) | reverse complement strand
CCCCGGTCCCTGCTCCCACATCCAGCACCCGCGCATCCGGTGGGAACGAAAGCCGTTCTGCCATCATTCGCAGCTTCACGGGGTCATTATTTCGTACAGTTTCATCCCAATGGAATGCCTTTTTATTGAAGAATTGCCTGCTGATCTGTTTATCCATAAGATACCAGAAAGCAAATTATAAGGGAAAAAGAACACTGCTGTGTGATTGTTCTTCACTCTTTGCTCTAGATATTCTATTAGATATATTTATAAGTTTCACTCAAGTGCCGCATACCCACTTTGCAATAATTAATCAATTTCTAGTCATTGGTAAACCCAACATTGAGCCACAGAACTGAATATGATTCCATCCTAATAGTCACCGTATCGTTATCGACAATATAAATATTTTCGCTCAGTAAATCCATAAGCTTTTCGGCATGAACAATGCCAAGATCTGCGAGCAGAATATTCACTTCCAGTAGCTTATCCAAGACACTATGCAAACAAATTACTGTTGTTTCCCCATCAGGAGAAGTTCGTAAAACGGAAAAAACACCTTTATGTAGATTAAAAACACTTTGTTCTCCATTCGGGTGGAAAGCAGAATTGGACTTTCGATTGGTGAGCAGATTCTCGTAACCTGAAAATACCAGACTGCGTAACGACCCGATTCTGTTTAATTCATCTTCAAGTGATTCAACCTCCAATTTCTCGCGGTTTATCGTGCGTGCTCTTCCAGTGACACTCAATCCATCTATCCAATTACGTGAACCGAATAAACTATGGAAGTAAATCCCCGGAATCCCTTTTAGAGCAAGCATGATCGCTTGAGAAGCCAGAAATCGCTTCGTAATTATTGTTTCCGATTCATCAGATTTTTGCGGATCGCATAATGCATCCAGATAATTGATATTTAATTCGTAAGGGCTCTTCGTACCATCAGCGTTATTCTTATAAGAAACACTGCCCCCCAAAAGCTTAACCCTGTTTGCCATCGCTTCAACTTCCTCTTTTTCAAGAATCCCGCAGACAGGCATGACACCAATTCCATCATGGGATGCCAGAAAATTGAAAAAAGTAGTGTTCTTGGAAGACGTTACAAGAGAACTCGCCCATCGAGATAAAATTTCCGCATTTCCAGTATGGAAAGCATGCAGAACCAATGGGGGAAGCGAAAAATTATAGACCAGTTGGGCTTCATTTTCCCCATTCCCAAAATAGCTGATGTTGTCTTCGTGGGGCACATTTGTCTCTGTGATAATTTTTACCCATGGAGCTACTTTGTCAAATATTATGCGGAATATCTGTACGATACTATGTGCTTGTGGTAAATGAATGCAATTTGTGCCTTTCTCTTTCCAAATATAAGCGACAGCATCCAAACGAATATAGTCTGCCCCCTTCAAAACATATAAAAGCAAAATGTTGATCATTTCCAAAAGCAATTGCGGGTTTTGGTAATTGAGGTCGATATGATCGGAGCTAAAAGTTGTCCACACAAACTCCCTGCCCGTGGAAGTTTCCACAGGTGTTTTTAATGGAAGCTCACGCGGCCTGAACACATCACCCAGATCTTCGTCCTCTTCAATAGTAATAAAAAAATCCCGATACTTACTCTCCCCTTCTAAAAATCCTTTAAACCAAAAACTACTTGCGGATATGTGATTAAGGACAGCATCAAACATTAATTGAAAGTTCTCACCCAGTTTACCGATATCTTCCCAATTTCCATATTCAGGGTTCACTTGTTTGTAATCAATGACAGAAAAACCGTCATCTGATGAAAACGGGAAAAAGGGTAATATATGGATAGTGCTGATCACTTCTGATACCCATTTTGACAAGAAAGTTCCCAGTGTCTTTAGTGGAGTCTTATTAGTATTCCCGACAATATCTGGATACGTTATTAAAATTGTATCTTTCTGGCTGAAAGCAATTTCTGTCCCTCTGGGAGGGGTAAGGTGTTTTTGTTTAATGATTACTTCATTAATCACACGGTGTAAATCCACAGCAGTGTCTTTGCCGTAAAGAAATTCCAGGTGATTAAATAAGTCATCTTTTTTCTTCATACTTTTCCTGTTNATTAAATCAATTTTTCCAAATATCGATGTAAAGATGTGTAAGAGTAATGCTTTTTTCCAATTGAATAGTTGTGTTCAGTATCCTTCTTACGTAGATTGTTATCAATTAAATATTCAATAATTTGGTCTGCGGATGTTTCAATTATCTGTTTGTCAAGATAAGCTAATCCCAAATCGTCCTTTCCATCTATCCGTGAACCTAAAGAAACAAAGCGAAAATTCTTGTCTTTTATATCAGATAAATATACTGGATATTCAAAAATTGCGGTAGGCAAACAAGCATAAACGGCTTCCAATAACTGATTTCCCCATCCTTCCCATAAGCTCGAATATATTACAAAATCAGCAAACACATAAGAGTCCCATAATGAATATATTTTTTTATCTCCATCAAACAAACGGCTGTCCTCAATTTTATCCTCAATAAAAAGTGCATCCACACCCGTTCGCCTAATTTTCTCTTTCAAAGCATCAATATATCCGCCCGTTAAGTCATCCTCTGCGTAACCAGCAAGCACTAACACAATCCGCGATTCATCTTTAAAAGCCCTACCGTCATATAAGCCATGTTCTTTCAACTTCGCTCTTCTTTCTGGTTTATTTAGGGCACGCACCAGATCAATTGCCAATTCAATTCCTTTGCGGGGTACAAGACGTACAGCTTGAAGGATAACGACATCATTTCTCCTTAAACCAATTTGATTGAGAAAATCTCTATTGTAATCATCCGGTTCCCAGCTTCTCCCATTGAAATTAAACACATTTGGTACAACAGTTGAGGCAATACCTTTTCGCTCCATTAGTTCTTTCTGAGCGATCTTGTTAATCACTACATGCTTAATCTTTACATCACGCGGCGGAAGGTACTTATCCGCTACTTCGATCGCCGTATGGCACGTTAATACAAGCTCATCAAGGCGCTCATAATAAAAATCATGATGGTGAGCCAAAGCTGGGAGATCATATTTTCTTAACGATCTGGCCAGAGCTACAGCAGCAGCTGGATTGGCGCCAACTGACCAGATATTATCTGGAATCAGCAATGAAATATTATTTCCTTCAATGAATTTGTTTAACTTACTTTCGATCTGGATAGACAAATTTTCTAATGCGCTGGTATATTCAGTATTATCAGAAAAATTAGTCAGAGATTTAAAAGTGTTCAGATTCAAACACTCAGCTTCGGGCGTGTGGTGGTACATTTCTTGAATAAGAGTCCCTTGGATCCCCCCAAGATCACCAGCGCATAAAAAGACCTTATGCCCTAATTCTTCTAATATTTTTTTCCATTTGTTAATCTCTAAAGAAACACCATCAGTGCCGCCAACCTTGTAATGGAAAATACCAATGTTGCTCATGAATAATTTGTCTTTTTGATTTATGTTATTGGAGTATTGTTTCCTAATACATATACCAATTTTTAATATTCCTTTCGATTTTTATTGTTAGAAAGATTAATGTCAACGCTATCCTAACATTTCAACTATTAAAAACCCATCCACATTAATTCTAACTCATGGTTAGATAAAGAAATATTCATGGATGATGTATATATTTTTTTTATATTACTCCTTAGATTGCAGCCCTAATTAATAATAACAATACTGCCATACTGCTATGCATTAAATAGGGCTGATTTATCCTAGTTGAATAAAACCTTCTATCCTTTTACTCCTCCAGCCGTAAGCCCTTCCGTTAAGTGGCGCTCCATTAATAAGAAAAGCAAAATAATCGGAATTGTCATAATTGTTGAAGCAGCCATGACTACATGGGGACGCGGATCTGGATCGTTAAAAATTGTACTAATTTTAAGCGGCATAGTGAAAAGGTTGTGATCGTTTAAGAACACCATTGCATAAAGGAATTCGTTCCAGGCGATCATGAAAGTATAAATTCCAACCGAAATAAGCGCTGGAACTGCAAGTGGAAGGGTGATTCGCCACATAACCTCAAATCGGCTGCAACCATCAATTAAAGCTGCTTGTTCAATCTCATCCGGAATTGTCCTGAAATAATTTGTGAGCATATACAGCGCAACCGGAAGAGTTTGTGCCAGATAGGTAAGAACCAGAACTACCAGGTTATCCTGAACATTAAACCCGATAACATCTCCAATTCGAGCCAGCATAGCAAACAGCGGGATAATTAATAACACCCCNGGGAATAGGTAAACTAAAAGAATACCATTTAACAAAAAGTTCTTTCCGCGGAAATGCAAGCGGGCGATTGCATATGAACCCAATACTGATAGAAACACAGCAATTAATGATGTTGGTACAGCCACCTTGATCGTATTAATGATGTTGATGAGAAAATTCTGAAAAGCCGGATTGTTCACATCAAAGAGCTCCTGGTATGCATCCCACCTTAAAGCACTTGGAATATATACCGCTTCTCTACCGCCAATTTCTGCATAACTTTTAAATGACGAGCTAACCATCCAATAGAACGGAAATAAAACACTGATGAGAAAAAAGGTTAATACGATCGCAAAAATTAAACGTTTCAAATTAAACCATTTCATCATATGCTCGATTATCGTTAAGCGTTCAGTATCCATCGATTACTCCTCAATTTTCTTCATTACAATTCCAACATACAGCGCCATGAATACGGCTAATACAACCAAAAGGATCATCGCTGCTGCCGCGCCTACACCAAAATTAAAAAGCTTGAAACTGAATTGATAGGTTAGAACAGGCAGCACATTGGTACCATATCCCCCGCTTGTTAGTAAATAAATATCATCAAATTTATTAAATGTCCAAATTAACCGCAGCAGAAATAATGCCCCTAAAACATAACGTAGCTCAGGTATTGTGATATGTAAAAATTTTTGCCATGTGTTTGCCCCGTCAACCTCGGCAGCTTCATATAAAGTTCCATCTATAGCTTGCAGCCTGGACAAGATCATCAGCATGGCAAAAGGGAAATAACGCCAAGCCTGGAAGATTATCACAAGCAAAATAGCCAAACCGCGTGTTGCCAAATACGCCTTTGGAAGATCGATCAAACCTAAACGCATTAAGATATCATTTAGAACACCGGAAGGACGAGGGTCAAGGATCCAGCGCCATACGAACGCCACACTGACAATCGGCGCCACATAGGGAGCCAAAAAAATAGATCTGGTTATCCCGCGGAGGCGAAATTTTTTGTTTAGCAATAGAGAAGCGATTAAACCAATAATCATAGTTAATATAGTTGACGCGAAAGAATACACAATACTGGTAACCGCTGCTCCCCAACTATCAACTCCCTGGTACTTGAAAGCAAAGTCATTAAATACCCTCACATAATTATCAAATCCCACAAAAGGCGCGTTAAACACGTCATTTAGATTTCTGAGGCTAACATCATGAAAGCTGACCCAGATACTGAAGAATGCGGGGAAAAGGATTAATCCGAATACAATTAGAATGGTAGGGGTGATTAATATCCCTGCTAACCGAGCTTCTTTTCTTTCTAATGACCCGCGTTTTGGTTTTTTTAGGCTAGACTTAGAATTATTTCTCATCTTCACAACCTCTTATAAACTTAGATCTTATAAAAAAGAATTTCATTAACATCGCGATTTTTTACGAAAGGGCGCTTTTTTCAAGCGCCCTTTTATGTTTATTTACCGGTATTGTTTATTGTCGGTCAGCTAACAGAACCTCAACTTCAGTCTGCAAGAAAACAGCTGCCTCTTCGGGTGTCATGGTACCCTCTAACGCTATATTGCTGATTACCTGCGAAATCAAGTTACGTCCCTGGATATCTCCAATTACCGCGATTTCTACAGGACCATAAGCAGGGTTGTATAGCCAGCGATTGGCTGTTTCAAACCCATCAGCGATCTGGGTGAGCGTGTCATCCGAGTAATATGCGAAATATTCACTCAGGCCTTTCCATTCTGCCAGAGCACTCTTCAACACGGGAACTTTCCCCATCGGGGACAACTTAAGTACGTCGATGTACCCTTTGGTTAGGAAATATTCAACAACTGCTTCCGCCTCAGGATCAGCATTGATTGTCAATGCCGCAACAACCAACTGTCCATAAGAAGCAGATTCACCGCCGGGGCCTTCCATTAATGGAGCGAAACCGGATTTTCCAGCAAGATCTTCTACGGCGATCTCGATATTTCCACCTTCTATACCTGATCCATCAACCAGATCATCCATGATATAGGTGCTGTAGACGAGCATTCCGGATTGATCAAGTTCATATGATTCTCGAGCACCCTTCCAAAATTGCGGACCGGGCATTGCGCAGCGCTGTAGATCAGTATAGAATTTCAACGCCTCGATCATTTCGGGTGTATCCATGGTCACATTTCCATCCGCGTCAAACGGCCAGGCATTATTGGACATAGCAACCTGCTCAAATACTTGATGCGGATAGCCCTGAGCCGGGTCAGTACCCAGTCCAAGCGCATATAGCAAATTGCCCGTTCCGGGTAATGCATCACAGGCGGCATCGATTGCATCCCAGGTGGTCGGGGCTGCTAATCCTAGCTCGTCGAACACATCTGTGCGATACCACAACGCCTGAACCCATCCATCAAATGGCACAGCCATATATTTTCCGCTGGCGGAGCTCGTTACAACTTCCAGTGGTTTTGCCCGGAAATCATCTTCGCCAACTGCTGCGATAACCGCACCGGCGGCATCTTCAGACAGCAGCCCATCCAGCGCGAAGGGATACATGATCTCTACACCCATGCGAATGATATCTGGGAGGCGGTTAGCAGCATGTGCTGTTGCTACGCGCTGCGTGATTGATGACTCATCAATAGGCACAATCCTGACGTCAACGCAGGGATTTTCTGCCATGTAACCCGCGGCAATTGCCTCATAGGTGTCAATTCGGTCTTCTTCATTATCTGTTGACCAGAATTCAACAACGACCTCTTCTTCACACACAGCAGCAGCAGGTGCTTCCTCAACAACAACTTCCGCAGCCGGTTCTTCTGCTACTTCAACTGCTGCTGGAGCGCAAGCGCTAATGGCAAAGGTTAATACAAACAAAATCGTAAATATTTTCTTTAAGTCTTTCATTTTTTCTCCTATTCCAGATTAGTTTTTCTTTTTCATACTTTGCTCTATCTTCTTAACTTTTTTATACACACCTCCTGTAGTTTAGACATCACTTCATTAACTCATCTACTGTTTCTTACCGCTAGTTTCCCGGACTATTAATGATGGTTTAAGTAAAATATGTTTTTGCCCCAATTCCTGACCCAGTATAATTTTTATTAGCATTTCACAAACCATTCCGCCAATTTGATAAATGGGCTGATGTACGGTTGTGAGCGGTGGATGAGAATACTCTGCCAGCGGGATATCGTCGAAACCTGTAATGCTGATATCTTTACCAACCTCCAACCCAAAATCTTGGATAGCGCTTATCGCCCCAAGAGCCATCAGATCATTACACGCTACAATTGCTGTGGGAGGGTCAGGTTCATTCATAATTGCTTTAGCTTGAAGATACCCTCCTTTTTGTGTGAGATCCCCAACTTTACACATAGACTCATCCATTAGAATACCATGCGCTGCCAACCCATCTTTTAATCCTTTTGTTCTTATTACCGCGAACATCAACTCAGGATCAGGAGCAATACAGCCAATCCGCGTGTGTCCTAAACCAACCAGATGATCAGCAATTTGCCGCATGGCATAACTGCCATCTTCGTCAACATATGGGAAATCATTACGGCCTTCTATTCGTCCAAATACAGTAAATGGAAAATCCTGTTCAAGTAGATCATTAATTCGACCATCATTACGGCGGGTTCGAACGATGATAAATCCATCAACGCGCTGGCCATCCATCATTTTGTGATAAGCCTTGAATTCTTTTTCACCCGGCGGTTGAGTAGAAACTAATAAATCAAACCCTAAATCTGAGGACATATTTCCCACTCCGGCAAGAAATTCGCTGAAAAATGGATCGGAAAAACGGGGGCCAAACGTCGGAACAATAAAACCAAGCGTGTCTGTTTTCTGTTTTTGAAGACGTTGGGCAATAATATTCGGTCGATAGCCCATTTCTTCCGCAGCCCCCTGAATCATCCTTTTCGTTTCTGGGCTCACATCATCGTAATCATTGAGCGCCCGGGAAACAGTAGTGATTGATTTTCCTACTTTTATTGAGATGTCTTTTAATGTGATCATTTGTCAAAAATTTTTAATTAAGCTTGAATTTGATCGCTGAAAAATTCTAAACGTTTCGGATATTTAATATTATAGACTTAAACGTTTCGGAAGTCAAGTTGAATTCTTTCAGAAACTCGTATATAATAAATTCACTATACTCATACCGAAAGGAGAAAGAAATGGCAGGTGTTACATATGACCATGTTGTCAAGAAATACGGCGATGTGGTAGCCGTCAAGGATCTCAATTTCAATATTGACGACAAAGAATTCTTGGTTTTAGTCGGTCCCTCGGGATGCGGTAAAACCACCGCCCTGCGCTGCTTGGCGGGTTTGGAAGATATTACATCGGGAGAAATAAAGATCGGAAACAAGGTGGTCAACGAGGTTGCTCCCAAAGACCGCGATATTGCTATGGTTTTCCAGTCTTACGCTCTTTATCCACATATGTCTGTGTTTGACAATCTGGCATTTGGATTAAAGTTAAGTAAAACACCCAAAAAAGAAATTATAAAACGGGTTGAGGAAGCAGCAAAAATTCTCAATATCAAAGAGCTGCTTGACAGAAAACCACGGGCACTTTCAGGCGGGCAGAGACAGCGTGTGGCTGTTGGCCGCGCTATTGTGCGTAAACCCCAGGTCTTTCTCTTTGATGAGCCCCTATCCAATCTGGATGCCAAGCTGCGCGTACAGATGCGTGCCGAGATTACCAAGCTTCATCAAAATCTAAAAACTACATTTATCTACGTTACCCACGATCAGGTGGAAGCGATGACAATGGGCACGCGTATTGCTGTCCTTAATTTCGGAGTTCTACAGCAGTTGGATACACCGCAAAAACTGTACGAAAAACCTGACAACCTCTTCGTAGCTGGATTCATAGGTTCTCCAGCCATGAACTTCTTCAATGGTGTTGTTAAAAAAGAGCGGGGAAAATTATTCATTGATGCGGGTGTATTCAAGGTTGAGATACCAAAAGAACGCGCCAAGGCTTACCAGGCTTTCGATAAGAAGAAAATTGTATTTGGTATACGGCCAGAAGACATTCACAATCCCGATTACCTGCCATCAGATATTAAACCTGCTTTGGTAGAGTGTAATGTGGAGGTTGCAGAGTTGATGGGAAATGAGATTTTCCTTCACCTCGCAACTGGAAAATATAATTTTATCGCTCGCGTTGACCCACGAACAAACTACAAGATAGACGAAAAAGTCCAGGTCACTTTCAACATGGATAATTTCCATCTCTTTGATCCTTCCCAGGATGCTGATAATCCGCTTGCTATAAGATAGTATATATACATAGCAAGAAGCGTGAGCGATCGCTTACGCTTCTTGCTTTTTAATGATCAAATTCAGCAGTATAAGCAGCAGACGATCACACCAATCTTCCCTGTTTCAAATCTGGAATCACGATGCTCATACTTTGAGTATCATAATAAATACCCGTTAGTTATCATGATATTTTCCCAACCAATACCTATTTATTCATTAAATATTTCCTTCCATTCTGAAAACATCTACCCACGACCCATGAATTTATCCGATCTTGCTTTCCGCACACCTACCCCATCTCTAAGCTCACCAGACTCCCCTCCTTGAGTTATAATCACTGACGAATAATTACACATATGACATCGGAGGCTACTATCAAAATCTACATCAGCGGTATCAGCGGATTTTTAAGCATCAACCTCGTGCGCTTCCTGCGCGCTAATGGCTACAATGACATCTCAGGAATTGATCTAGTGGATTTCACCTACCCAGAGCGAGATCAGATCAGCTTCACCCAGGGCGATATTCGCGATCATGAAGCAGTCCGTAAGAGTATGGCTGGCGCAGATATCGTTATTCATACCGCAGCCGCTCTTCCCCTCTACACACCAGAAGATATCTACACCACCGATGTTGTCGGTACCCGCATCCTCCTCGAGCAGGCCAAAGAATACGGCGTCAAGCGCTTCATCCATATCTCCTCCACCGCTGTATACGGTGTCCCGGATCACCATCCCCTCTATGAGACCGATCCCGTTGACGGCGTCGGCGCCTACGGTGAGGCCAAGGTGCAAGCGGAAACTGTTTGCGAAGAATTTCGTGCAGGCGGTATGTGTGTGCCCATCTTCCGCCCTAAATCATTTGTTGGTCCGGAACGGCTGGGCGTTTTCGCCATCTTCTACGAGTGGGCCAGCGAAGGTAAAAATTTCCCAATGATCGGCTCCGGCAGCAACCGCTACCAGCTTCTCGACGTTGAAGATCTCTGCCGTGCGATCCATTCCTGCATAACTCTGCCCAAAGAGCAGGTCAATGACAACTTCAACATCGGCGCGGGCGAATACACCACCATGCGCCAGGATTACCAGGCCATCCTTGACGAAGCTGGCTTCGGAAAGCGTATCGTGCCTTTCCCTGCAGGCCCTGTCATTTTCGCCCTGAAAATCCTCGAAGCGCTTAAACTTTCCCCGCTCTACCCATGGATCTACGAAACTGCTTCCAAAGACTCCTTTGTATCCATCGAGAAAGCACAGCAGGTCCTGAGTTTCGATCCGCAGTATTCCAACCAGGAAGCAATGATTCGCAACTACCGCTGGTATCTGGATAAAAAAGACAGTTTCAGCGGCGGCGAAGGCGTCAGCCACCGCCTCCCCTGGAAGCAGAAAGCCCTCAAACTATTAAAAATCTTTTTTTAATCCGATTTTGACTTTTTTAGACAAGCGGTCCCGCACACGGCCGTCTCTTTTCCGCCACCGCAAAAAGCGTGCAGCGCAGCATCTCAATCTCATGTTACTGTACACACAGCATCTAATAACTCTGCTTTCCTCACCCTAACAGTTTTTTCTATACGGACAGCGGAAGCATTCCCCACCGCGGGAAGGCGTCATGCCATTTTTAATACCTCGAATAAGAGTGTACGCTTTTTGTATACGTTTCAAATATCCAGGCCAACTGCTTCCATCAACAGAAACCTCTGTCCGCTGAAAAGCGGGCTTTCGAATCCGATCCAGATTGTTGACCCAGCGGTAATGATCGTAATACAACTGGCAGTCAGCACCTTGATAGGTCGCTTGAATATATTTCTTGTAAATCGCCACCTGCAGTTCATCATACGGGTAAAAATTTCTCCCGGATTTATGATCCACCAAAACAAAATGCCCGTTCTGCGTTAAAACAAGATCGATGACTCCCACCATCGGCGGCAATTCATCGTCTATCTCCATCACAAAAGGATGTTCAACATCAGCAACTTTAAAACCAACCCAAAGATTGGCTTGATGCACATGATACGCATTTACCAAGTGGCGTTTGTTGTCCCCGACACACGCATCCGCAATTCTGTATTCAACGGAAACATTTCCGTTTTCAGACCCGGTTTTAATCATTTCATAAGTTTCTGCGATCAACTGATGCAGAAGTTTCCCTTTCGTGAAATACTCCGGAAAAGGCACCGGTTCTTCCTTTTCAATATACTGCAAATAATAACGATACTCACAAAACTCAATTGTTGTAACCTGGCTGAAACTGAGATGTGGAATTTCTTCTCCCCTCAGTGTTTCCGCGAATCGGTCGGAATCTCCACGGCATTCCCTGATCAACTGATCAATTCGTTTAGCCGCTTCCTTGAAATATTCCATTCTGTCCTTATGTATTGATATATATCTGAAGGTTTCTAGAATGTCATCAACCCGCCCTCCTGGCATTCCCGAGTTTCTGGATATCCCCTTTCCAAAAAACCTCTTCTGAAGATCAAATATGCAGCCTTAATAAAACATTTCCCTATTCTAAACTCGTTGGACTCTTACTACAAGCTCAGTAATTTGTTGTGGTATTCTTAAAATAATCAATACGGTCCTTAGTGCTTAATCTTATTGATAATTAAATATTCAAGACCTTCACAAAATACTTCACACTATAAAGAGTAAACAATAAATAATGCTGACAAAATCCGATTTCCTCCAATACCTTGTGTCACCCATGCATTTATGGGCAAAAAAACATAACGAGATCACAAAGTCCCTTTCAACCTTTGATATCCATATTATGAACCAGGGTTATGAAGTCGAGAATTTAGCAAAAGATTTTTTAGAAACTTACCTGATCAGAGCCAGTGAAAATGAAAGCATGGTCTGGCAAAAGTCATTTTCAGATCAACACTACACTCTCCGATCAGACGCGTTGGTTTATAAGCCCAAATCAGATTCATACGATCTCTATGAAATTAAAAGCGGAACACGTATCAAACGCGAGAATTATTATGATGTTGCCTACCAGTATTTGATCATTTCTAAAAAACATAAAATTGACAGGTTGTTCTTACTTCACCTAAACAAGAACTATATTCGAAAAGGCAAGTTGGATATTGAACAGCTCTTTGTCGCGGAAGATATCACAGAAAAAGTCCTGGAAAAAATCGAAGAAGTTGAAATTACTCGCTCAAAAGCATGGGAAACAGCCCGCTCCAAATCTCCAAAAGGGATAGAACATTGTTACAAACCAGGTGATTGCCCATGTCCTGGCTTGTGCCACCTGCATCTTCCGGATTTTTCGATTTATGACATCCCCAGAATAACAGAAAGGAAGAAAAAGGAACTTCTGGCGATGGGNATTCTGGACGCCAAAGATATCCCAAATACTTTCCCCCTTAATTCAAAACAACGCCTGATCTCAGGGTTAGCTAAATCAAAGCAGGAACATATTGACTATAAAGCCATTCAAAAAGAAATGGAGAGCTTCATTTTCCCGCTGTACTTTCTGGATTACGAGACTTTTTTAAGTGCCATTCCGCCCTATGATGGCTACCACGCTCAACAGCAAATGGTCTTTCAATATTCCCTGCATAAAATGAGTTCGATTGAGGATGAATGCAAACATACGGAATATTTGTCAACTGAAAATGAAGAACCATCAAGGACCCTGATAAAAAAACTCTCTGATGAAATAGGAACTACTGGCACGGTGTTTGTGTGGTTCAANCCCTTTGAAATGACAAGAAATAAAGAATTGGCTGTCTTACACACTGATTACGCGGATTTTTTCATTGATCTAAACGACAGGATCTACGATTTAGGGGATTTCATTAATCATGGATATTATCTTCATCCTGATTTTAAAGGCAGTTGGTCAATTAAAAATGTCCTGCCAGTTATGGTTCCTGAATTGAGTTATCAGGATATGGAAATTGGAAAAGGCGATCAAGCAATGATGGTGTGGCGGGACATGATCAATGGTGATCTGGCCGAGAGTGAGAAAAAGAAAATTAAAGAAGCATTATTGAAATACTGCCAATTGGATACCTTAGGAATGGTACACATATTCCGAAAGCTCTGGAATATATATCAAGACCATTCAGAGTTTTAGTCAAGCAAAGATCGGGATATTGATCAATCTCTACTTTTCTGGAATCGCGCAGCACACCCTTGCGAGGAGCACAAAGTACGGCACAGCAGTTATCCCTTAGTTATGTGTGATTGCAAACCAGCAGACTGCGATCATGGCCTTACAGCAACTCCCATATCAATTGAAAATGAATTATCTTTAATCTTTATATTTTTCTACCAAAACTGAACCTATTTATGTTCATAGACCGCACACAATAAAACCAAACACCCCTTCACGTCCACTTGGTGGGCATGTTTGTACCTGATAGGTGGCGCCGTGTTGTTGTTGGATATCATGCATATACCTTCACAATATATATTAGCTTTCTAGAGCTTGACAACATATGTATACTTAATTAAATATGTTCTGAAAACATAAGGGAAGGCCGTTAACTCCCGCATACAAAACAAATCAAGAAATAATAAGTTATCAACTCATCGTAGTACGCAAAACATAGTGGTGGACTTTTAGGGAAAAGGAGCTTGATATGGATAAGCATCGTCATTTAGATCGCAGAGATTTTCTCAAACTTGTGGGAGCAGGTGTTGGCGGCACCATTCTGGCCTGCCGAAAATCCAATGACCTGGTAACAAGCTCAGGGGATAAACTCTCTCCTGTGTCTATCGCTGCCCAAACTGCGGGCACGTTCCCGGCAGGGACGCTGGCCAATTTGATATTAGCCAATGGTAATGTACTGACCGTAGACCCGACCAATACAGTCGCGCAGTCAGTGGCCATATCCGGGGATAAAATCCTGATGACCGGCACAACCGAAGAAATCCTGGCTTTGGCCGCACCGGATACGCAGATCATTGATCTGGCGGGACGCACGGTGACCCCTGGTCTAATTGACTCACACCTACATTTTCGCGGCTACGGCCTGATGACATCCTACTATATGCCCTTCCTTCCACCAGACGTAGTCGATGTCCCCGGAATGCAGTACATGTTGGCAGATGTTATCAAAGGCCTGCAGCCCGGTGAGTGGATCAATGGCTATTACATGGGGCTGAGAGACAAGCCTATCCCGACCAAGGAAGACCTGGACGCAGTCTCACCGGAGAACCCGGTCTTCATGATGCATATCGGCGGCCACTGGGGAACTGCCAACACCGTAGCAATGGAAATCGCAGACATCACGCCCAGTACGCGCGGCCCGGAAGGTGGAATTATCGAAAAGAAAGATGGCGAACTGACGGGCGTATTTTTCAACCATTGCGCAATGGACGTATTGCGTAAACACATACCGCCTATCACCGATGGACAGGTACGGCAATCGATCATCGACACGCAAATACTGATGGCCTCCTGCGGGATGACCTGCTTCCATGACAACAATATTCGGGATACGGAATCAATCAAGGCTTACCAGGAGCTTTCGCAGCAGGGCAACCTATTTCTGCGCAACAATCTGTATCTGACTCTGGAATACCCTTCCGACCTGAATAAAATTGACCAGATAGATATGATCCAAAATGACGTGACGCGCTTCGCGGGCTATAAATTCCTGATTGACGGGCAGGGTCCAACCGCCTTCACCCACCAGCCTCACAACGGCTATGAGTGGCAGATGACCACCTGGGAGTCGAAAGCGTTTAAGGATACGGTCAAGAGCCTCCACGATACTGGACTGCAAATATGCGTGCACTGCATCGGCGACGCAGCCACAGACCTGGTCTTAGAAACCTACGAAGGAGTAATGAACTCCAATCCGCGCTCGAACCCGCGCCATCGTATCGAACACGCGGTCTTGACCACACCGCAATCCACACAGAAGATGAAGGACCTGGATGTGGTGGTCAGCACACAGCCGGCTTTTATCTACCTGTTCGGAGACGGCTGGAAGGGGTTGTTTGGAGAGGAACGCATGGATCGCATCATGGTAACAAAAGAATGGATAGAAGCAGGTGTGCATATGACTATCGGTTCAGACGCACCCTCGACACCTTTCTATAATCCACAGGCCACACTGGCAGGCGCAATGAGCCGGAGCAGCATCAAACAGACCCCCATTGCCCCAGACCAAGTTTTGAATTTCACAGAAGCCTTACACGCGCACACCATTGAAGGCGCGTATTCCGCACATCAAGAAAATGTGCTCGGGTCATTGGAAACGGGTAAATTTGCCGACCTGGTGGTATGGACGCACGACCCCTCGCAATTGTCACTGTCAGAGCTTGCGCTGACTCAAACAGTGGATATGACATTGGTAGGCGGAAAAACAGTCTACCAGGCCTGATATTTAGTTTCGTCGGTGAAAACAACACGGTGAAAAGCGGCATAAGAGAATAAAATACACCAAATTCAATTCTTTTAACAATCTTTTTCGCCTATCAGCTGTAGCACTTCAGGTAATAATGCCTTTGTGGTCGAAATAGCTTCTTTTGCATGAATGGTAGATTTTCCCTGCCAATCTCCAAAATAACCACCTGCCTCAGACAAAATGACAGGAAAAGGTCCGCAATCCCAATCACTCATGATAGGATCCAGCATTAATTCTGCTCGTCCTGTAGCCACCAGTATATGTCCATATGCATCCCCGAAGGAGGACATCAAGTGAGCAGATTGTTTGATCCGTTCCCAGGCGCCCTCTCTCTGGTATTTGCGAAGATTATTCACATCCCCAAAAACCACATTTCCCTGCGATAATTTTGCAATCTCAGATACATGTGCTTCGCGTCCGTTCCACCAACAGCCCTCGTTTGCTGCTGCCGCAACCATCTCATCCAAAACGGGCGAATAGGCTGCCCCAGCCCTAACAACACCTTCAATCTCTAAACCAATTAAGACAGTATAAAACGGTATACCCCTCATAAAAGATTTTGTCCCATCAATTGGATCTATGTACCAGCGATGGCTGCTGGTTTCATTTTCAGATTCCCCAAATTCCTCACCTACAATCATATGACCAGGGAATTTTTCCTCAATACGCAATCGGATGAATTCTTCTGTTTTTTTATCGGCAATCGTCACCGGAGAATTATCGGCCTTCATGTCCGCTTTGATTCCTGTCTGGAAATATTCCAAGGTCAATTTGCCTGCCTGGTATGCGGTTTCTTTAATAAATTCTAGATATGGGCTGTAAGAAATAGTCATGGTCGACCCTTTTTTATGAAATTAGTATGGGAATAATTATAATTAATTTGAGCGTGATAATATATACATTAAATTCAACTCGTAAGTGCAAAATTATTCGCACCCGGGAAAATCTATTTAATGAAAGGTGAATATACATGAACAAAATCCCCACACCCCATATCGAAGCAGCATCGAAAGATGAGATCGCAAAGGTGGTTTTGATGCCTGGCGACCCCCTCCGAGCGAAGAAGATCGCAGAAACATACCTTGAAGGTGCACAATTATTCAATCAAGTCCGCGGCATGTTGGGCTACACAGGTTTATATAAAGGAAAAAGGATCAGCGTCATGGGCTCTGGCATGGGGTTTGGAAGTATGGGTATCTATTCCTATGAGCTTTTCAAATTCTATGATGTGGACGTGATCATTCGCATCGGCTCTTGTGGGGCAGTTACTCCAGATTTGGATATCTTAGATATCATCCTCGCCGATCACGCATTTTCAACAGAAACATTCGGCAATGACGCCCACGGCTATGAGGAAAATTTCATCAAAGGCAGTCAAAGAATTTCGGCGGTGATTAAAAAAGTGTCTTCGGGTATCAAAGTAAAAATTACTGAGGGAAATATCGGTTCAGGGAACGTGTTCTATTCAACTGTGGAAGGTAATTGGGAAAAAATGGAAGTTGAAAATAATATAATCGCAGGCGAGATGGAAGCTTTCGCGCTGTTTGCCAATGCTAAAGCGCTGAATAAAGAAGCGGCCTGCCTTTTAACTGTCTCAGATAGCACCTATCATAAGGAAAAGAACCTTTCAGCTGAAGACAGGCAGAACGCTTTCGATGAAATGATGCTGCTTTCACTGAATACAGCCGCTGCCATCTCGGACGGAGTGGACGGCTAAACAGAATATTTGCAGCTGGTATTTTGTGACACACCAGCCTGCAAGTTTGCCTGTGGCAAGTTTGTAGTAAAAACCTGTGTTGAGTGGTGAGTAATCATTAGAGATGAGCTAACAACAGGAGAAGATTTTAAAAAAGAGATGACGCGCCGGGGCTTCCGACTATCCTGTGGATAGTTGGAAGGTATTCTGGGATTAGCTAACAATGGTTGCTTTGTTAAAAAGAATGATGACGCACCAGCCTGAGAAGCTGCCCGTGGCAGCTTCTCAGGAACCCTGAACCTACTGATTAAGAGTTATCTTCTAATCATTCTATAGTTTCTATAGTGTCTATTGTGTCTATTATGTCTACATGTCAAGCTGTCAAGCCCCCAAATTTAGTACCACTCATAAGTAGACACTTTCAAGATTAGCAGAGAATTCATGCGGTGTTTTATTCCCTAATGAAGCATGAGGACGAATGGAATTGTATTCCTCCAACCAATCAAATGTGATCCTCCTGGCTTCGTCCAGCGAATTGAATATATATGCGTCTAATACGTCTTCCCGATAGGTGCGGTTGAAGCGTTCAACAAACCCGTTTTGAGCAGGTTTACCAGGTTGAATAAAATGAATCCGAACTGCATGTCTCCACGCCCATCCAGCCATATGATGGGAGATGAACTCTGGTCCATTATCTACCCTAACTTGAGTAGGATAGCCGCGCTCTGATGCGATCATGTCCAACACCCGGGTAACTCTTGTTGCAGGGAGAGAAGTGTCAATTTCTATCCATAATGCCTCACGATTGAAATCGTCCAACACATTGAATGTGCGAAAGGAACGCCCATTATCCAGGCTGTCACTCATGAAATCCAATGACCAGCATGCATTTGCCCTTTCAGGTTGGATTAATGGCTGAGGATCCCGGGTTGGCAGACGTTTCTTGGGCTTTACCCGTATATTCAGCCCCATTTCACAATAGATACGATACACCTTCTTGTGATTCCATCGATTTCCCCGTTTTCTCAGGTAAGCTGCCATCTTCTTGAATCCCCAACGATGGTGGTCTTCGGCTATTTGGGCAAGCTTGCCCTTGATCTCATCGTCATTAGGTTTCCTTCTCACATACCGATAACCACTTCGGCTGAGAGCAGCCAATCGGCAAGCCCGACGCTCACTGGCTTTGTGTGCTTCAACGGCATAGTTGGCCATTTTCCGCCGTGCGTCGGGCTTTACAGCTTTTTTGCGACTATGTCCTTTAGTATCTTATGATCTAAACTCAATTCCGCATACATTTGCTTCAATCGACG
>JGI24724J26744_10001080_pt1 | contig 18879 bp, 15 predicted proteins | sample Cruoilmetagenom7_FD_26744 | JGI IMG/M metagenome (IMG submission 26744) | reverse complement strand
AAGACAGCGACGCGGATTGTCAATGCGGCGACGTCGGCTGTGGTGTCGTTCGATTCGAAAACCATGTCCGATATTGATGACGAGATGAGCGATATCGAAGACGCCGAAGTCATCGCGGATCAGGATTCTGACGCCGAGGCAACTGTTTCGGCTGACGAAAACCGCGCGGATGACAATGGTGACGGCACAAAGCGCAAGCGCCGTCGGCGTCGGCGTCGTCGTGGTGGCCAGAATGGCGAGGGGCGTTCCGAGGACGGATCTGATGACGACACGTCTGACGCCGAGGCCGAGGAAGCCTCGACAGACGCGACCAAAACCGACGCCGAGGCACCAGCCGATGACGCAGCTGTGCATGAGGATGCAAAGCCTGCCCGTAAGCGGCGCACGCGGACCCGCGCCAAAAAGCCTGTTGAGGCCGAGGCCGAGGCCGGCGCAGACGTCGCGGCTGATGCAACCGAGGCTCCGGCCGAGGCTGCCGAAGCGCCCGCACCCAAAAAGCGCACGCGCACACGTCGCAAGAAGGTTGTCGAAGAGGCCGTTCCAGCAGATACCGCATCTGCCGAGGCCGAACCGGTCGCTGTNGCAGAAACTCCGGCAGAGGCTGAGCCAGAGACTGGGGCAGAGACTGGGGCAGAACCAGCGGCAAACGTAGCAGCCCCTGAACCGCAGGTCGAAACTGTGGCTGTGGCAACGCCAGAACCGGTTGCTGAACCTGTCGCGGCGCCAGTTGCTGAACCGGTTGCCGAGCCAGTCGAAGAACCGGTTGCCGAAGCAGCACCCGAACCTGCCGCCGACCCCGAGCAGGATGCAGAGCCAGAACCCGCAAAGCCGGCCAAGCCGCGCCGGTCCGGTTGGTGGTCACGCTAAGACCGACCCTACTGATAAGAACGTGACCGCGCCCCTCGTGACGAACCTGGGGCGCGCGTCTATGAGGGTAGGGCGCAACCCCGGAGCCAAATCATGTTCGGCATTGATCTTTTCGACGCAGCTTTGATGCCATCGCTGGCGGTAGCTCTCTTTGCGGGGCTCTTGTCGTTCCTCAGCCCCTGTGTCCTGCCTATTGTGCCGCCGTATCTTGCCTATATGTCAGGCATCTCGATGCGCGACCTCACCGAGGACCGCGCCGGTCCCAGCCGCGCCACGTTGCCCGCATTGTTCTTTGTCATGGGGCTGAGCACGGTTTTCCTGTTCCTTGGTTTTACGGCGTCCAGTCTGGGGCAGTTATTCCTTGCCTACCGCGATACGTTCGCCCAGATCGCCGGGGTCGTGGTGATCATCATGGGGCTGCATTTCCTCGGGTTGTTTCGCATTGGTTTCATGATGCGCGAGGCGCGGATCGAGGCAAGCAATCAAGGCGGCTCGGCGTTTGGTGCCTATGTTCTTGGTCTGGCGTTTGCCTTTGGCTGGACGCCTTGCATCGGGCCTATTCTGGGCATGATCATCACGCTGGCGGCATCCGAGGATTCGGTGATGCGCGGCACATCGTTACTGGCCGCCTATGCCATTGGTCTGGGTCTGCCGTTCCTGTTGGCGGCAATCTTCATAAGCCGTTCGATGACGCTGATGAACCGGATCAAGCCCTGGCTTGGGGTCATCGAAAAGGCGATGGGCGTGCTGTTGATCGTCGTTGGCATTGCACTGCTGACCGGCGCGATGGCCAGTTTCTCATTCTGGCTGCTCGATACCTTTCCCGTGTTGCAGAACCTTGGTTAAAGCCTCGAACCGGCTTTTCAATTCAGCGGAACGGGCATAGCCTGCTGTGAAAGCAGGGGCAGGCATGGACGCGCAGACCACACAAACCGTCAAACGGCGCCGGGTGTTTTACATTCCCGGCTATGATCCGTTTCCGCCGCGCCGCTACCGCGAATTATACCGCTCCGAGGGCACAAAACAGGCCGCGATCTCGGGCTATTTGCTGAGCTTGTCCGCGCAACCGGCGGGCGGTCAAAGCTATGGCTGGCGGGTCGAGACCGAAATCGCCGGCCAGAGCACCGAGGCCCAAATGACAGTGCTGGTCTGGGCCGACCTTGTGCAAGCCTCGATGCAGCGCGGCGTTTTGGCGGCCTATGTCCTGTTGGTGCGCACGCTGTGGATTTTTATCTCCACCGGGGCGCTATGGGCAATGATCCGGCTCAGGCCCGGCCCGATGCTGGCGGGCGCTTGGCCGTCGGGCATGTTGATCGGACAGCTGCTGGTTGCCGTGCTTGCGGGCTGGGGGCTGGGGCAGGGTGTCCTCTATCTGCTGGGCGATGGCTGGTTGATCTGGGCTTTGGCGTGGCTCGCGGGGGGCGCTTTGGTTGCCGTGATCTTGCAGACATTCCGGCGCTGGGATTCGAAGCTGTACGTCTATTATTTGCTCTATGACTTCGCCTTTACCGCCGCGCATTATGGCGAATTCGACCCGCAGCTGGCGGTGCGGCTAACCGCATTTGCCGATCAGGTTCGCGCGGCTCTCGCAGATGGCGACGACGAGGTTCTGGTGATCGGCCATTCTTCCGGAGCGTCGCTGGCCGTGTCGGTCGTGGCCGAGGTTCTGGCCAGCGGCCTGCCCGAGAACGCGCCCCCGCTGGCTTTGTTGACACTGGGCGAGGCTATCCCCGTGCAGAGTTTTCTGCCAAAGGCACAGCGTTTGCGCCGGGATCTGCGCTCCCTGGCGCAGGCGGACAGCCTTACATGGGTTGATATGACCGCCAAGGGTGACGGGGTTTGCTTCAATCTGTGTGATCCGGTGGCCGTCACCGGTGTTGCCCCAGCGGATCAACGCTGGCCACTGGTTTTGTCGGCGGCGTTCAGCGAGGCACTTCGGCCCGAGACCTGGCGCAGCTTGCGGCGCAAGTTCTTTCGGCTGCACTTTCAGTATCTTGCCGCATTCGACGCCCCGCGAGACTATGACTATTTCCAGATCACCGCCGGGCCGCAAACTCTGGCGGCGCGCTATGCTGGCCGCAAACACTCACCCAGCCGCATCGCGCGGGTGCAATCACCGCACCGGTCGCTGGAATGAGTGCCGACAAACCCCTGATTGTGCCGCCCAAGCCACCGTCACGCGCGGGGGGCTTCGGCTTTTGGCGCTATGTCAGGGCCTTCCGGCAAGACATTCTATCGGCCAATCCCGCACGCCTTTACCGCGCCAAAATGGCCGAGTTCCGCATTCCGTTCCTGCACACCTTCCTGATCAATGACCCGGCGCTATGGCGACGGGTGTTGACAGAGGACGCCGCGGATTTTCCGAAATCGCCGCGCCTTGTGGCGGGATTGGAGCCGCTGTTGGGGCAGGGTGTGTTTCTGACCAATGGCGCGGTATGGGAACGCCAGCGCCGCATTATTGACCCCGCGTTCGAGGGGGGGCGACTGCGTGATACCTTTCCGGCGATGCTCGCGGCGGCGCAATCCTCGGTGGCGCGACTGGCCGCCGTGGCGGATGGGCAACCCGTCGAGGTCGAAGCGCAGATGAGCCACGCCACGGCTGATGTGATCTTTCGCACGCTGTTCTCGGTGCCGATCGAGGACGCCGCCGCCAGCGCCGTGTTCCATGAGTTTCGCCGCTTTCAGGGCACGCAGCCTTTGCTGAACCTTGCCGGTTTCCTGCCGTTGCCGCGCTGGATGCCGAAGTTCCACCGCCGCGCCACGCTGAAATCTGCCCGTCGTATCCGCAGCCTGATCCGGGATCTTGTCGAGGCCCGCCGCCACGCCATCGCCGCAGGCACCGCGCCCGATGATCTGGCGACCAAGATCATGACCACCACCGACCCGCAGACCGGCGAGACCTTTGGCGATGCCGAGATGATCGATCAGGTCGCCGTGTTCTTTCTGGCGGGTCATGAGACCTCGGCCTCGGCATTGGGTTGGGCGCTTTATGCGCTGGCGCTGGACCGTGATGTGCAGCGCCAAGTAGCAGAGGAGGCTGATCAGGTGTTGGGTGACGCGCCCGATTTCAGCGCCGCCACCCGCCTTAAGTATGCACGCGACGTCTTCAAAGAAGCCCTGCGCCTGTATCCGCCGGTGCCGATGTTGGTTCGCGAGGCGACATGCCCCGCTGAGTTTCGTGGCCGCAACGTTCCCAAAGGCGCGCAAGCGGTGATCAGCCCATGGTATCTGGGCCGTCACGAAGGGTTGTGGCAAGATGCGGATGCCTTTTGTCCAGCACGCTGGTCGACGCCCGCCGGTAAAGCCGCAGCGCGGGACGGGTTCTTGCCGTTTTCCGCCGGTCCACGGGTCTGCACAGGGGCCGGATTTGCAATGATCGAAGGGCCATTGCTGCTTGCGACGTTGGCGCGTCGCTTTCATTTTGAAATTATCAAATCGCGCCCACCCGTTCCGGTTGCGCAACTTACCGTTCGCTCGGGCACCGGAATTTGGCTGAAAATTACGCCCAGAACCCCTTGAGGCGATCATTGTTTTCCAAGGAAAGTTTCCAGTAGACAATTTGGTAAAATCATTTTACCAACTTGTCATTGTAGGATGCACCGCTTTATCCCTGAATTTGGCTCTTTTTGCTGTGACGAGGGTTGACGCGGAAATCCCAACATGTTCGCTTGATCGCGCGAAGATTGCCGTCTGGGCTTGAATCCCAACGCGTAATTTCCGTTCACAGGGAGAGAAAAATGAAGAAAATCTTTACAACAACCGCATTGGTTGCCGCTATGGCTGCCGGCGGTGCTTCGGCACAGCAAAGCTGGAATCTGCAGTCGACCTACCCAGGCACGCTGCCCCAGCTGGGCACCTTGGGTATCCGTATTGCTGAGCAAATCACCGCGATCACCGACGGTGAAGTCACCATGACATTCCAAAACCCGGGCGGTGTGTCCCGGCATTGGAAGTGTTCGACGCGGTCGGATCGGGCGCGGTCGAGGCCGGTTGGTCGACCCCGGGTTACTGGGCTGGCCGTGTGCCTGCGCTGCAACTGCTGGCGGCTGTTCCGTTCGGCCCTCGTGCAGGCGAATACCTGGCATGGCTGAAATTCGGCGGCGGCGAAGAGTTCCTCGAGGAGCTGTACGAGCCGCACAACATCAAGTCGCTGATCTGCGCCGTAATCGCGCCTGAGGCATCAGGCTGGTTCCGCGAAGAGATCACGACCGTCGAGGATCTGCGCGGCCTGTCAATGCGCTTCTTCGGTCTGGGTGCAAAAGTCATGGAGCGCATGGGCGTTTCCACGCAGCTTCTGGCTGGTGGTGACATCTTCCCAGCGCTGGAGCTTGGCACCATCGACGCAACCGAGTTCTCGATGCCTGCCATCGACCTTAACCTTGGTTTCTATCAGGTTGCGAGCCACTACTACTTCCCAGGTTGGCACCAGCAGTCGACCTTCTTTGACCTGATGATCAACCTTGATCTGTGGGAGTCGCTGGACGATCGCACGCAGCTGATGATCGAAACCGTGTGTGACGCCAACATCACCTACGGTCTGGCCGAGGGCGAGGCGATTCAAACCGCTGCTCTGACCACGCTGGAAGAAGAGCACGGCGTCAACATCCACCGCTGGTCGGAGGAGTCGCTTGCGTCTCTGGAAGCAGCTTGGGACGAAGTCGCCGCTGAACTGGTTGCCGAGGACGAAGATTTCGCCCGCGTCTACGAGAGCTACTCGACCTTCCGTGAGGGCTACACACGCTGGAGCGATCTCGCGTACATCGATTGATCGTTTGACGGTCTAACGATGGGGCATTCCGTCAAAAGGGATGCCCCATTTTGTTTTCTCTTATTCCCTTAGGGACAGGAACTGCCATGGGCACGATACTGTCAATTCTGACGATTGCAGCCTCAGCTGTCATTCTCGTCACTGATTCGACATCAATGTGGGTGTTTTACGCGTTGGCTGTGATTATCGTATCGCACATCGGTGCGTTGATCTGGCGCTCGGCGCCGGGCTGGTTTGCCGCCGCGACACTCTTGGGCTGGTCGTCGATCATGTTCTCGACCCCGCTGGCGCTGACCGTCACGCAGATCAACCAGTTGCGCCGCATGGTGCGCCGCGAACGCGACGGCTGGGAAGAAGCGCAGGTCACGCTGAACTTCTTTGAACCCTTGGCCGGCTATGCGACCCCGCTACTGATCGGCTCGGCGATCTTTTTCATTGTCATGGCAGGCTTGGCCCTAAGACGCGCACCACAAGGTGTGCATCGGTANATGCTGGACGCCGCAAATGGCATGGCAGCAGCCTGCGTCAAAGTCGGCACCGTGGCGGCGTTCCTCTATGTTCCGATGATCCTGATCATCCTTTATGACGTGGCCCAGCGGAAATATCTTGGTTGGGCACCCGATTTCACCAGCACTGATTGGTATCAGACCTTCTCGTCGACCAAGTTGCAGGAAATGGAGTGGCATTTGCATGCGGTGTTGTTCTTGATGACACTGGGTTACGGCTACGTCAAAGACTCGCATGTGCGGATCGAATTGGTGCGTGAAACACTCAAATCGCGCACCCGCGCGTGGATCGAGTTGCTTGGCGCACTGCTGTTCATGGTGCCTTATTGCTACGTCATTATCGAATACGGCAATGAAAACGCGTTGCGAGCCTACCATATCGGCGAAGGGTCCGACGCCCTGACCGGCTTGGATTATCGCTTCATCATCAAGGGTTTCTTGCCGCTTGGCTTTGTGTTCGTCGCTTTGGCGGGTGCATCGGCAGCTTTGAAATCCGTGGTCTACTTGTTTGGCCCGGCCAGTTTGAGCGCGGAAGCCGGACAATACACAGGCGACGCCCATGTGGCGCCGTCCGCCGAAGCCTGATCGGGGAACCTTCATGGAAACGTTTATCCATTTTATGCCGCTGATCATGTTTGGCGTGCTCGCGGTGGTGCTGTTCACGGGCTATCCCGTGGCCTTCATCCTTGGCGGCATTGCCCTGCTGTTCGCGGTGCTGGGCGATTGGGCCGGGGTCTTCCGGCTTGACCAGATCCAGTTGATCCCGCTGCGTATCTACGGCGGGACAATGGCCAGCCTCGTGCTGGTGGCCATTCCGATGTTCACCTTTATGGGCACGATGCTGGAAAAATCCGGTGTGGCCTCTGACCTTCTCGGGGCGTTGCAGGTGTTGCTGCGCCGTGTACCAGGGGGGCTGGCACTGTCGGTGACGCTGATGGGCACGATCATGGCAGCGACGACCGGTATCATCGGCGCGTCGGTGGTGATGATGACGCTGATGGCGCTGCCAGTGATGATGAAAGCGGGCTATTCGGTGCCTTTGGCAACGGGTACGATTGCCGCATCGGGTACGCTGGGCATCCTGATCCCGCCGTCAATCATGCTGGTCATCATGTCCGACCTGCTGTCGGTGCCGGTTGGCACTGTGTTCATCGCGGCGATTGTGCCGGGTGTGCTGCTGGCGCTTTTGTATACGCTCTACATCTTCCTGCTGTGCCGCTGGAAGCCCGAGCTGGCCCCGCCAATGGCGGATGAGGCTGGCCCTGCGAACAAAGCCGAGTTCTGGAAAATGATCTTCAGTTCGTTCCTGCCACCGATCTTCCTGATCTCGGCGGTGCTGGGCTCGATCTTTGCCGGTATTGCAACCCCGACCGAGGCATCGGGCGTCGGCGCTGCGGGTTCCGTGCTGCTGGCATGGTTCAACAAGCGCCTGACGTGGGAAACCTTCAAGGATGTTTGCCAGCGTTCGGCCCTGACGGGTGCGATGTTGTTCGGTATCTTTGTTGGTGCGACGGCGTTCTCCTTTGTGTTCAAAGCCGTAGGCGGCGAAGAGCTGATCATCGAATTCATCGAGAGTTCATCGGCAGGTCCATGGTCCATTCTGTTCGTGCTGATGGCGATGGTCTTTGCTCTGGGCTTCTTCTTTGACTGGATTGAGATCACGCTGATCGTGCTGCCGATCTTTGCTCCGATCGTCGCGTTGCTCGACTTTGGTGGCCATATCGGTGTCTGGGACGGGGTGTCGAACCCGATTGTGATCTGGTTCCTGATCCTTGTGGCGGTGAACTTACAAACGAGTTTCCTGACACCGCCGTTCGGATTTGCGCTGTTCTACCTCAAGGGGGTTGCCCCGCCTGAGGTCAAGATCCAGCAGATCTACAAAGGCATTATCCCGTTTGTGATGCTGCAAGTCTTTGGTCTTTTCCTGTGTGTGGTCTTCCCGGCCATTGTGCTCTGGTTACCCAGTTTCGCCTTGGGCGATTAGACAAGTTGCAACACTGTTCTTGGGGGCGGCGGAATTTCCGCCGCCCTTTTTTGACAAGGTGAATGGCTATGATTTTTGACCCTCTGTTGTATTCGTTTGTCTTTCTTGGGCCTGTTCACACCGGGCCCGAACGTCATCATGCTGACCTCGTCTGCGGTGCGCTTCGGGTTTCAACGCACTCTGCCGCATTTGTTCGGTGTGGTGCTGGGTGTCGGGATCACCGCAGCTGTGACGGCGATGGGCGTGGGCTCGTTGGTTGCGGCCTCACCGATGTTGAATTTTGTGCTCAAAATCGGCGCGGGCGCGTTCATCCTGTGGATGGCGTGGGGGTTGTGGCAGGCCTCCTCGAAACCCCGTGCCGCGCATGATCCCGATGACAAACCCCTGTCATTCTATGGTGCGGTTCTGTTTCAGTGGATCAACCCAAAGGTCTGGGCCATCGCCTTCGCCGCCTCTGCGGGCTATGGCGCGGGCATGGCGATGGGCTGGGAGGGACTGCGGCTTGGCCTCGCGTTCTCGCTGTCAAATCTGGTCGTTTGCCTGTTCTGGACGGCCGCCGGGTCGCTTCTGACTGCCTTGTTGGCCGCGCCCCAAGCGTGGAAGATATTCCTGCGGATCATGGCGATCCTGCTGGCTGCGACCACCTATCTGGTGTTTCGCTGATCCAATGGCGGCGCGTGGTGCGCCATGGCGCCGGGATGAATTTGTTTGACCGAATCTTGTGGGCGCGGTATTAATTGAACAAGCGTTCAATAAGGTGCCGCACGAACCAATATCTGCGCACCGCTAAGGAGGGGCCATGTTCACTGCATCCATGAAGTTCGATCTGGGCGACGACGTCAACGCACTGCGCGAGACGGTACACCGCTGGGCGCAAGACCGGGTGCGCCCGATGGCCACCGATATCGACAAGAGCAACGTGTTCCCCTCTGAGCTGTGGCGCGAGATGGGGGATCTGGGCCTGCTGGGCGTTACCGTCGCCGAGGAATACGGCGGGGCCGAGATGGGCTATCTGGCGCATGCCGTCGTTGTCGAGGAAATCGCGCGCGCGTCGGCGTCGGTCAGCCTGTCATACGGGGCGCATTCGAACCTGTGCGTCAACCAGATCAAGCTGAACGGCACGCCCGAGCAAAAAGCCAAATATCTTCCCGATCTGGTGTCCGGCGCGAAGGTCGGTGCCTTGGCGATGTCCGAGGTCAGTGCCGGCTCTGACGTGGTGTCCATGAGCCTGCGGGCCGAGAAAAAGAACGATCGTTTTGTGCTGAATGGCACGAAATACTGGATCACCAACGGGCCTGACGCCGATACTTTGGTGGTCTATGCCAAGACCGATCCGTCGGCTGGCTCGAAGGGGATGACCGCGTTTCTGGTCGAGAAAAGCATGGCCGGTTTTTCGACCTCGGTACATTTTGACAAAATGGGCATGCGCGGTTCGAACACTGCCGAGTTGGTTTTCGAGGATGTTGAAGTCCCGTTCGAAAATATCCTCGGTGAGGAAAATCGCGGTGTGCGTGTGCTGATGTCGGGGCTTGATTACGAGCGCGTGGTTTTGGCCGCCATCGGGCCGGGCATCATCGCCGGCTGCCTCGACGAGGTCATGCCCTACATGCGNGACCGCAAGCAGTTCGGCCAGCCAATNGGNTCGTTCCAGCTGATGCAGGGNAAACTGGCNGACATGTATACGTCGATGAATTCGTCGCGGGCGTATGTCTATGAGGTTGCCAAGGCCTGCGATCGTGGCGAGGTGACGCGCCAGGACGCGGCGGCCTGCTGTCTCTATGCCTCGGAACAGGCGATGCTGCAGGCGCATCAAGCGGTGCAGGCGATGGGCGGGGCAGGCTTTATGAATGATGCGCCGGTTGGCCGGATGTTCCGCGATGCCAAGCTGATGGAGATCGGGGCTGGCACCTCGGAGATCCGTCGTATGCTGGTTGGTCGTGAATTGATGGGATCAATGGGATGAGGGTAACTCTCGCAGCGGCGCTCATCGCCGGACTGTCTGGCCCGGCTTTGGCCCAGGATGTTGCGTTCGACGGCAGCATCCTTGAGGCCTGTCTTACGGGTGGCGACACTGGCGGCGGCGGCGGTTTTGGCGGCGGGTCCTCTTGCATCGGGGCTGCGGTTGAACCCTGCATCGACGCGACACCCGGCGGGGCGACGACGGTCGGCTATGCATTTTGTCTGGACGCGGAATTGAGTTGGTGGGATGCGCGGCTGAACGCAGTCTATCGCGAGCTCTTGTCACAGGCCGGGCGCATCGATGTCGAGGCCGTCACATATGGCACCCCGAACCGCCCCTCGGATGTCGCAGCACTGCGGCGCATGCAACGCGCGTGGATTGAGTATCGGGATGNAAGCTGCGGCTATGAGGCACTGCAATGGTGGGGCGGCACCGGGGCCAATGGTGTCTCGCTGTCCTGCCGGATGCGACTGACCGGCGCGCAATCCTTTTATCTCGAGGGGCTGTTACTCGACTGACTGTTGCGTCATTCGGCAAAGCACCACACGGACAGAATAGGACGGCGACATGCTGCCAGAGGCGAAAACATATGACGATCTGCGTGCCGNATTCTCGTGGGGCATNCCCACGCGGTTGAACATGGCGCGGCAGGCCTGTTTCGACTGGCTTGATACACCGGANCGNTTGGCGATCATCGACNTGTCTGGCGGCCAGCGCCGCGACGTGAGCTATGGCGAACTGGCGCTGATGACGCGCAGGCTCGCGGGCTATCTGGCCGGGCAGGGCGTGCAACGCGGCGACCGTATCGGCGTATTGCGGGCGCAAGATACCTGGACTGCNGCCGCCCATCTGGCGATCTGGTCACTGGGGGCGATTTCCCTGCCGCTGTTCAAATTGTTCGGCCCGGATGCACTGTCGGTGCGATTGGCCGATAGCGGCGCGCGGCATGTGGTGACGGACNCCGAAGGCGCGGTTTTACTGGCGGGCTTGGGCGTGCAATCNCATATCCCTGAGGTCGCCGATTTGCCCGACATCGGCCCCGATCCGGTGGATACCGCNGCCGANGATCCCGCGATTCTGATTTACACATCCGGCACGACCGGCGCACCAAAGGGGGCGCTGCATGCCCACCGCGTGCTCAGCGGCCATTTGCCCGGCGTCGAGATCAGCCATGACCGGCTTGGCCAACCCGGAGANGTGATCTGGACGCCCGCAGATTGGGCGTGGATCGGCGGATTGTTTGATGTCTTGATGCCGGGATTGACGCTTGGCGTGCCCGTCGTGGCGGCGNGGTTGCCCAAATTCACCGCTGACGCCGCACGAGAGGTGATCCGCGAAGGCGGCGTGCGCAACGTGTTCTTTCCGCCGACGGCGCTGAAAATGCTCAAGGCCGCGGATATGGCGCTGCCCGGTTTGCGCTCGGTTGCCTCGGGCGGCGAGCCTTTGGGCGCCGAGATGCTGGACTGGGGGCAAAAGGCGTTCGGGCTACAGATCAATGAATTCTACGGCCAGACCGAATGCAACATGATCGCCTCATCAGCGGCCAGCCTGTTTTCTGCAAAGCCGGGTTGTATCGGCAAGCCCGTGCCGGGGCATGACTTGGCGGTTCTTGGCCCTGAGGGTCCTGTGGCCGAAGGTGTCGAAGGGGACATCGCCGTTAAACGCGGATCGGCCTCTATGATGTTGGAATATTGGAACAAACCCGACGAGACCGCGGCCAAGTTTCGCGGTGACTGGTTGATTACCGGTGATCGCGGCCAGTGGGATGCAGGCTATCTGCGGTTTGTCGGACGTGAAGATGACGTGATTACCTCGGCGGGTTACCGCATCGGCCCGTCCGAGATCGAAGACTGCTTGCTCAGGCATCCAGCCGTGGCCGTCGCCGCCGTCATTGGCGTGCCAGACCCGGCGCGCACCGAACAGGTGCGGGCTTATGTCGTGCTGAAATCCGGCATCCAGGTCACGCAAGCCGATTTGCAAACCCACATCCGCACCCGCCTCAGCGCCCATCTTGTCCCGCGAGAGGTGCGGTTTGAAACCGAACTGCCGATGACCGTCACCGGCAAGATCATCCGCAAAGAGCTCAAACGTCGCGCCATTGCCGAGGGTTCAACCCGATGACTCAGCGCCGCATTGCCATGTCTGGCCCGCTCCGTCCGGCCAATCCATCCTTTCAACCCCAACTGCGGGAGGAGACGCTGTGAAACTCCAATCACAAGTCATGCCAAATTCTGACACCTTCAAAGCCAACCGCGAGGCCCATCTGTCGGCGCTGGAGCAAGTGGCCGATGCCGCGCAACTCGCCAGCCTTGGCGGCGGTGAGAGGTCTCGCGCCCGCCACATCAGCCGCGGCAAGATGTTGCCCCGCGACCGGGTCGCCAATCTTCTGGATACAGGCTCGCCGTTCCTCGAAATTGGCGCGACAGCGGCCCATGACATGTACGAGGGCGCGGCCCCCGGCGCGGGCGTGATCACCGGCATCGGGCGTGTCATGGGCCACGACGTGATGATCGTGTGTAACGACGCCACCGTAAAGGGCGGCACCTATTATCCGATGAGCGTCAAAAAACACCTGCGTGCGCAGGAAATCGCGGCCGAGAACAATCTGCCCTGCGTCTATCTGGTCGATTCCGGTGGCGCGAACCTGCCCAATCAGGACGAGGTGTTCCCCGACCGCGACCACTTTGGCCGCATCTTTTACAATCAGGCCAATATGTCGGCGCGTGGCATCCCGCAGATTGCCGTGGTCATGGGGTCATGCACCGCAGGCGGGGCCTATGTGCCCGCGATGTCGGATGTGACGATTATCGTCAAGGAACAAGGCACGATCTTTTTGGCCGGCCCACCGTTGGTCAAGGCGGCCACCGGCGAGGTTGTCACCGCCGAGGATCTGGGCGGCGGCGATGTCCACACCCGCCTGTCCGGTGTGGCCGATTACCTTGCCGAGGATGACAGCCACGCGCTGGCGCTTGCGCGCCGCGCCATTGGCCACCTGAACCGGCGCAAGCCCGACACGGTGCAATGGCAATCATCCGAGGAACCGGCCTATGATCCCGCCGAAATTCTGGGCGCGGTGCCTGCCGATTTGCGGACGCCTTATGACATCCGCGAGGTGATCGCGCGGCTTGTTGACGGCTCGCGCTTTGATGAATTCAAGCCCCGCTACGGTGAGACAATCGTCACCGGATTTGCTCATGTCAAAGGCTGTCCGGTCGGTATCATCGCCAACAACGGCGTGCTGTTTTCCGAGGCCGCCGTAAAGGGCGCGCATTTTGTCGAGCTGTGCAGCCAGCGCAAGATCCCCTTGGTTTTCCTGCAAAATATCACCGGCTTTATGGTCGGGCGCAAATACGAACACGAAGGTATCGCGCGGCATGGGGCCAAGCTGGTGACCGCCGTCGCAACGACATCGGTGCCGAAAATCACCATGCTGGTTGGCGGCAGTTTCGGCGCAGGCAACTACGGCATGTCGGGCCGCGCCTATCAGCCGCGCTTTTTGTGGACATGGCCCAACTCGCGCATCTCGGTGATGGGCGGAGAACAAGCCGCAGGCGTTCTGGCCACAGTCAAGCGCGACGGTATCGAGAAGCGCGGCGGTCAATGGTCTGCCGACGAAGAAGCCGCCTTCAAGCAACCAACCCTTGAGATGTTCGAGCGCCAGTCGCACCCGCTTTATGCCTCGGCGCGGCTCTGGGATGACGGCGTCATCGACCCCCGAAAATCGCGCGATGTGCTGTCGCTGTCGCTCTCCGCCGCCCTGAACGCCCCCATCGAGGATACACGCTTTGGCGTGTTCCGCATGTAAGCCCCTATAGGAGAGCCTGCCATGTTCAGCAAAATTCTAGTCGCCAACCGCGGTGAAATTGCCTGCCGCGTCATTCAATCAGCCCGCTCTATGGGGGTCGGCACCGTTGCCGTCTATTCCGACGCCGATACCAATGCCCTGCATGTCGAATTGGCCGATGAGGCCATCCTGATCGGTGGCCCGCGCCCCGCCGACAGCTACCTCAAAGGCGACCGTATCATTCAGGCGGCGCTGGAAACCGGCGCGCAGGCCATTCATCCGGGCTACGGGTTCTTGTCCGAGAACCCCGACTTTGTTGACGCCGTGACTGCTGCGGGGCTGGTGTTTATCGGCCCCTCGGCCAGTGCGATCCGGGCGATGGGTCTGAAAGACGCCGCCAAAGTCCTGATGCATGACGCGGGCGTGCCGGTCGTTCCGGGTTATCACGGTGCCAATCAAGACCCCGAGCATCTGGCGGGGGCCGCTGATACCATAGGCTATCCTGTGTTGATCAAGGCCGTCGCGGGCGGTGGTGGCAAGGGTATGCGTCTGGTCGAAGACCCCAAGGATTTCGCCGATGCCTTGGCCTCGGCACAGGGTGAGGCCGCGACATCCTTTGGCAATTCCAACGTCCTGATCGAGAAATACATCCAGAAACCGCGCCACATCGAGGTGCAGGTATTTGGCGATGGCACCCATGCGTTGCACCTGTTCGAGCGCGACTGTTCCTTGCAACGCCGCCACCAAAAGGTCATCGAAGAGGCTCCGGCCCCCGGCATGACCCTCGAGATGCGCAACGCTATGGGGCGGGCTGCGGTCAAAGCGGCCGAGGCGATCGGCTATTCCGGCGCAGGCACGGTGGAATTCATCGTTGACGGCTCGAACGGGCTGCGGCCAGATGGGTTCTGGTTCATGGAAATGAACACGCGGCTACAGGTCGAACACCCGGTGACCGAAGCCATCACCGGCGTCGATCTGGTCGAATGGCAGTTGCGCGTGGCCGCTGGCGAAAGCCTGCCTGCCCAGCAATCTGATCTGACAATCACCGGTCATTCCTTTGAGGCACGGCTCTATGCCGAGGATGTACCCGCCGGTTTTCTACCCGCGACCGGCACGCTTGACCGGCTTTCCTTCCCCGGTTCTGCCCGTATCGATAGCGGAGTGCGCCAAGGCGATACGATCAGCCCTTGGTATGATCCGATGATTGCCAAGGTCATCACCCACGGCCCGACCCGTTCCATCGCGCTTGCCCGTTTGCAGGCCGCACTCGAGGGCACGCAAGTCGCAGGCTCGGTGACGAACCGCGATTTTCTGGGCGCTTTGACCCAGCACGCGGGGTTCAAGGCAGGCGATGTTGACACCGACCTGATTGGCCGCGACCTCGAGGCTCTGACCGCGCCGCCTCAGATGCCGCAAGCCGCCATTGCCTTGGCGGCGTTGGCCGCAGCGGGCGCGGGGCAGGGCGACGCGGCGGCTGGCTTCGCGCTGTGGTCGCCAATGTGGCAATCGGTGCCGCTGACCTTGGGCGATACCGCCTATGACTGTGCCGTTGCGCGAACCGCTGACGGTTGGGTCGTGCGCATGGACAGCGCAGAGGTCACGACAGAGGTCACGGCAGAACTACGCGCCGGTGCGTGGTGGATCGACGGGGTCAAAACCCTCAACCAGACGCATATCATTGGCAACCGCGTGTCGGTCTTTGGCGCGACCACCGTGCATTTCATCCGGCCTGATCCTCTGGATGTCGAGGTGGGCGCGGGCGCCGGAGCAGGCGTCGTGCTTGCGCCGATGCCTGGTTTGGTCAAAGCGGTGTTTGTCGCGGCGGGCGATGTTGTCGAAAAGGGTGCCCGACTGGCCATTCTGGAGGCCATGAAAATGGAGCACACTCTGACTGCCGGCCGCGATGGCACCGTGGCCGAGCTTTTCACCAAAGCCGGCGATCAGGTGGAGGCCGGCTCTGCGCTGATTGTTCTGGAAGACGAATGACTGACATTCCGCAAACCCTTGCGGGCTGTGCAGATGCGGTGCTGAACACAGCCGACGGGCGGGCCAAGACTGCGTTGTCGAAACGCTGTGCCGAGGCATGGTTTGCCAGTCGTGCAGCGGATGCCCCGATGCCGCTGGGGCAGGGCAATCCACCGGACGATCCAGCCCGCCCTTCGGCTCCGGAACTTCTGGACCCGCGACACATGCCACGCCGCAGGCCGGGGTCGGCAGCGGGCCGGACCGCATTGCTGCATGCCGTGGCCCACATTGAACTCAACGCCGTGGATTTGCATTGGGATATCATCTCGCGGTTCAGCGATGTCAAAATGCCGATTGGGTTCTATGATGACTGGGTCAAAGCCGCTGCCGAGGAATCCAAACATTTCAATCTTGTAACCGATGTTCTTGAGGAAATGGGCAGCCATTATGGCGCGATGCCCGCGCATGCCTCGCTGTGGCGGGGGGCGTCGGATACGGCCACGGATTTTCTGGGTCGTTTGGCCGTCGTGCCGATGGTTCTCGAGGCGCGCGGCCTGGATGTGACACCCGGCATGATCGCTCTGTTTCAAAAGGCCGGTGTGGACAGCGCGGTCGCGGCACTCGAGGTTATCTATGCCGAGGAAGTCGGACATGTGGCGTATGGCTCCAAGTGGTTCCACTTTTTGTGCGGTCGCCATGATATCGACCCCAAAGACACCTTTCACAATTTGGTCCGCAAGTATTTTCACGGGGCGCTAAAGCCTCCGTTCAACGAAGAGAAACGTGCCGATGCCGGAATTCCCCCGGATTTCTATTGGCCACTGGCCGAAGAGCATCCGGCGAACAAAGGCCGCCTCGACCGCTAAGTATGCGAAAACACAGGTCAACAGGCGGATTTTTGCCGATTCTCGGGGCGGGCCGCGATGCTGACCGGCAACAGATTGCAAAAGTGTTGCAGCACTGTGAAGCGGCGGTTAAAAGTTGCACGAAAGCCACGCGCATGCGCGCGCGGTGGCTTTGCCTATGCTGCCGCGATGTGAGGGATATCTGTGANGGCTTGGATCGAACGTCTCAATACCGTTCTGGAACGGTACTTGCCGGAAAAACGTCTGTTTTTGCGCTCTGAGACCAGTACCCGTTTTGTGCGGCTGCGCCCTGTTGCTCAAGGCGTCATTCTGACCGGTGCTGCNGGGTATATGGCCGTTAGNCTTGTTGCCACTTCGATTGTGGTGTTCGAGATGATCGGCTCGAACGATATGCGGGCCGTGGCGCAGCGCGAGCAATCCTATTTCGAGACGCGGATGAACGCGATTGCCGGGCAACGTGATCAATCCGAGCGCGAGGCGCAGGCCGCCAATGCCCGCTTTGCCGAGGCGATGGACCGCGTGGCAACGATGCAGGGCCAGTTGTTGGCAGGTGAGCAACGCAACATGGAATTGCATCACGGCATGGACGTGCTGCAATCCAATCTGCGCACGGTGATGGATCAACGCAACGACGCGGTCAGCCATCTGACCGAGCTGCAATCTACGGATGCCAACGCCGATCTGGCCCGCACTGGCCAGCAGTTGGCCGAAGTCGAGCAAACGCTTGATTTTGTGATGGTCGCCTTGGGCGAAACCGCGCAAGAGCGCGAATTTATGAGCTCGTTGGCAGATAATACCGCCCAACAGGTCGAGCACCTGGCGCTGGAATACCGGCTGATCCAAGACCGCAATACCCGGATTTTCACCCAGCTTGAGCAAGCCGTCGAGACGTCGATGATGCCGCTGGAACGCATGTTCCGTGATGCGGGTATGCCGCCAGAACAAATCCTGCAACAAGTGCGCTCGGGCTACCAAAGCCGGCAGGCGTCGCTAACGCCGCTGTCGATATCCACCAGTGGTACGCTGGATCCGCAGGGCGACGAATCGCGGGCTAACGGCGTTCTTGCCGCCCTGTCCGAGATTGATCTGTACCGGATTGCCGCGGAACGCACGCCGTTTGCGGTTCCGGTGACCGGCGTCACCCGCACGTCCGGTTTCGGCTCTCGGCGCGATCCGATGACCGGGCGCGGGCGCATGCACAACGGCGTAGACTGGGCTGGCCCGCGCGGCACGCCGATCCGTGCAACCGCCGACGGCGTCGTCACCCACGCCTCGCGTCAAAGCGGCTTTGGCAANCTGGTGACAATCGAGCACGCCTTCGGCATCGAGACCTATTACGCTCATATGAGTAGCATCAACGTGAGAGTCGGCCAAAGGGTCTCGCGCGGGGATCGTGTTGGTGGTATGGGCACCACAGGCCGATCAACCGGGGTGCATTTGCATTATGAAATCCGGGTGAATGGCAGACCCACTAATCCTTTGACCTATATAAGGGCAGCACAGAATGTTTTCTAAGAGCAGGATCAACGAGACCGCAACGCGCGGCGAAGCACCGCGTGGGCCTGAGCCGCAGAAAGCAGCACCACCTTCGATGCCGCCACGCCCCGCGATGGATACCGGCAGCAGTGCCGCATCGGCCCCCAAAAGCAAACCGGCCGCGTCGGTTCTGTCGTCTGACCTGCAGGTCACCGGCAACCTGCGCACCACCGGCGACATCATTGTCGAGGGTGTCGTCGATGGCGATATTCGCGCGCATCTGTTGACGGTGGGCGAAAGCGCCACGATCCGTGGCGAGATTGTTGCCGACGATATTGTCATCAACGGTCGTGTGATTGGCCGGGTTCGTGGCCTCAAGGTGCGCCTGACATCGACCGCGCGCGTCGAGGGCGACATCATCCACAAGACGATTGCCATCGAATCCGGTGCGCATTTTGAAGGCTCCGTGCAGCGTCAAGACGATCCGCTGGCAAGCGGCCAGCCCGCGCAGCAGCGTCAGGCAGCGGCACCCAAACCGGCCGCAACCCAGCAGCCGCAGCCCAGCCAAAGACCCGCCCCACAGCAAGCGCCGCAAACACCACGCGCCGCCGCACCAGAGGCACAGTCGCGACCTTCGGCGCCCAAGGCTCCGGTCGATAGTAAGAAATCTTCGTAAACCGGTTGCGATGATCCGATACAAAAA
>JGI24724J26744_10001069_pt1 | contig 18989 bp, 10 predicted proteins | sample Cruoilmetagenom7_FD_26744 | JGI IMG/M metagenome (IMG submission 26744) | reverse complement strand
GGAATAGTTACCGCATTATCAATATTCTTAGCATGGGTAACTAACTCGGTAAGGGTAATCAGCCCTAAATCTGGTTTACCCAGGAAAGAGGCAGTGCAGCCAAAGCCAGTTAAATAAACTGCATCAAATCCTATCTTCTCCACTAACTTAGCACCTATTGCATCATATACTCCGGGCGCAACAATTATTTTATCTCCCTGGAGCATACTCCTTAACTTTTTTCTTTTTGACATCTTATTTCTCCATAAGTATTGCCCTTGCCGGCGCACCATCCGTATCAACCAGCTTTAGAGGCAGACAACCCAGAAAATATTCTCCTTCCTGCACCCGGCTCAAATCTAATCCTTCCAGGATAAGAATTTCACTTTTGAGAAGTTTGGTATGAACAGGGCAGTCCTGGCTCTTGTATTCTTCCACAGAGAAGTAATCTATTCCCACCAACCCTATTCCTACCTCAGCCAAATACTCGGCAGCATCACGCGTTAAAAATACAAAGTTAGAATCAAATATATCCTTCCCCCACAACTCTGAATTGTTCGTTTTGAGCAGGATTCTATCTCCATTGTTAATCTGGTGCGCTTTCAAGTCTTTTGCCGATATTTTATCTCTACCCCGCATATCAATAACTTTTGCCGGACCCACTAATCTATCTAAAGGAAATTGGTCAACGGTCTTGCCATTCTCAAGAAAATGCCGGGGGGCATCTATGTGTGTGCCCGTATGAGAACCCAGGCAAATAGAGGAAACGTTGGACTTCCCTTCTTCTATTCCCGAGAAAGGTTCAATTGCAGGAACAGGGTCTCCGGGAAAAGTAATCATCTTTCCTGAGATACTAACAGAGATATCTATTATGTTCCCCATAGTTAATTCACTGGTTTGAGAATTACCTTAATTGCTTCTTTACTCTCTACCAGTCCGTATCCTTTCTCCCATTCTGTAATAGGCAAAATGTGAGAGATTAAAGGCTTCGTTGTTACTTTGCCTGCATGCATGAGTCTCAGAACATTTTTCCATGTGTTCCAGCTGTGTCCGTAAGATCCCTGAAAAGTCACGGCTTTCAGAATAAGCGGGTCAAGGCTGAAATTGACCGGTTCAGGTCCCCAGCCAATCTTGGTAATCTGCCCTAATCGCCTGACCATTTCAATGCTTTGCTTTAAAGTAGTCGAGCTGCCGGCAGTATCTACTACCAGATCTGCTCCTAATCCTTCTGTCAAATCCATAACTTGCATTACTGTATTTTCTTTCTCTGCATTGATAATAATATCTGCTCCGATTGTTGCTGCCACCTCCAGCCTTGCACTATCGGCATCTGTCCCAATGATTACAATCTTACCCGCTCCCGAAACTTTCGCTATCTGAACACAGTTTAACCCGATAGGACCGGGTCCGATTATTACCACCGTATCACCCGGTCTAATACGCGATCTTACTATAAGAGCGTTATAAGCTACGCACACCGGTTCAGTAATAGCAGCTTCTTCAAAAGATATTCCCTCCGGAATCGGATGCAGGATATCCTCTCTTACTTTGACATATCCGGTGAAAGCTCCGTCTGTTCCGTAACCGTAACCTAATCTGTCCGGACAAAGGTTATAATCGCCGGTTTTGCAAAAATAGCATTTACCACAGACATAGGCACTGGTCTCGCTGACTACCCTGTCGCCGGGTTTAAACGCTTTGACCTTTGCACCCGTTTTGTCTATTACACCGCAGAATTCATGTCCCATGATTACCGGCAGGTGTGTGGGAGAACTGGAAAACCCGCGCCACATCTCTATATCACTTCCGCAGATTCCGCAGGCTTTCACCCTTAAAAGAACATCTCCTGAGCCAATCTCCGGCACAGGCATATCCCGCAACTCCACCATATTGTTTTCTGCCCCGTACTTAACCACTGCCTTCATTTCTTCTTCCCTTCTTTGGTTACAAATGGATGCCCGGGTTGAGGAACACAAGCAAGCATACCACCATCTACATAAAGTACCTGACCTGTAATATAGTTCGAATCTTCGCTGGATAAAAATACTACTGCTCCCACTAGATCTTCAGGTTTTCCTACCCTCCCAAAAGGTATAAACCCTTTATGAGTCTCATTATAGTCCGGGTCATCCCGCAAGTTTCTTTCTATCTCTATTGACCCGGGACCAACAGCATTGACATTAATCTTGTAGGGAGCAAGTTCCATAGCCATTTCCATGGTAAGCAGTGTAATCCCTCCTTTCGAAGCACAGTAGGCAGCCAGGTATTCCAATGCTGCGTGCCCTCCGGATGAGGTGATGTTTATTATCTTTCCGCCGCCGGTCTTGACCATTTCCCTTGCTACTCTCTGTGAGCAGAGAAACGTCCCTTTCAAGTTTGTGTCAATTGTTCTATCCCATAACTCTTCTTCTATCTCAAGAAACGGCTTCCATAAAGCTATACCGGCATTATTGATAAGGATATCTACTCTGCCAAAAATCTCTGTAGCCTTTTCCACAAGATGGTCTACTTCTTCTATCCTGGAAACATCCGCCTGCACGGCAACTGCTTCTCCTCCTGCCTTCTTAATCCTGCCTGCAACCTCTTCTGCTCCTTCCTTGCTCCTGCAATAATTAGCTATGATTTTAGCCCCTTCCTTCGCTAAACCAAGAGCCAACCCGTACCCTATCCCTGTCCCCGCTCCGGTGATGAGCGCTACCTTCTCTTTTAATNTCATAATCTTATCCCTCTTCATTGAGTAATTTGAGCCCCTTCTCTAAAAAGAAGAACGCATAATCTGCCTTCTTCTTCAACCTGCCCTTAATTATTTTATTCAATTCCAAAAGAGAAATCTCCTTGCCAATTTTCCTAACTTCTTCCTTCAACTGTAAATACAAATCCCCCGTTATCTCCTCCGATTCAAACCGTTCCAGGATATCCCTCACAACTCTCTCTATAACCTCAAACTCAGGAGAAACATTCCCTTTATGAACCTCCCTCAGATAATACCCGATTGCTTTGAGCTGAGCTTTTACAAACGTGAGGTTAGCCGCCAGGCATTTCTTCCCCATGAGCAACTCAGCACAAAAACAACCCATCAGTAGTGCAGATACAAACTCCGCACATGACCAGGAAAGTGGGGAAGCTTTACATGCTTCCTTGCCATCCGGCATGAGAATCCTCTCCGGCATAAGCCCGTAAACATTCGAGTGTGTCATCATCCAGTTGATCTGCCTCTCGTAATCCTCGCTCCTACCGTAAAGCGCCTGGTATTGGGCCGATGTCCCCGTGAAAATAAGAAACAGGTCTTCAGCATAGGTGTGTCCCTTATATTCACGAGTATACTGCATTCCTCCATCTAACTTCTCACAGTTTTTCAAATACCACTTGTTCGATGATGTTATTTCCGGAGTATTTTCAAAATCTAAAAGTACGCTAAGCAGGAGGGAAGTATCCCAGATGTAACGACCATTTGTGAATGTATGACGTTCTACCCAATTCGGATTACGCACATCCATATAGCAATGACAAGTTTTGTCGAATAACTTAGATAATCCTTTTCTCATTTTCTGAGCAGCAATAGAGTATCTCTCCGCTCTTTTGTAGTCACCTTTCAAAATACACATTACCGCCCCGTGGTCTAACCCCGCTGCACAACTCATGTTTGTTCCGGGTAATATCCCCATAACTTCAATTACTCCACCTTCGGGTTCCAGGAGACCATCTTCAGTTTGATGTTCACATAAAAAATCGAGCAGTTTTAGCACCAGTTCATAGTTCCCGTACCACTCACCCGTTCTTTCAAACAACTCTAAAACAAGATGGGTATAATATGCATTACTATCATATTGAGGATTATCGTGAGGAGCTCCCGTACCTTTCTCCTCAATTCTTCCTACATCAGCATACCAAGCATAGAAAAAACCATCGTTATGGAGAGGTGCGTTTGTCCAGTAATCCAGTATCTTCAGGGCTTCTTCTATGTGTCCGGCTAATATGAAAGCCCTTGCAGTCATCATTGAATCTCTTGGCGCAAACATAGAGCTTTTATTTGCAACGAACTGCCCGGTTAAATCTCCGGGTATCGCTCCCCCTAAATTTATAGCTTTGAGTGACAACAGGTTGGCTTCATAGTAGGATTGAAACTTTCCGGAGGGGAACTTCGGGTTTAGTCCCTTATCCAGCCACTTATTCCAATAAGTTTGCGTAGAAGAGAGAAGATCCTCCATACCTCTTAATTTCTCTAACTCCTGTAAACCTTCTTTGATATTATTAGCTGGAATTACATAGTATTCTATTGAGATTTTCGACCTGGCAGGGATTCTCCTGCATCTTTGAAGCAATACGTTGATTTTTCCACTCCAGGTTTCCCTGTCAGAAGAAAAACGTATCGCTTCCCTATCAAATTCTCTTTCCTTCATCGCAATAATAATATAGATATTTCCCATGCCTGCCGCTACAACAGAATCTGTTTTTTTGTCATACTGCAAAGAGGTAATGTCCTCTGTTAATCTGAAGAAAGGAGAAATTGTTATCTCTTCTGAGGTATTACCCCGGTTTGTAATAGTATTGTGGACAACCAGAGAACCATTTTCAGCAACAAAACTGCGGTACTCATGGAACAACCGGGGATTGCTTATTGCTTTATACTTTACATAAGCAGCAAAGGAAGGATTGATATTGGTTTTATTCTTCGTTTTATGCGCAAACTCAGCATTGCCATTCACACAGAGAACAGGATAACCACCGTTAATATAATCGTGTTCAAATGTCCGGAAATAGAAATGTTGTATTCCCGATTTTCCGTCACCGGGCTCAGTAACATCCGAAACTACAACACAGGTATCTTTAGCCCCCAGAATTGTCGAGCCTTTGTGTCTACCCTCAATAAGGTTTTGTTTCAAATCATCACACATATTTTGTAGGGGGTTCAATTTGTTGAACCCGCTCGGGCCTGATAAACCTGTTCCTGACATCCCCTGATTAAATCAGGGGCAGGGGAATCAAGCCCATACACGATGAATACGTAAATACTTAGTGCGTTACATATAGTTAAAAACAATAATTAATAGGGGAAGTTATCAATATATCCTGCTTTAGAAACTGAGAGTTCTCTGCCTGAATGTAAATAATGTAATGCGCATTCTTCCCGGAGACAGATTTATCTTCCCACGACAGACTGTAAAGAGATTTGCCACTCCCGCTATCCTCATATACCTTCTCCCCATTTCTATAGATCTTCACCTTGACAATAGGTCTGGCAGCAGAATTTCTCACAGTAAATTCTATCTTAGGAGTTTTTACTCCCTCAATATCCTTTTTAGAAGGAATGGGAGATAGTTTCTCAAAATATAGGAATCCACAGGTAGCATAAGTCTGCCTGTTAATCCATGCTTCTCTTAATGACTTTCTACTAAACTTTCCTGAAATATAGCTATAAGTACATCTATCCATAAACCAGCTTTCACAGGGAGGTAAATCATCGTTATTCTTTTCTACACCCGCATAAACACCCATCTTAACCGATCTTGGGTCAGCAAGAAATTTAAGATAGCACTCAAAATCTTCGCTGAAACTGGCAAATTCATCATTAAACAGCTCATAGTAGTCAAGATGATAGAATTCAGGCACCTTATTAGGTATAGGGCCGGGCGGAACTCCCGGCCAACCGTGAGAAGTATTCGCTGCATGGCAAACAGTAACCGTTAAATCATTCTCATTTGCCTTCCTGATAAAATCGGGTGTATAGGCAGGTCTTATCTTTGGAGGGAATTTGAACCTTCTCTTCCTACTCCACTCCTTAAGAACAGTTTCAAAAAAAAGAGGTTTCCAATAGACTGCCAGACAATGGTGTTGAGAAGGTTCCCCTGTGACGGGATGAGTCCTGCCAGGAAAACATACCATATGCTCTGCAGCAGGAAGAAGTATAACCTCATCAGTGCTGTTCTCCTCACAAAGTTGAGCCATTTGACTCCAATCGGATACAGAGCTTTTAAGAACAGTCCCCAGAACAGGACGATCATGATCCCCGCCACAGAAAGCAAAATTCGCTCCTATCTGTTTCAGCTGCGATGCAAGTATCTTGGGTGTAATTTTGTAGAGTGCCGGACGACCAAAAGAAGTGTGGTAGTGGACATAACCCCTGTACCAACCACGAGGCAGTTTTTTAGATAATGGCAAAACCGGTCTCTTGCCCTCTGCCCTTATATCATCAAACCAGACTGTCCCTTTACCTGAAAGATGTAACCTTATAGTGAAATGCGGCACTCTTATTAAAGGTGTGGAGAATTTAACTGAAACCTTCTGCCAATCGTTGGTTCCCTTAATTGCTGAACTATGTATTTTTTTCTCCCCGTTCCCACAGACTATAGAAATGCCGGCTCCTTCTCCGGTAACCTTCTCCGTTTTCAGATAGACGGATATCATGTACTCACCACTGCTGTTAGCCCATTTCAGTAACCAGCTTCCCTTAGCCCTGGAACGGTTAGTAATTCCTAAACTCCTTGAGCCGGAACGTCTGCCCTTATCATCCCACACAAATTCAGGATTTCCATAATCAATCTCGTTTGCCCAGCTCAAAGGACTCTTTCTGGAGTAAGTATCATCAAATGAATCTTCAAATACAAAATGGCTCACTTTCTGTCCCCCTCAAAATAGTTTATAACGTTTCTCCATTTTTCCCGATGCATCTTTCAGGGCTTCGTCTAATCCTTTTTCTCCTATGAGAACCATCTCCATCTCATCTGAAAACATTTTCATCGTCTCATCCCACATTTCTGCTCTGCCTTCAGGCAGCTTATTTTCCAGGCGTATTGGGTTATTATCAACACCTAATTCAAAAAATCTCATCCCTGCAGGCGGTCCGGAAAGAAATATTCCGCTTGCCTCTTTGTGACAAGGCAGCCCGTTCTTTAATTCACCCAAAACTTTCTGCCCTTTCTCCCCACAATAAAACTTCATAAATCTAAATGCCTCCTCCGGATGCCTGGTGGCAGAAGATATATACAATCCCCCTGCATCAAACACCTGTCTACGTAAACCTGCCGGAGGTATCGGAATTGGAGCTACGTCCCAACGAAAATTCTTTAACATGAATACACCCCTCATCTGCCAGGACCATATTACTCCCATGCCTACCTTCCCTGTATGAATAGCAGCTAACCCTCTTCTCGAAGCCATGGAATCAGTTTCAGCTGCCGAGGGAGCAGTTTCTGTATGCAACTTGACCACAAATCTTAAAGCCTCTTTTGTCTTCGCATCTTCCATTAAGAGACTCTTTCCTCTTTCATAATCAAAGAGTTCACCTGAGTTCATCTTAACCCAGGTTGCACAATTCCATCCTCCCATTGGATCCTGACAGCCGAACTGCTCTCGTTTTCCATCATTGTCTAAATCTTTGGTGAGCGCTTTTGCTATTCTATAGTAATCATCCCAGGTCCAATCCTCCGCAGGATAGGGAATGTTTTCCTTATCAAACATGTCTTTATTATAGACCACGGCTAAAGTCTTAAGTTGCAGCGGAATGCCATAGGCTTTACCATTGTATATGTTGTAATCCACGGAACACCNATAATATTGAGACAGGTCAAGTTTATGTTTTTCAACATATTCGCTGATCGGCANCAAGGCTCCCTTTTCTATCAAGACATCCGGAGCCAGCCACCAGAAAAATACATCCGGAGCATTCCCCCCGGCAATCTGGGTTAATAATTTTTGAAGTCCGCCTCCCCATTCCAGTTTCACTTTTATATCAGGGTTTTCTTTTTCAAACTCATCAACCAGCCCTTCCATCAGTTTTACCAATACAGGAAGCCCCTCGGGGTTATAATAAGAAATCCTTACCAGCCCATCCGGCACTCTTTCTTCTCTGGCACAACTGAGAAAAAGTAAGGCAGGCATTACAAACAGGATAAAATACACGCTTATCTTTTTCATGTCTCCTCCAGTAATTTTGAGAATTTTTCAACGCACCTTTTGACTATAGTTTCAGGATTGCTTCCGCTTGAATAGACAGCCAAACGCATCCCGCAAGTATTTGGTTCAAAAGTAATCCCCCCCGAAAAGCCAGCCTTCTTAAGGAGAAAAAGATAATCTCTAATGGGAACGTTATCATAAAGAATCGGATGGTGGTCTTTCCCATGATAATAATCATGCAAATGCATATATTTGACTTTTTTCAAGAAGTAATCCGGCGGGAGTAGGGACTCACCATTATGCAGATGACTTATATAGGTATGTCCCGTATCCCAGCAGATACCCACATTTGTACCTTCTACTGTCTCTACAATTTCCTCATATGTATCGCCTATCCTAAAAAACCCGTTTTCAAGATAGGACGGAAGCGAAAACTCTGAGACAACAAGCACGTCAAATTCTTTATCCTTAACGTAGGCATCTACCCATCTGAAAAACTCATTACTCCTTTTCTTGAAAAAGTCCCTCTCCTCTTTCTCCCATGGAAGTCCCTCCATCCCGCTGTTAGAAGCCGGATGAAAAACAACGGTGACTTTCTCCTTCTGAATCTTGCTTATCCTGTGAGCAAGTTCAAGAAAATACCGGTTTTGCTTCAGAGCCAAATTACCTTCTTTCAGTTCAAATGAACCGGGAGCATATTTGCCATCCGTATAGGGATGAAGGTTCACCTTCAAGTCCTGCGCAAGACATCTGTCCAGCTTCAGGTAAATCTCCTTTTCCGTAGTCGCCGGGCTGATTGCAAACTCAATTCTCTCTATGCCGGAGTCCCGTATTTTCTCCAGGGAGTTTTCTATCCCATACCATTCAGATTCAGGTTTTGTATCGAAACTTACCTCCAGTGCCAGTCCTAAGNAACATTCCATCTTCTAGTCCATGTACTCCTGCTGGTTATCCATGTAAAAACTGACAACTTTTTCTTCAGAAAGCACCTTTGAATAAATGGCAAGTCCTCCGATAAGCCCTTTAAACTTTCCGCGGTTGTCATAACTTACTCCTAACCTGACAGGAAAATCGGAGAAGAGGTTAAAATGACCTTCTATTGAAAGGGAGGAAACCTGTCTCCCGTCCACGTAAGCAGAGACAAATTCATTCTCCTTAGCAGTTAAGACATAGTGGTGCCACTTATTTGGCTCAGGAGCAGCTGTATCAAAAAAGTATTCAGTGGAGGGACTGCATACGCCCCATGTCATTTTATAGTCATCTCTTGTTGCTATACGAAACATGTATCCCGGGCCGGGGCCTCCGCCAATACGTTTACCTTTTGTGACGATAGCCCCATGATCTGTATTCTCATAGGGTTTGGCCCAGATTTCAACAGTGAACTCTCCAGATGTTCCGAAGACCGATTTATCCGGTATCTCGACATAATCATCTACTCCATCAAATTCCAAAGCCCGATTTTTTCCAATACGCTTCCATGCAGCACCATAGATCTTTCCATGATTTTTGTTAGGACTTTCGTCTTTGACTATTGTCCCTCTTCCTTCCTGAAATTTCCAAATGCCCACGGGAACAACCTTCATTTCTTCTTCTTGATGAGTGGTGCTGACCGAAGAAAGAGGCTGGAAAGCATCCAGGTTAGTCAGTAAATTTGAGACTATCCGCAGCGCTTTTGAAAAAGAAGCAGGTTTTTTACTCCAGAGAATTTGGTCAATCATAAAAAACCCTTTTCCACAACTGATCTTTACTAATCCGCCAGGCTCTAATAGAACCTTAACTCCCTGATCTTTTGAAATAAAGGAATATTCAATTATCTGCTCTAACGGGGGATTCCAGGGACGTCCCCACCCCGGTTCTGTTTTCCACCATGATAGTTCGTGGTTGCTTACTCCCCAGATGAGAGGATCTGAGTTGGATATAAAGAGTGGTATTTGGTCCCGGTTCTCCAGGTGAAATTCTATCCCTAACATTTTCTTAATAGAATTCAAAACCTCGGGTTCAATGTTGTGCAACCACACTATTCCGCCTTTTTGAACAAAACCCCTTAATTTTTGCTGATTCTTTCCGATCTCTTTCATGATAGATGGATTCCCATCCAGCAAAAGGAGTTCATAATCGGAAAGCCTCAATCGAGATAGTTTCCCTGACAGATCATCATAGGGGACTTTCAGGTAGTCGAGCCTATCTTTAAAGAATCCATGGGAATAATCTGCCAAAACTCCAATCCGTTTGGATTTTCTTGGTAAAGCAGTCAGTCCGTATTCCAAAATATTCTGCATTAGTATCTTTGCTGCAGGCTCTTTATCAAATTTCTCGGTAAGATGTAACTGATTTAAGAGATATACCCCTCTCCCATACGGTATCTCTACCAAAGGCGTCCAATTCAACCCAATCAGAGAGGAACTACAGTCAGGTATAGCCCCGGCATCTATGATAGCTCTGCAGTTGCCTTTATCCCATTTCCTAAAACTATTTCCACATACGATATTGTCATGTCCCCAGAACTTCAAATCTTCAGGAGTAATATTTTTCAGGAGAGGGTGACCAACTGAGCGTTTGAAAGTAACTGTAGCAGGGATAGAGTCTAAAGAGAGATTAACCGGTGTCCAGGGAAGATATTTATCTTGCTCAAAGCAAATAATCCTGCCGCCTCCAGCGACAAATTCCGCCAACTCTTTTTTGTTTCGGGCTACCTCCCTGTCCAGCGAATCTGCTCCAATAATCAATAGTTTTAGAGAAGAAGGCAGCGGGGAAAGGCTCTTAATTAAGTTGTATCTCAACTTTAGCGTCTTAAGGATTGAGGCTGTTTTCCCTGTTTTGTCATATAAGGCTGCCGTTTCCTGGATAAAAGATACAGGCTCAAATTCTGGAAAGATAGAAAGGTTTTGACTGGTACTGAAAGCTGTTTCATTTTCATTGCGTAGATTAACCTCAAAAACTACTTCTGTCCTTTCTTTTACATTCGGAGCTTCAAATTCTATTCTACAGGCTTTAGATTCTGACGGTCCAATTTTTCCCAAATCCAGACCGCCTTTCCGGAGTATTTCACCAGTTCTTTTTATTGTCCACTCCAGATTAAGTTGAGCCGGTCGGAAGAGGTCATTGTGGACAAAAAGTGTCCTTGCAACAGATTCTCCGCTGCAAAAGTTATGATTAAAATCTTTAAAGTCAATAGCCAACGGCAAAAAGGCTTTTTTTATCTTCTCGGTTCCTTCCATATATCTGTGCGGTCCGGCCCAAAGAAAAGGAGCTATCCCCGCCACACCATAATGCCTGTAGATACCTATGTCTATTGCTAAAAAGTCCATTATTGCCTCAAGGTTAGCTTTTTTGCTGCGGTAGGCTTCATCTCCTATCCAGAAAGCTTGCCAGACAGGATTGCTTGCACAAGAGGTATTGGAAAATTCGCCAATATAAAGAGGTTTATCTCTTTCCCACTTAAAGGTGCGGTTTTGAACTTTTACTTCCTTTCCAGTAATCCAATAACATTTGTTCGGATATAAGTAATTACCGAGCCAGGCTTCGGAGGGATAGTGTATTCCTATAAAGTCAGCTGCACCACCCGGGTCTAAATCCGACTCGTAAATTATCAAGCGGGTAGGATCAAGCTCTCTTACTACATCACTTGTTTTAGCAAACATATCGATAATCCGTTTTCCTTCTTCATCATCACGAGCCCAGCAAAGCACTTCATTCGTCATGCTGTAAATCACCAGCGAAGGATGGTTTCTGTCCCTGAATATAAGACCGGCTACATGTTCCCTGTAATTATTCCAGAACCTTTTATCATCAATAGCATACCTGCCCCAGGCGAATCCCATACCGGTTTCATCCATTATCAAGAGACCTAATTCATCCGCTGCATCCAGAATATACTCCTGCCAGGGCTGTGCGTGTATCCGCACTATCCTGCAATTAGCTTCTTTTAGCCTGGACAGCCACGCTAAAGCTCCTTCGTAGTNTTTAAAAGTCTCGTGCATACCTCCAGGGCTGGATGTAGCAAACAGGCTAACAGGAACACCATTAAGCACGAATTTGGTACCGTCAATCCAGACTTCTCTGAAACCAAACCTGGTATAATTTTCATCAACCAGTCCTTTACCTTCTTTTAAAACCGTCATCAAATTATATAAATGCGGGTTTTCTAATGACCATAATACCGGATTGTCCCAAGTCTCCGTAACCTCAACTGCCACACTGGAGTTCGGCTGAATTTTCAAACTCTTTACAGGCAAGCTCTTTACTATCCCGGCTTTGTCCAGAATATCATTACAAATATCTACTGTGCGNGATGATGTATCATCATTCCTCACTGTAATCTGCAGGGTTATAGTTTTCTCACGAACAGAAGNCATCACAAATACATCTTCCACATAAATTTTCGGATACGCCAGGACATAAACATCCTGCCAGATTCCGTTGCATTCTGTTCTCTGACAAACCGAGCCAAGAGGAGTAATCACGGAAGATTTACTCCTCCATATATCCGTCCCAGGTTTACTGGGTTCGATAGTAGTGCTGGTCCAATCTGTTACCGCTACACACAAATCGTTTTCTTCACCTACTCTTGCATAATCGGTAATGTCAACAGTAAATGGCAGAAAGCCACCGAAGTGGCTTCCCGCACAGTTACCGTTAACATAAACATCCGCCTTGAAATTCACTGCCATGAACTTCAGGTGAACCCTTTTCCCCGCAACGGATTCCGGAATCTCAAACCGGCGCCTGCACCAGAACTTAGAATCTTTTACATTCCTGGAAGGAATATTCGTTCTCTGCCATTTCCCTTTTGGCGGGAAAATGAGTTTGCCGGAAGTTACCGGAAGAAAATCCCATTTGCCGTTTAACGAGATTACATCTCTTGTACCGCCGGTTTTTTTATTTAATGCTTCCTCCCGATTTTTTTTTTGAAGTGAACTCACAGGAGAAACCCCTGAAATCTTTAACTCGTCAACAGCCCATTCCCGACCCGAAGATGCACCGCCTATATATATGGCTCCGGGAATATCATTCATCCTGTAATCTGAAAGGTCAGAAAGTTTTTTTTCAGCCTTTGGTTCCCCGTCCACATAGAAAGAGATGGTCCTTTTTTCACTGGAATACGTGCACTTGAGATGATGCCACTCATTATCTCCGCCGGATACAAATCCACTTTTCCTCCATGCTCCGTCTACATATATTCTGAAATCATACTTTGCCAATCCATGCACATGGGTTATCATAAAACTCTTATGCTTCAACACAACAAAGTTGCTGACGTTCATCGCAGGGGACATTATCTTAACCCATGCCTCTAACGTAAGATCGTCACTGATATGCAGACTGCTGTTATCCGGGATTGTTATCAGACCATCCTTTCCTTCAGAAGAAAGAGCCTTGCCTTCTTTGCCATCTATCCACACCAGCGTATCTGTATTGCCCAGAACGCCGTCATTGTGATAGGGAGAAGAATCTTCGGCAATGTTTCCTTCCCCTTCATCAAAGCGAAGATGGACAACCATTTCAGGAGTTGCTGCCTGTGCCGTTAAACAGGCGAAAACTCCAACGCAAAACAGACTGACTACCCCAATTGCATACAAAGATAACTTTTTCATTTTCACCTCCGTTTCAATGCCCGGCATTAGAAAAAAACCGAATCAATTGTCCCCTTCCCAGAAAATATCACTCGGGTCATCCGGGACATCTGTTAGCTTTTCCCAGTTTACATGACCGTCAAAGTAAAGGGCATTGATCCCTCCGCCGTGAATATCACTAGGGGCGTGAGCACCGGGCCACAAACTGCCATAATAAGGCCCAAGAGGCTCCCAGTATCCATCACCGACTGCTAACGTACTTCCAGGAGAACTGAGCACAGAAAGTTTACGCTGTGGCCACACCCCTTGACCACACCACTCAGTCATACCATAGGTTTGTCCCAGCTGGTCAGGTGTGAGTTCACCTGACCTTCCCCAGGCTGTCGGACATTTGTAAACAGTCACTTCATAACTGGTCCTATCCACACCCCACATACCACCCCATGTAGTATGCCAGAGTTTATCTGTCACATTGAGGTACGGAAGCAGCCAGTCAACCCAGTATATTCTTGAGCCGGGGGCAGGACCTAATACAGGAGAGCTTACAGAAGGAATCCATTCATCATTGTCCTGCGCATACATCATTAACGCCAGCCCTATCTGCTTGAGATTGCTCGTACACCTTGCCTGCCTTGCTTTTTCCCTTGCTTGAGCTAATGCAGGCAGCAACATCGCCGCCAGTATGGCGATGATCGCTATTACCACCAAAAGCTCTATGAGCGTGAATCCGGAGGACTTCAAACTTAATTTCCCCAATTTCCTCACTTTAATCACCCCCTTGTAGTTTTCTACACCTGAAAACAACCTCGCCAACCACACTTAATTTTAGCATATCTTTCTCTGCTTACTGCCATTTTCTTCAGAACCAGATACTAATATCGGAGATAGGAACAGCAGGGATTTCCTCTTCATGCGAAACATCTTCAAGAAAACGGCAGTATAACGCCCACCCTCCTATTGTCTGGTCAACTTTCAAAATCAGAAGATTATAACCTTTATTCAAAATGACCCGATACATATCCTGGTCAGGGGCTGGGCCCCTTCTGGCAGGCTCTCCGCCTGCATAACGGTGATTGAGAAAACATTTTTCAGCATCATCGCTCCCGATACTTATAAAACACCGCCTCGTCTTCGGAGAATAGACATAACAAGCAGCATAACCCACAACTCCGGTAGGATTGGAGATGTCTGCTTCCTCCAAAATCAATTCCTTGAGAAGGTCAATCTTGTTCTCATTCGATGAATGCCTTTTCCATCTAAGTAAGTATGTTCCCTGTTTCCACAACTGACCCGCAGCAGGGAAACAAACAGACATTTCCATATTCTCTTCAGGCTCAATTCCCAGCTCTCCTCCCTTTTCTCTGAAATAATCTTTTTCATATCCTTCAAACTGCTGGGCCGGCTCGTAGAGAGCTTTGGGATTAGGGAACGGCCCGCACAATAACCATTCCCTGATGAAACCATCCTTCGCCACCGGATAATGCCCGTCTTTGGGTTTTCGTTTCACAGGAAGACCCAGATCAACATATTCCATGGGTCTTGGTGAAAACATACTTTCCATCGGAATACCCAGATTCGTAAACAGAATCGAGATATAATTTAACGCTTTCAGGCGGTTGATTTTACCCGCTATCTCTTTCTCCCACAAAAACTGGTCAATCACGACTTCACCCCTGCCCATGCTAATCTTCACCAATCCTTCCGGCAGGGTAAGATACTTCCCTCCCTTCACCTTTACAACACATTCCAAATCTTCTTTATTAACAACATCCTCGTGTTCACCCCAACCACCCCGCAGCTGCCAATCAAGATTGTACATGGCAAGCCCCTGTGTCAGCTCATCCTCCTTAATCACCACGGGTGAGAACACAGTTTCCAAAAAAGATATATCTTCCTCCAAAAGGGCTCCTACCCATTCCTTGTCTTCCGGAGTAACAGCATGCAGGTAAACTTTACCCCCCCTTAAGACAAAATCCCTAACCTGCCCAACCTGCAAATCACCAAGCATATCTCCGGAAATAATTAAAATGTCATAATTGGAAAAGCTACCGGTATCTGCATCTTTTCCTATCACTCTCAATTCAGTCTTCAGAGCTTTTGAAAAAAACGATCCAGGGGAAACAATGGTACCTACTTTGTTAACCTTCGTTTCAGGTGCTGACAAAGAATAGTCAATCATATTATGAAAAAGCACCTCTGCCACAGGTTCTTTATCATACTTTTCTGTTACTCCTATCTGACAGGAAACATAACTCCCTTTCCCGTAAAACATTTCAAGGAGAGGAGTGTAAACTAATCCTTCTCCTATAGGACCTCCGGAATCAGCCAGGATGTAAAAGTTTCCTTTTGTCGGCTTGTACAGCACGTTTGTGCTGACAATGTTATCCCCCCTCCAGAATTTCAAGTCGTCTCTTTCCAGGCCCTTCAGGATTGGATGCTCTTTATGCCTCAGAAAACAGATAGTAGGTTCATTATAACAACCCCTGCCTTTTGGTGCAGCTGCCATCCTTAAATATGCCGGGAAAAGGTTAACGATTTTCTTCTGCTCAAAAACCACAACTCTCCCGCCGTTACTAACAAAATCTGCTATCTTAGCAATGGCCTTTTTACCATCTCCGGGAAACTCATCGAATGAATGGTATCCAAATACTAAAACATCACATTTTCCTACCTGTTCAATATCCTTCAATTTCTGATAACGAATTTTTTCTTTCTTAAATATACCCTCCGTTTTTCCCAAAGGGTCAAAAAGTGCTATCCTACCCCTCTCCACAGAAATTCTCTTTTGCGGAAAGACACTAAAGGAATAGGATTTAGTACAGATACTCCTGCCTCCCTCAACAAGAGAGATTTCCAATTCTATCATCTCTCTCTCTTTAACAAGCGGAGTACTGAAAGATAGCGGATAAACCGCAATCTCACCAGGTTCAATTCTGAGATTATTTTCCCCCGATGAGAGGACATTATCATCTTTTTTCAGTTTCCATGTGCAGTCGTACTCCCTTTCTTTATAAGTCTCATTCCAGACAACTATGTTCCTCTCTATATTCTCTTTCTCATAAAAACGGCTGTCATACTCCCTGATGAATAGACCAGAATTTGCTAATACTTCCTTCGGAACTCCCTGAGGGTTATAGAATCCCGCAAGGCTCACTCCCAATTCACGATATACGTTCATAGCCATTGAATAAAATTCATTCCTTGCTTTCATCCAGAGTTTCTCAGGATAGTACTCTGTCCACCCGGGCTCTGACGGCTCATAAATATCATCCCCACCTATACAGGAGAGAGATTGAAACCACCGCGGGTGATGTTCAGAAATGAAAAGCGGTTTTATCGGCTTCGGTTTTCTTGAATACTCTATTTCCTTTTTCGGAAGATCCGGATAATATTGCTCGGTCTTGCCATCCAAAAAATCGCGGATAAATGTATAGAAATAATTCGGCGGATTAGAAATGCCTCCTAACCATGGAGAATGCATATCATGAATCATCTGATTCCCGGGATATAACCACCTGTAAGTATCAACCCCGTTACTCAGAGCAGGCCTTGTGGAATCAACGGAAACTGACGCATCCAACATTTTCTCGATGAAAGATATTTCGGAAAGTCTTCCTCCCCCTGTCTCATTACTTAGGCTCCAGACAATTATACTGGGATGATTCCTGTTGGTTAATATGAATTTTTGAATATGTTCAAGCCAGCCTTTCTCATCACTGGGAGTAGGTATCGTGCAATAAAGCGATGTCTCAGCAATAATTAACATCCCTTGTTCATCTGCACTTTCAAAATATACCGGCGGATGAACTACTGCATGAGACCTGTAACTGTTAAACCCGATATCTTTCAAATATTTCCAGGGCTTCCCTTCCTTTACATCCAGGTAGCATTCTCGCTGAACACTATAAGGCTCTCCGGAAAATCCCTTTCCGCCGCGAAAAACAATGTCCCACGAATTCTTGAGCCTGATTTTTGCCCCGTTAAGATAAAGACCTTTCCCTTCAGTCCATACTTCTCTGAACCCAAACCTTGTCTTTAAAACATCTGTTTCCTTACCTTCCTGCTTCAACACTGTTTTAAGAACATATAGGTGCGGGTTGTCCGGAAACCACAATATAGGGTTCTGCCAAACCAGTTGCACCTTAACTGTTTTTTCTTCTCCTGACGATAAGGATACTTCCTCGTCCCGAAAGCTCTTTACTACACTTTTTTTATCCAGAATATCATTGCATATCATAAAAGAACGGGAACTTTTATCTTCATTTTTCAGGGTAATCTCCAAAGCCAGAGTCTTTTCCCTTACAGAAGGCTTGACAAAAACATCTTTAATATATATATAAGGATAGCTGATTACTTCTACCTTCTGCCAGGGACCTCCAAATTGCATCGCAAGATGATTCTTTATAAACCCATATTCCGGTCCTTCACAACCTACCAAAAGCTCATTTTCCTTTCCCGCTTTTGCAGATTCAGTAACATCAAACTCAAAAGGGCAGAATGCCTCATAATTTTCTCCCACTTTCTTTCCGTTGAGATACACATAACTATTGGCACTGACTGCATGGAACTTCACCTTTATCCTTTTCCTTTTCCAGGAAGAAGGTATAGTAAACTTCTTCCTGAACCAGGCACATTTGAATTCCCCCCACTTCGTATTTTTATGCTTCCAGTGGGTGGGATAGAGCCATGGTTCCTGAAACAATATCTTCTCCCACTTTCCCTTCGGAGGATAGACTATCTCATTAGAGGGAAGAATATCCCACGATCCGTAAAGGATTGCAGCCTCCCTTCCTCCCTCTTCCCTTACATCTAATGCACCGGAAGAAACATTCNCAGATGCAGAGGNCACGGAAACCTTCAGTTCATCGATAATAATTTCACGCCCTGACATCTCCGGGCATATCTGGAGAGGTCCGGGAGAAAGATTGATACTGTAATCAGATAATCCCAACAACTTTCTTCCATTTGCCAGTTTACCGTCTACATACAAGGACAAAAGCTTGCTTCGGCTGGAATAAGTGCACCTGAGATGATGCCAATCGTTGTCTTTGAAGAGAACTACCGGTTTCTCCGGGACAACTCTCCATGCACCGTCTATCCATACTCTGAAATCAAATGTCCCCAATCCATAGTGGTGGAAAATCGCAAAGGATTTGCTTTTCACAATAACCCAGGAATTCTTATCCATAGGTTCTGACAGGACTTTCACCCAAAATTCCAAAACGATTTCCTCTATAGACTGCAGAACAGGACTATCCGGCACGACAACTTTATCGTCTACCCCGTCAAACTTCAAAGCTTTCCCCTCTTTCCCTTCCACCCACGCCGATTCATCCATATTATGCAAAACGCCATCATTATGGTAAGGAGAAGAATTCCTGGCAATATCTCCCTTCCCTTCATCAAAATGAAACAGAAAAATCGTCTCAGAGGCTAACGGTTTATCTCCTGCCAGAAGATAACCAACCTCTCCGGAAAAAACGAAACTGACCAGAACCAATAGGTACAAAAACAATCTCTTCATTAATTTCCTCCCGTTGCACA
>JGI24724J26744_10001065_pt1 | contig 19041 bp, 15 predicted proteins | sample Cruoilmetagenom7_FD_26744 | JGI IMG/M metagenome (IMG submission 26744) | reverse complement strand
CGGTGGGGGCGGTGTAGAATTGCGTCACCTTGTGTTTTTCGCAAACCTGCCAGAACCGGCCCGCATCGGGATAGGTTGGCACGCCCTCGAACATCACCGTGGTGGCGCCATTGGCCAGCGGACCATAGACGATATAGCTGTGGCCGGTGACCCAGCCGACATCGGCGGTACACCAGTAGATCGAGCCGAGAATACGCAGGCTGCTGAGATCGCTGCTCTCAACCGGGCCGGTGCCCTTGCCCATCAGGGCGCGGATAGCGGTGGGCGCGGTGTAGAATTGCGTGACTTTGTGCTTTTCACAAACCTGCCAGAAGCGGCCCGCATCGGGATAGGTCGGCACGCCCTCAAACATCACCGTGGTCGCGCCATTGGCCAGCGGACCATAAACGATATAGCTGTGGCCGGTGACCCAGCCGACATCGGCGGTACACCAGTAGATATCACCCTCGTGATAATCGAAAATGTATTCATGCGTCATCGCGGCATAGGTCAGATAGCCCCCCGATGTATGCACAACGCCCTTGGGCTGCCCGGTCGAGCCGGAGGTGTAGAGAATGAACAGCGGATCTTCGGCGTTCATTTCCTCGGGCGGGCACTCGGCGCTGACCTTTTCGGCCTCTTCATGCCACCAGAAATCAAGGCCGTCTCGCCATGCGATCTGATCGCCGGTGCGCTTGACCACGAGACATTTCACATCATCGGTATCATGCAAGAGCGCCTGATTGACGTTATCCTTGAGCTTGGTCGCCCGACCACCGCGCGGCGCGTGATCGGCGGTGATCACAACCTTGGCGTCGCAGCCATTGACCCGCGCCCCAAGGGCATCGGGGCTAAAGCCGGCGAAAACGATGGAATGAATGGCGCCGATCCGTGCACAGGCCAGCATCGCATAGGCGGCTTCGGGGATCATCGGCAGGTAAAGCACAACCCGGTCGCCTTTGCCCACGCCCATGGATTTCAGGACATTGGCCATCTTGCTGACCTGGCTGTGCAGCTCTTTATATGTGATGTGCAGCGCCTCGTCTTCCGGGCTGTCGGGCTCCCAGATGATCGCGGTCTGATCGCCGCGGGTCGCAAGGTGGCGATCGACGCAATTGGCGGCGACGTTCAGCGTGCCATCCTCGAACCACTTGATCGACACATCGTCATAGGCAAAAGAGGTGTTCTTGACGCGGGTATAGGGCTTGATCCAGTCAAGCCGCTTGCCGTGTTCGCCCCAGAACGCAGCCGGGTCATTGATCGACTCCGCATACATGCGGTCATAGGCCTCTGGATCAATGTGAAAATCGGGTGTCTTTGCACCTGCGGTGTTCGATGATTGTACCATAGCTTGAATTCCTCCGTCCCAGTGTCCACTTGAAAGCCATTCAAGTTGAATTTTGTATTCCACGGCATACCTTACCTTGAAATGCGAAAAAAATTAACAGTTCCCGCCTATACACCTGTAAATCAGGTGAAAAGATTGCCTTTTTTATGGGCGAATCTGTAAATTACTTTACAATTCGCCGTTTTATTGAAGTTCCGAGCGGTTTAGCGCTATCACCCGTACGGCCACGCCGCGCCCCTCCCCCTGTCGATGCATGTCGTCAGGGCATGCTGCGGCAAAATGCCCTCCTTCACAACCTGACGCAGCGTCACATTCCCAACACCGCAGAACACCGAATCGCCTTAAGCGGGTGCTCGACGGCGCAAAACCAAAGTATGCGGGGTTTACGGCATGGCGTGAAGACTTAAACCGATCTATGCAGATACGATGGCGCGCTGACCGGACAGTCGACCGAAGCCACGCCCGTGTTTGGGGTTGAACCCCCGCGCAAAGATCACAAATGTGAATCCAGCCCGAGGATCGCCCATGCCCTATGCCCATTCCGATAAAACGCCCTCTGTTCTCAACAGTCCCGCGCCCGAGGCGGCCCGGCGCCCCAAGCTTGAGGGCGGCAAGCGCTTTGTGATGGCCACCGACTATGAGCCGGCCGGAGATCAGCCAACGGCGATTGCAGAGCTGTCGCAGGGCGTGTTTGACGGGGAACGCGATCAGGTTCTGCTTGGTGCGACGGGCACCGGCAAGACCTTTACCATGGCCAAGGTTATCGAAGAAACCCAGCGCCCTGCGATCATCCTTGCGCCAAACAAGACGCTTGCCGCACAGCTCTACGGTGAGTTCAAGGGATTTTTCCCCGATAACTCGGTCGAGTATTTCGTCAGCTTCTACGACTACTATCAGCCCGAGGCCTATGTGGCGCGCTCCGACACCTATATCGAGAAAGAAAGCCAGATCAACGAACAGATCGACCGGATGCGCCACTCGGCCACCCGCGCGCTTCTGGAGCGCGACGATGTGATCATCGTCGCCTCGGTCTCGTGCATCTACGGCATCGGGAGCGTCGAAACCTACGGCGCGATGACCCNGGATCTCAAGGTTGGCAGCGACTATGACCAGCGCAAGATCATGGCCGATCTGGTCGCCCAGCAATACCGCCGCAATGACCAGGCATTTCANCGTGGCAGTTTTCGGGTGCGCGGCGACAGCCTTGAGATTTTCCCNGCCCACCTTGAAGATCGTGCCTGGCGGCTATCGTTNTTTGGCGAAGAGCTTGAGAGCATCACCGANTTTGACGCGCTCACCGGCGAAAAGACCGATACCTTTGAACAAATCCGCGTCTATGCCAATTCGCACTACGTGACACCCAAACCGACCATGCAACAGGCCCTGATCGGCATCAAAAAGGAACTGCGCCAGCGTCTGGATCAGCTGGTCAACGAGGGCAAGCTCTTGGAGGCGCAGCGGCTGGAACAGCGCTGTACGTTTGATCTTGAGATGCTTGAGGCGACCGGCGTGTGCAACGGGATCGAGAATTATTCGCGCTACCTCACCGGGCGCGCACCGGGCGAGCCACCCCCCACCCTGTTTGAGTTCATCCCGGACAATGCGATTGTCTTTGCCGATGAAAGCCATGTCTCGGTGCCCCAGATCGGCGGCATGTATAAAGGCGACTATCGCCGTAAATTCACCCTGGCCGAGCACGGGTTTCGCCTGCCGTCCTGCATGGATAACCGGCCGCTCAAGTTCGAGGAATGGGATGCGATGCGCCCGCAATCGGTGTTTGTCTCGGCCACCCCCGCCAAATGGGAGATCGAACAAACCGGCGGCGTCTTCACCGAACAGGTGATCCGCCCCACCGGCCTTATCGACCCCGAGGTGGAAATCCGCCCGGTCGGCACCCAGGTCGATGATCTTCTGGATGAAATTCGCCGGGTCAGCGCCGAAGGGTATCGCACGCTTGTCACCACTCTGACCAAGCGCATGGCCGAGGATCTGACCGAATACCTGCATGAACAGGGCATTCGCGTGCGCTATATGCATAGCGATATCGACACGATTGAACGGATCGAAATCCTGCGCGATCTGCGGCTTGGGGCGTTTGACGTGCTGATCGGAATCAACCTCTTGCGCGAGGGGCTTGATATCCCCGAATGCGGGCTTGTGGCCATTCTGGATGCCGACAAGGAAGGCTTCCTGCGGTCTGAAACCTCGTTGATTCAGACCATCGGGCGCGCCGCGCGCAACGCCGAGGGCCGGGTGATCATGTACGCCGACCGGATCACCGGAAGCATGGAGCGCGCCCTGGGAGAAACCAACCGGCGGCGCGAGAAACAGATCGCCTATAACCTCAAACATGGGATCACCCCGACGACGATCAAGAAAAACGTCGATGACATTCTGCAAGGACTCTACAAGGGCGATGTGGATATGAACCGGGTGACCGCCACGATCGACAAACCGCTTGCCGGCGCCAATCTTCAGGCGGTGCTTGATGGATTGCGCACCGACATGCGCAAGGCCGCCGAGAACCTTGAATTCGAAGAGGCCGCCCGATTGCGCGACGAGGTCAAGCGTCTTGAGGCGGTCGACCTCGTGATCTCCGACGATCCCTTGGCGCGCCAACAGGCGGTGGCCAAGGCCAGCGCCGAAGCGGTCAAAGGGCGGGGGCGCTCAACGGCCGGCAGGCCGGGGCAGCATGGCGGGAATGTGAAGCGGCGGGGGCGATAGGAGCGTTTGGCAAGCAAAGTCCTGCGAAATCCATTACGGTTAACCCCACTTTAACCAACCGCACGGCATTTTGCCCGCATGCAAAACCGCAACTCTCCCCTATCACCCGAGGTCTGGCTGCACGACCTCTTCACGGCCAAGGCCGTGCAAGAGGGCGCCGTCACCCGACGCAAGGCGCGCGATGTTGAGCGCTTCGTGGGCATGGAACGGTTCATGCGTGAAATCCAAAGACGAGGTTACCAGGTGGTGGAGAATTCCGGCCAAATCATCATTTTTTGTAACCGCGCACCGATCCGGTGGCTCACCCCCGGTGACCCCCCGATTTCTTTAAAAGAAATCGGACCGAAATCTTTTAAAGATTTCGACGCTCGCGATCGGCATTGACGCTCAGCTCGCCCGCCCTCTGCGACCGATACGGGCCGCAAGCCAGGCGCCCACAAATGCCCCCAAACCATCCGCCAGCCAATCCCCCCATTCGGCACTGCGCCCCACGTAGGGCTGGATAAGCTCGATCAGCCCGCCATAGGCTGCCACGACCAGAACGATCCACAACATGGGAAAGCGGCAGCTATAGGCCATCGGCATCGCAAGCACCGCGAAGGCCAAAAAATGCACGAGCTTGTCACCCCCCGCAATCCCCGACTCGGACGCACCCGGCGGGGTCAGGGTAAAGGCTGCGATGGCCAAGGCAATGACAAGGGTAAGCTTCAGGGCCATGCCCTCCCCTTAGGCGGGACAGGCTAGTAGATCAACCGCCCGAGGCCGCGCGTTGATCAGAAATCAAACAACTCCTCCAGAAAACCACCACGCTTTTTGCGCGGCTTTTGCCCTTTGTGATGCCCGTGATCGTCATCCCCCTGTGGCGCTGCGGTAACGGCGGCCGAGCGGTCAATGATCTTGTCAAGTTCCCCTCGGTCAAGCCAAACCCCTCGGCATTGCGGGCAATAGTCGATCTCGACCCCGGCGCGCTCAACCAGAACAAACTGTCTTGGCGCCGCCCCGAGACAAGGGCGGCGTCAACGCAGGCAAAAACCCGCCTGAAATCAACGGATCACATGCACCGCACATTTGGCGTGGCGCACCACCTGATTGGCGGTCGAGCCAAGCAACAGATCCTGCATACCGGGGCGGTGACTTGCGATCACGATGCAATCGGGTTTATTCTCTTCCGCCCAATCCAGAATTGTGCGCCCCGAATGCCCCTCAACCACATCTGCGGTGGCATTGGGCAGACTATCAGCCAGATCGGACAACTCCTTCACAACTGCCTTGCGCGCCTCGACCAGGTAATCCTGCGGCATGTAAGAGATTGCATAGGCCGGGATGTGCTCGATCACGTGAAGCAAGCTGATCCGGCCATCCTTTCCGGCGAGCACCTGAGCGGCGCTTACGGCGCCCGCAGCGTCACGATCATTATCAAACGAAATCGGCACCAGAACATGCTTGTACATACGGTTTCCTTTCCTGTTGCGTTTCCCGAGGATTGCGCAAATCAAGACCATATGCCTTGATTCAGATCAGGTGCGCTGCGGCCACTATTGCAGTTCGCCCATCTGGCGGGCGATTTCGGCGGCCCATTCACCGATGATCGGCAAAAACTCGATCTGGCTCAGCGCCCAGACCAGAAGCGACAGCAGCATCGACGCCCCCAACACAGTGCCAAGCCCGACCGCCAGACCGCGCGCGAAATTGAACGCAAGCATGCGCGGCATCGAATTATGGACCCGGATAAAGCGGTGGCGGTTGAGACGGCGCAACTCGACACGCAGCGCATGCACTTCTTTTGTCAGATCGTCAGAGGACGGCATGTCATCCTTCATGCAAATGTCGCCGCGACGTCATACATAACCGGCTCGAAGCTTTTGCACAGCTCGTTGATCTGGCGATTGCGCACGCGCATCTCATTGGTCCGAAGCATCGCCTGAAAATCCTCGCGTTTGCGCCATTGCGAATAGCTGGCGATCCGGGTCTGGGCATCGTTCACATGCAGGCCAACCGCAACAAAGCCCGGCTGTTTACAAATGAAATCCTGATAGGCCGCAGTCAGAAGATCAAGCAGATCCTGACAGGTGCCCGGGGTGACATCAAATGTGGTGATCACCGTCTGATGGCTGGTGTTTTGGGCGATTTTGGGCATGACGCACCTCCTTTGCCAAACCAGCCTATCACGCGCAGGCAGGGGGGTAAATTCTTAGCCGCCTTAACCGTCGCTTTACCCTTTTTAACGAGGATTAACGCAGAGGTAACCATGCTGCGACGGCTCATTCTCACGTTGATCCTTTTGCCATGTCTGGCCATTATGGCACAGGCGGGGGCGTGGCCGCGCGAAAAGGGCAAGACCTTTCTCGCAAACTCCGGTCAGATCGAGGGCCCGGATGCCTTCGGGTTTTACCACCCATTTGTTACTTTATATGCCGAGCATGGATTGACCGACCGCGTGACGGCCGGGGCTGATCTGGGCGGGGATGGTGTGCGCATGTCCAAGGCTATCGGATTTCTGCGCTGGCCGCTCGGGCAAGCCGAACGGCCCCTGAAACTCGCCTTCGAACTGGGTGCCGGACAGATTGCAGGCAAGAACGCCCTGCGCCCGGGCCTATCGCTCGGGCGCGGCATTTCGCTTTGGGATCGCAATGGCTGGCTTGCCGTGGATAGCCGTGCGATTCTATTCAAGCATGGCGATATGGCCCTTGAAGGTGATTTCACCTTTGGCCTATCCACCACCCGCAAAACCAAACTGATCCTCCAGGTGCAGACCGGTCAACCGGATACCGGCAGCAGCTATGCCCGCTTTGCCCCCTCGTTCGTCTACGAGACAAAACCTGGCAAGCATATCGAATTCGGGATCAGCCAGATGTTTCATGGCGGGCGGGCGCATGGCGTCAAACTGGGGCTCTGGCAGAGCTTTTGACAGCGCCGCCAGAGCGCTTTTTCAGAGCGGGTCGTCGATCCGCACCTTGAGAATGACACTTCCCGAAACCGGCAGCGGCCAGCGCAGGTTGATCTGGTCATTGTCCGCGCCCTGATTGGCCTGGTAATAAGGTGTCACATATTGCACCGCATTGGCGCTACTGCGCAGCGGCCCGGCCGCTACAACCGATTCCACCACCTGCGCCCAGGCCCCGAACGGCAACCGTGGCGCTGGCTCTACCACCCAGGTGCTTGCGGCGCTGGCCTCGGTATGCTCCATCACAAGCGGGCTGGCCGCAGGTGTCTGGATGTTGTGAAAGGCATTGTCGTCAAAGGTGACATTGCGGATCCGGTTGTAATCAAGATCGGCAAAGCTTGTGTCCACCGTTTCAACCCGGTCAATCACCCCCCCGATCCCACGGAAGGAATTGCCCGTCACCGACACGCCATTCAGGAAATGCCCGGCCCCATGCGGCTTGACCAGAATAAAGGTGAACCACGGCGCCACATCGCTGGCCAGGAACACGTTATCGGTGATGCTCAACGCGCTGAACGAAAACTCGCCAGAGAAACCGGGCGCCTGATCATGCTCATTGCCCCATTCGATAAAGCAATTGTCAATATAATTGCCGTTGATCGTGCCCCGATTGTTGGTGCGCGTCAAAACAAACCCACCGGTGCGAATGCCGTTAAGGGCGGAGTCGCCCTGAAACACGTGGTTGCCTGAAATGATCGAACTCGACCCGCCAATCACCCCGAAATGCCGGAAATGCACCACGCGATTGTCGCGCACCTTGATGTCGTTTGCATTGGCATTGAACCCGATCGAAACACGCTCAGTCGACAAAAGCGGGCTTTCATCGGACAGGAACTGACAACGGTCGATCATCATGCCCTGATCTCCTTCGCCGTGGCTGCTGACGCCACGGTCCTTGGGCCGGGTGATAAAGCAATCGCGCAGATGAAACCCGGTGCCCGTGGGCGGCAAAAGGATNGCGCTGCAATCGCCACTGCANTGAAANTCGATTTCGGACATGACCATGCGCGAAATCTGCTCGAATCCACTGAAATCAAGCATGTATTTGAAGCGCCGGAAGGTGAACACCTGCGTGCCCGCCGCATCGAACAGCGGTTGACTGATATCCAGCCGTTGCGCTGCGATGTTGCGATCAGTGACATAGACTTCGCGCCCCACACCGTTGCCGGTGATCACCGACCCGACAGGGATATTGGCAACATTCTCGACATTGACAAGCCGCTTTGAGTTACGCGGATCATATGTCGCCTGCGATGTCGCGACATCGGTCTCCCAGGCGGCACCGGGAAACACAGAAAACTGCCCGTTTTCAATCACATGACGCTGTTTGTAAGTGGTCTTGTTATTGACCGCCGCGGCCATGTCCACCGGCGCGCGCAGCGCCACCTTGCGCCCGCCCAGATCAAGCGTGACGTGCCCGGCATTGTTCAATAGCGCCTGATAGGCCTTCTTGAAGGCAAGCTCACTTTCCCCNAAGGCATCAATATANGCCGGTAGATCGAAATTCTTGGTGAGCGCCAGAATGCTGCTATCCGCCATTTCAAGCGTGCCCTCAAAACGGACACGGTTCTGAATGGTGGTGCTTTGGCCAAGAAAATAGGTGCCCGCCGGAACAATGATCTCACGCCCGTTTGCGGCGGCATCGGCGGCCTCAAAGGCTGCATGATCGTCGCGTACCCCGTCCCCCACGGCGCCAAAATCGCGCACATCCACCGCGCTGACAATATCACGCAGAAAGAACCGGCTGACATCCTCGATGACGATATCGTCGATGCGCACCACGCCGCCGCTCGGCCCGCTCAGGTCAAGCCCGAAGTGCCCGAAAAGCGCCTGCGTCCCCCAGGCCATATTGACCCCGTTGCGCGCGCCGGTGCCGACAATCGCCGTCACCTCAACCACATCGCCATAGGTGGTCAACGTGACCTGCGGACCAGTCAACGTCACCCCGGTAACCGCCACACCGCCGGCCCCGCCGGCCCATGCCGCAATCCGCACATTCGGCAGATTACCCGAAATTGCCTTGACCCGCGCCCGGACCTGAAGATAACAGCCCGGCAAAATCGGGGTTTCCCCCATATAGCGCAGCCGTTGCACTGCATCGACCTTCTGAAGCTCCAGCGCACCCCCAAAATCCTGATCGGCCGGCACAAAGGCCGCATTCACGGCATTCGCATAGGTATCCGATTGAGGCGTGCCATTGCCGCTGGACCATTGATCCAACCCCGCCGCAAAAGGTTGAGGCATGAAAACGATGCCGTCGGTAATTGCCTTGTTCATATGGTTCCCTTTCCACATCCCGCGTCACGCGCGCATGTCCCATGCCTGTCCCGGCACGGCGCACCGCATCCGATGGAATAGGGAAGTATCAACAGGGGGTTAAACGGCTCTCACACCACCGTCACGGTGCCCTCCGTGGGCCCCGCTTCTGCCGGTTTCTTCTGGCCATAAATATCCCGGGGGAATCGCCTCTGGGCGATGGGGGCAGCGCCCCCGAACCGCCCTTCAAGCCCCCGCCCTAGCGGGTCTGAAGGCTTTGCAGATAAGCCAACAGATCGACCATCCGCCGACTGGTCCTGATCTGCGCGCCCTCGTCAATCTTGAGTACGACATCACGCCCCTCAAAGAAATCGCCATAGACCGGCATCGGCTCACCATGCGCCATCATCGGATCGCGCCCGTCGATCTGGCGCACAACCCGGGCCAGCGGAAAAGCCCCGCGATTGGTCTGGGCCAGAACCCGAAGATCAGGCGGCGCCAGGTTCAGGACCGGGCGCATCGGGCCATTGCCGCCGGCATCCACACCATGACAGGCCGCGCAATAGCGCTCATAGGTCTTTTTCCCAAGGCGCAGATCCTGCGCCACCAGGATAGTCGGCAACCATAGTATGGCCACTATACCGGCCCATATTCCGTTCCGCATTTTCAACTCCCTTATCGCACTATCACTCCACTCGACCCACATTTTCGACATCGTGCCATGATCTGCATCAGTCACCCGATAGGTCGGCCTCTAACCGGCCAGCTCCGCCTAAACCGCCCGGTCAAGCACACGGGCAAAGACGGGTTGGGAAAGCCAAAGCGCGCATCCACCACCACTGCGTCGGCCCGTAGGGTGGGTGAAACCCACGCGCCTTACGTCAATCCGCGTCAACAAGACGACCCTGATCAAGTCGCAGCACCCGGTCCATTTTTGCCGCCAGTTCAAGGTTATGCGTGGCAATCAATGCCGCAAGGCCGGTGCCGCGCACCAACCCTTCCAAGGCGCCAAACACCTGATCCGCAGTGCCGGGATCAAGATTGCCCGTCGGCTCATCCGCCAAAAGAACGCTGGGGCTGTTGGCAAGCGCCCGGCAAAACGCCACCCGCTGTTGCTCGCCGCCCGACATCGCCGAGGGGCGATGCCCGGCGCGCGCGCCNACCCCGACCTGATCCAGCAACTTNTGGGCCCGTTCTTCGGCGGTTTTGCGTGCCACCCCATCGGCAAGCTGCGGCAAAACGATGTTTTCCAATGCGCTGAATTCGGGCAGAAGGTGGTGAAACTGATAGACAAAGCCCACCTCCTGGCGTCGCAGCGCGGTGCGCCGCCGGTCACTCAGCCCGGTCATATCCTCGCCCGCGATCTCGACCCGCCCCGCATCGGCGGTGTCAAGCAATCCGGCGATATGCAACAACGTCGATTTCCCGGCCCCCGAGGGGGCCACAAGCGCCACCATCTCGCCGCGCGCAAGCGCAAGATCGACACCGGCCAAAACCCGCACTTCGCCGGTTTCGCCCTTGTTATAGGTCTTTTCAACCCCCGAAAGGCGCAGCATCACATCACTCATAGCGCAGCGCCTCCACCGGGTTCATCCGTGCCGCGCGCCGCGCCGGAAAGATCGTCACCACGAACGACAGCCCCAGCGACAGCGCGACCGCCGACATCACATCGCCCACCTGCAACTTGGCCGGCAAATGATAAATCCCCCGGATCGACGGGTCCCAGACCTGCCCGCCCATCAGCACATTCACAAAGCTGAAAATCGGGTCGATATAGAGCGCGAAAAGACAGCCCAGAACAACACCCATCGCCGTGCCGATCAGGCCGGTAAAGGCGCCACAGATGAAAAACACCCGCAGGACCGAGCCCTCGGTCAGACCCATCGTGCGCAGGATGCCAATATCGCGGCCCTTGTTCTTGACCAGCATGATCAACCCGCTGGTGATATTCATCGCCGCGATCAGCACGAGGATCGACAGGATGATGAACATCACGTTATCCTCAACCTCAAGCGCGCGCAGAAAAGATCCGCTGGCATCCTGCCAGGTCCAGACCTGCGCCCGCTCGCCCGCCGCGCGCAGCAGCGGCAGCGCAAGCGCGTCCACATTTTCGGGCTCGGTGACCATCACCTCAAGCTCGTCGGCGCGCCCTTCACGATTGAAAAAGCTCTGCGCCTCGTCAAATGGCAGGTAAACCCGCACCCGGTCGATGTCATAGCGCCCGGCGGAAAAGATATAGACCACGTCATAAGCGTTGATCCGCGGGCTGGTGCCAAAGGCGGTCTTGACACCATTGGGTGAGATCAACTTGATCCGGTCACCAAGGCCGACGCCAAGCTCCTGCGCCACGCCCGAGCCAATCGCGATGCCTTGGGGAAAGCTGGCGATATCGCCCCGGCTGGTTTCGGGATCGGCGACGCGCGGAATGCCGCGCAGATCCTCCGGCGCGATGCCAAAAACCTGCACCCCGGCATTGCGCTCGCGGGCATTGGCCATCACCTGCCCCTTGATCAGCGGCGCGGCGCGGGTCACGCCCGGCACCGCGCGCACCCGCTCGGCCATCGCCTCGTAATCCTGAATGGTGCGGTCGATCCGGCCACTCTGGGCGTCAACCTCGCCCGCATTATAAACCGTCACATGCGCATTCGCGCCAAGGATGGTGTCAACAAATTCGGCCCGAAACCCCGACCGGACCGCAAGCGTCGCGATCAACGCAAACACCGCCAGCGTAATGCCAACAAGGCTGATCCATGTCATCACGCTGACACCGCCCTCGGCCCGCTTGGCGCGCAGATAGCGCCAGGCGATCATCCATTCAAACGGGGCAAAGGGGGCGGGCGTTCTGGCCATTCTGACACCTTGGTAAATTTGCGCGGAGAGTGCGTTTTGTACTCGCTCGCGTCAAGGGAGGGTAGCGGGGCTTGGGCTTGGGCTTGGGCTTGGGCTTGGGCTTGGGTTTTGGTTTGGGCTTGGGAGGGCATTCGCCCCAAGCGATGAGGCGCGCGGTGCCCGTCCGCCGGGTGGGTGCTCCAACAGGGCTGGCTGGCACTTAATACCAGCAAAACACATCTGCGTTTTCGACGGATATCAACGTCGCAAAAGCGCCCGCCCGAGGGGGCGGACGGGCGCTGCGCGGCGGCGCGTTCCGCGCCTTGTTNCCGCGCATTGGNNCTTGGGATAAACGTCCGCTCAAGACCCTCTTCTACAGGCTTGGCCGCAACACATGCCCCGCATAGATCAACGCCAGCTTTTCCACNGCCTGTTCGGGCGGCAATTCTTCGCTTTCCCCGGTGCGCCGACAGGTCAGTTCAACAACCCCGTTCTTGAGACCGCGCGGCCCCACGGTGATCCGCCAGGGCAGGCCNATCAGGTCCATNGTGGCAAACTTGCCGCCTGCCCGCTCGTCNCGGTCGTCATAAAGCGGCTCTAGGCCNAGCGCGTTCAGCGAGGCATAGATCGCCTCACAGGCCGCATCGGCCTCGGCGTCGCCCTGTTTGACGTTCACGATACCCGCGTGATAGGGCGTCACACCCTCGGGCCAGATGATGCCCTTGTCGTCATGGCTCGCCTCGATGATCGCGCCTACAAGGCGGCTGACGCCGATGCCGTGNCTGCCCATATGCACNGGCGTGGATTTGCCATCGGGGCCCTGAACCGTGGCGCCCATGGCATCGGAATACTTNGTGCCGAAATAGAAAATCTGACCCACCTCGATGCCACGGCTGGTCTTGCGCCGGGCCTCGGGGATGGCGTTGAAGGCCGCCGCGTCATGGGTCTCGTCGGTGCGCGCATAGGGCGTGGTCCATTCTTTGACGATGGCCGCGCAATCCTCCCAGCTATTGTAATCCACCGTGCGCTCGCCAAGGCTCAGATCGGTGATCGCNCTGTCATAGAACACCTCGGATTCGCCAGTCTCGGCGAGCACCAGAAACTCATGCGTGTCATCGCCGCCAATCGGGCCAGAATCGGCACGCATCGGGATCGCCTGCAATCCCATCCGCTCATAGGTGCGCAGATAGCTGACCATATGGCGGTTGTAAGCATGCAAAGCATCCTCTTTGGTCAGATCAAAGTTATAGCCGTCCTTCATGAAAAACTCGCGACCGCGCATCACGCCAAAGCGGGGGCGCACTTCATCGCGAAACTTCCACTGAATATGATAGAGCGTCAGCGGCAGATCCTTGTAGCTGCCGACATGGGCGCGGAAAATATCGGTGATCAGCTCTTCGTTGGTCGGCCCATAGAGCATATCACGCCCATGCCGGTCGGTGATCCGAAGCATTTCATCGCCATAATCATCATAGCGCCCGCTTTCACGCCACAGATCGGCGGATTGCAGCGTCGGCATCAGCATCGGGATATGGCCCGCACGCACCTGCTCTTCATGCACGATATTTTCAAGCTTGCGCAGGATCTTGAAGCCCAGAGGCAACCAGGAATAAATCCCCGCCGTCGCCTGTTTGATCATCCCCGCCCGCAACATCAGGCGATGCGAGGCAATCTGTGCCTCGGCGGGGGTTTCCTTGAGCACGGGCAGAAAATAACGGGACAGGCGCATATGAGACCTCTGACAAAGGATATTTGCCCCCGTTTATGGCTTTGCGGCGGTTCAGACAAGGGAGGATCACGCTTTCGCCCTGCGCCCCCTTGAAACCGGCGGTCGCATGGGCAATGTGAAAGGGTTAAAGGGTTCGGGGCGTATCACATGGCACTACCGGTCAAACAACAGCTTGGGTATTGGGGCATAGCTACGGCGGTGTTCCTGATTGTGCTGTGGTTTCTTGGCGATGTGATCCTGCCGTTCGTTCTGGGCGGGGCAATTGCCTATTTCCTTGATCCGGTGGCTGACCGGCTTGAACGCCTGGGGCTTGGCCGCGCCGCCTCGGTCGTGGTGATCACGCTGCTGGCGCTTTTGATCTTTGTGCTCATGGCGCTTTTGGTGGTGCCGACGCTGGTTGAACAATCAATCGCCCTTTTCGACATCGCCCCCCAGCTTGCACGCGATTTGCAAGGCTTTCTGTCAGGTCATTTTCCCTCCATGTTCGAGCCGGAGTCGACGCTGCATAAGATGCTGTTGTCGCTTGGCGAGACGATCCGCGATCGCGGCGGTGAGGTCCTTCAAACCGCGCTTAGCTCGGCCGCCTCGCTCCTTAATCTGGTGCTGCTGTTCGTGATCGTGCCGGTGGTGGCCTTTTACCTGCTTTATGACTGGGATCACATGGTTGAAAAAATAGACGGGTTGCTGCCGCGCGATCATGCGCCGGTGATCCGCGATCTTGCTCGCCAGATCGACCGAACCCTCGCCAGCTTTATTCGNGGNATGGGCACGGTNTGTNTTGTGCTGGGCACCTTCTANGCNGTNGCGCTGATGCTTGTGGGGCTGCAATTTGGCCTTGTGGTGGGGGCGTTTGCCGGGCTGATCACGTTCATCCCCTATGTCGGCTCGGTCGTCGGCGGGGTGCTGGCGGTGGGGCTCGCCCTTTTTCAATTCTGGGGCGACTGGGTCAGCATCGGGCTTGTCGCGGCGATTTTCGTCTCGGGTCAGGTGATCGAGGGCAATTTCCTGACGCCCAAACTTGTCGGCTCATCCGTTGGCCTGCACCCGGTCTGGCTTATCTTCGCGCTTTCGGCCTTTGGCACGCTGTTCGGCTTTGTCGGCATGCTGGTGGCGGTGCCGGTTGCGGCCTCGCTCGGGGTGATCACGCGCTTTGCGATCCTGCAATACAAGGACAGCCGCCTTTATCGTGGGCTGGATGCGCAGGATCCTGACTGATGGGCGAACAGCTAAGCTTTGATCTGCCCGTGCGCGCCGCCTTGGGCCGGAATGATTTCTATGTCGCACCGGCCAATGCCCAGGCCGTGGCGATGATCGAAGACTGGCAGGGCTGGCCCTCGCGCAAGCTGGTTCTGGTGGGGCCGCCGGGGGCCGGTAAAACCCACCTGACCCATGTCTGGGCCACACTGAGCGGTGCCACGATCATCGCCGCCACTGACCTTGCAATGGCCGATATCGCAGGGCTCGCCACCGGCCCGGTCGCGGTTGAGGACGCCGATGACATCGCGGGCGACCAAGCGGGCGAAGAGGCGCTGTTTCATCTCCATAACCTGACCCTCGCCGAGGGGCATTCGCTCTTGCTGACGGCGCGTAGCGCGCCCAATTTCTGGTCCCTCACCCTGCCCGATCTGGCAAGCCGGATGCAAGCCACGACACTGGCGCATCTGCGCGCGCCGGATGATACGCTTCTGGCGGCACTGTTGATGAAGCTGTTTGCCGACCGGCAACTCTCGCCTAACCCCGAGATCCTGCCCTACCTTGCGCGGCGCATGGACCGCTCGTTTGACGCGGCCCGCAGTGTGGTGGCCGCCCTTGACGCAACCGCACTGTCAGAAGGGCGCCCGATCACCCGCGCCATGGCGGCGAAGGTGCTGGACAATATGGCCGAATAGCGGCACCCTGCGTCACCCCGCCGTTACACCGCAACGCCATAAGGTCGCTATGACAAACGCTGATTTCCTCAAGTCCCCGATGCCCGAGCCGGTTGACTTTCCAGATCTGGATATCACCGGACCGGGACGGTTTTATAACCGCGAGCTAAGCTGGCTTGGCTTTAACTGGCGCGTACTCGAAGAGGCCAAGAATCCGCGCGTGCCTTTGCTGGAGCGGCTGCGTTTCCTGTCGATTTCGGCCACCAACCTGGACGAATTCTACAACGTCCGCGTCGCGGGCCTTCGCGAACTGGCGCAGGCCGGCAATGTGACCCCGGCCGCCGACGGGCTTACCCCCGCCGAACAGCTTGTGCTGATCAACGAAGACGCCCGCAACCTCCTGGATGCGCAACAGAACACCTATGAAACCCTGCGCCAGGAGATGGAACAGGAACAGATTTCGATCCTCGACAATGCAAGCCTGACAGAGGATGACAAGGCATTTCTGGCGGATGTGTTTTTGCACAGGGTGTTCCCGGTGCTGTCGCCGCTGGCCATCGATCCGGCGCACCCGTTTCCCTTTATCCCCAACCTTGGCTATTCCCTCGCCCTCCAGATGGAGCGCAAATCGGACAAGCGCCCGCTTCAGGCGCTCTTGCCGATCCCGCAACAGATTGACCGCTTTGTCACCCTGCCCGCCCCCGAGGGCACATTTCGCGTACTGCCTCTGGAAGAGCTGTTGCTGTTGCATCTGCACAGCCTGTTTCCGGGCTATAAGTACAAGGGTCATTGCGCGTTTCGCGTGCTGCGCGACAGCGATCTTGAGGTCGAGGAAGAGGCCGAGGATCTTGTGCGCGAATTCGAGGTTGCCCTCAAACGGCGGCGCCGTGGTGAGGTGGTGCGCCTGAAAATTTCCGCCGAGGCCCCCGATGCGCTGCGCAATGTGATCATGGAAGAATTGCACGTCACCCCTGATGAGGTGGTCGAAGTGAACGGCATGATCGGGCTTGCCGACCTCAAGGAGTTGGTGCTTGAGGCGCGCGCCGATCTGTTATGGCCGCCCTTCACCCCGCGCGTGCCCGAACGGGTACAGGATCACGACGGCGATATGTTCGCCGCGATCCGCCAAAAGGACATGCTGCTGCATCACCCCTATGAAACCTTTGACATGGTGGTACGCTTTCTGGCGCAGGCCGCGCGCGACCCGGATGTGGTGGCGATCAAGCAGACGCTTTATCGCACCTCGCGCAATTCGCCGATCGTCGAGGCCCTCTGCGAGGCCGCCGAGGATGGCAAATCGGTCACCGCCCTGGTCGAGCTAAAGGCGCGGTTTGACGAGGCCGCCAATATCCGCCAGTCGCGCCGCCTTGAACGGGCCGGCGCGCATGTGGTCTATGGCTTTCTCGACCTCAAAACCCACGCCAAGATCTCGATCGTGGTGCGCCGCGAGGGCGAGAATCTGGTGACCTATACCCATTTCGGCACCGGCAATTACCATCCCATTACGGCCAAGATTTACACCGATCTGTCGTTCTTTACCTGCGATGTCACCCTGGGGCGCGACGCCACCAAGGTGCTCAACTATCTCTCGGGCTATGCGCAACCCGACAGCCTTGAAAACCTCGCGATTTCGCCGATCACCCTCAAATCCCGCCTGCTAAAGATGATCGCCGCCGAGGCCGGATATGTCGCCCAAGGCAAGCCTGGGGCTATCTGGGCCAAGATGAACGCGCTGATCGACCCGGATGTGATCGACGCGCTTTACACCGCCTCGCAGGCCGGCGTGCAGATCAACCTTGTGGTGCGCGGCATCTGTGGCTTGCGCCCTGGCATCAAGGGGCTGTCGGAAAACATCCGCGTGAAATCCATCATCGGGCGCTTTTTGGAACATTCCCGCATCGTCTGTTTCGGCAATGGCCATGGCCTGCCGTCGAAAAAGGCGCGGGTCTACATAAGCTCGGCCGACTGGATGGGGCGCAACCTCGTGCGCCGGGTCGAAACCCTGGTCGAGATCGAAAACCCCACCGTCAAGGCGCAGATCGTCGCCCAGGTGATGGCCGCCAATATGGCCGATGTCGCCCAAAGCTGGGTCATGGCGCCCGATGGAAGCTTTACGCGCACCGTCAAACCCGAGGGCGAGTTCGCCTTTAATTGTCACCGCTTTTTCATGGAAAACCCGTCGCTTTCGGGGCGCGGATCGGCGGGGGCGTCGGATGTGCCCAAACTGACCCATACGGATGATTGACCCTGAGCCCCCCCTGTCGCATAGAGGGAAGGCACCACAACGGGGCGAAGATGGACCGCAATAACGATCCTTTGGAACTTGACGGCGGCCCGTTTGGTCGGCCGTTGTTTGACAAACCCTCGGCGCGCGCGCTGGCGCGGGTTGGCGTGGTTGATGTGGGGTCGAACTCGGTCCGCCTTGTGGTGTTTGATGGCGCGGCGCGCAGCCCGGCCTATTTCTACAACGAGAAAATCATGTGTGCGCTTGGCGCCGGCATGGCCGATACCGGGCGTCTAAATCCGCAGGGGCGCGTGCGCGCGCTTGAGGCGCTCAAACGGTTTCAGCTTTTGGCCGAGGGCATGGGCACCGGCCCGCTTGTCACCGTTGCCACCGCCGCGGTGCGCGATGCCGAGGATGGCCCCGAGTTCTGCGCCGAGGTGCTGGCCGCGACCGGCCTCAAACTCTGGGTGATCGACGGGCGCGAAGAGGCACGGCTTTCGGCGCAGGGTGTGCTCTTGGGCTGGCCGGGCGCTTACGGGCTTGTCTGCGACATCGGCGGCTCGTCGATGGAGCTGGCCGAGATTGACGCGGGCACGGTTGGCGCACGGGTCTCATCACCGCTTGGGCCACTGAAACTTCGCGATATCAAGGGCGGCAAAAAGGCCCGCAAGACGCATATCAAAGACACCCTTACCGCGATGCAGGCCGAGCTTGGCGAACAGCGAAACCGGCTTTTCCTGGTGGGCGGCTCCTGGCGGGCGATTGCCAAGATCGACATGGCACGGCGCAATTATCCGCTGCATGTGCTGCACGAATACCGGATGACGCCGGCCGCCGTACGCGAAACGATCAAATATATCGCCGATCATGATCTTGACACCCTGCGCGCGCAATCGGGCGTGTCATCGGCGCGGATGTCGCTTGTGCCGCATGCCGCCGAGGTGCTGCACGAAATCCTCAAGACGTTCCGTCCGCGCGACATTGCGGTGTCAAGCTATGGCATTCGCGAGGGCATGCTTTACGAACAGATGCCCCAGCAGTTGCGCGACCGCGACCCCCTGATCGAGGCCTGCCGCTTTGCCGAACATAAAGACGCCCGCGTGCCGGGGTTCGGCAAGGTGATCTATCATTTCATCCAGC
>JGI24724J26744_10001063_pt1 | contig 19067 bp, 10 predicted proteins | sample Cruoilmetagenom7_FD_26744 | JGI IMG/M metagenome (IMG submission 26744) | reverse complement strand
TTAATTTCCCTAGAGCATTAAATACTCTAACATCTACTGTTTCATTTGAATTAGATACCAAATTAAACGTTTGTGATGCTGGATTAGGATACATTTTTATACCAGATGTTTCTGTTGGGCTTTCTGATATTCCTAATGTTGTAATATCATATCTAGGCGTGCGCCAAACACCACGACCATAGGTAGCTGTATATAATTTATTGTCAGCATAATTAATTTCTAACTCGCTAATTTTTACATTAGGTAGATTATTAATAAAAGGTTTCCATGAGTTACTTGTTGTATTATCAATGTAATACACACCATAATCCATACCTAAATATAATCCGTCGTTACCATTGTTATCCCATACTAATGCTAAAGCACTAAAATCTGGTAAATCAAATTTGTAAGAGGTCCATGTTGTACCTCCATTGTCTGTAACATATACCTTTTCTGTACCTACCGTTGCTATTGCAACTTTATTAGGATTAGTTGGATGTATAGCTATAGAATTGATATAGTCTCCAGAGTAACTAGTTACTTCCGTCCAAGTACCTGATCCTGTTGTTGTTTTATAAAGCTTATTTAAGTAAGCAGCATACATTGTATTTGGTGTGGACTCTGAAATTTTAAGATGGTTTAATTTAGAAGTAAAAACCTGAGAAATAGCAATCCAATTTAAGCCACCATCTAAAGATTTATATACTTGATCGTAACCAGCATAAATAACGTTTACAGCAATTGGATCTTGCTCAAAAGGTGTAATCCAATTTCCTGTTTTATTATCCGGAATAGTGATTGCTGCTAATGTTTGACCACCATCAATAGATTTATTCAAGCTTCCATCTTGAGCTGTACCATAAATAATTTGACTGTTAGTTTTGTCTACAAAACCTTCCATACCATCTCCACCAATCCAATCTCTCCAAACACCTGTTGAAGTTAATGTAGCACTTCCATTATCTTGAGCACCTCCTGTAACTACCACAGGACTAGTTTGGCTAATTCCAAAAGCGTAAAATTGTCTAATCCCTAATCCCGCTGTTATATCTGTAAAATAGGTTGTACTTATTGGTCCTGCACTGTTTGTAGCTTTAAAAACACCTCCATCAGTTGTTGTATACAATGTACTTCCAACAAACGTCAGTAAATCGACATCTGCATGAGAATAACCTAAATTATTTGATTGTGTATCAGAAATATTCCAATTTGTTGTTGGATTAAAGGTAACACCACCATCTAAAGATCGCCAAGTATTAACACCTGCAATATGCACTTCGTTAGCATTAGTATGACTTACTGCAATATCCATATCTCTTGGTGCTTGACCACTTGTTGCATCACTTAAATCTGTCGCCACAAGATTATAGCCAAAATAATTTTTACCAGAATGCTCTAATGTTGTAAACGTATTTCCGCTGTTAGAAGATTTATATAATGCCTTAAAATAAGCTCCTGACGTCCCACTTGCCTCTACCATATAAACAACAGATGGATCAGCATTTGTAACTGCAAGCATTTTTGCTCCTACACTAAATACATTAGGTGTTGCAGACTCAAAGCCATCACTAAACACCGTTCCTAAATTGGAAGTTTCCACCTTAATGTCATCTAATGTAACGCCTCCACCTCCTGCGTTTGTAACAGCTCCTTCAAAAGCAATATGGTAATCGGCAGAAGTATTTGGTAAACTTAAAGTAATATCAGACCATGCTTCTTGAGCGGTTGTGTAACTAGCTAACTCAATCCAAGAACTTGCTGAAGTTGTTTTGTAATACACTTTTAAAGCATCAACATCTCCAAAATAATCCGGTTGCGCATATGAGAATTTTAAAACTGGATTAGTTGCTGTCCCTAGGTTTAAAGCTGGTATCACTAATTTAGTCTTATTACCAGTAGCTCCAGATGTACCTTTTTCAAACAGTCCTAATCCAGAACCTGTTTTAGGCGTAATTAACGTGACACCAAAATGTTGCGAACCTTGATTTATGGATTTCCAATTTAAAGTCCCATTTACATACTCAGTGTCATAATTAGGTACGCCTGTTGGTGCTTCAACTTTGGTAAAAGTTACACCTCCATCTGTAGATTTAAATAAAAAGACTCCAGAAGCATAAATTGTATTAGAATCAAAGGGTTTAAACTCGAAATCATAACCTCTAGAATCTGCTTCAGGATGAATTAATGACCAAGAACTACCAGAGTTAGTAGACTTAAAAAGTCCACCATGCTCAATACTACAGTACATTTTTGAAGGTGTAGTTGGATCAATCAAAATTCGGTTTACTTCTCCACTGCCTATTGCACTAGCTACTAAATTCCAGGTTGCTCCAGCATCTGTAGATTTAAATATTGTTCCGTTATCTGATCCCCAAAAATAAGTTGAAGGGTCTGATGGATGCATAGCTAAGGCATAAACCTTCATGTTAGAAAAATTATCGCATAAAGGTGTCCAATTGGTTCCTCCATCTATTGTTTTCCAAACACCTCCTGTTTCGGCACCTACAATAATATGGTTTTGATTACCTGTTTCAAAAGCTATAGAAGTAATTCTACCTGTTCCAGGATTCCAACCTGAAGTTGCATTCCAAGAATATGGTCCTAATTGCTCCCAGTTTCCGTTGTCAGAAGATGCACTTCTGCTGTTAATTGCTTTTTGATTAATATAATTATTATAACGCTCTAATTCATTATAATAAAATTTATTAGATCTTAAAACTCCATTTTGTTTAATAGATCTTAAAGCTTGATATTCCCAACGTTTATATTGTTTGTAACCAGTGCCTCTTCCTTTACCTTTATTTTCAAAATGGGCTTGAGCTGCTATCTGGATTTCTTGGACTGTATAAGTTCCTTTATTAATCATTTCACTATAATCAATAGATTGAGAAAACAATGATCCCGTTGATAATAGTAATAAAATTAGGTAGATTTTTTTCATTAGTATTTTAGAGTTATAATTTATATATCTACAAATAACTAAAGGCTAATTGCATTAATAAAATTATAAACTACGCATTAACTACGCACATCATAAAAAAACTAAAAATCAAGGTTTTACTAGGTTAAAGTGCACTAATTTTAGAATCCTTAAACGTGTCATTTAAGTAATCAATTAGCGTGAGTGTGCTGTCTAATTCCTCAATTTTTTTGGAAATACGATAGCGTTTGCTTTCTACAGCACGAGTAGAGGTATTTAAAAAAGCTGCGATTTCTTTATTTTTAAAACCTAAAAACAAATAATAACAGATGATGATTTCAGAATCATTTAAATTAGAATGCATCGCTTTTATTTGAGTAAAAAACTCGATATTAACATCATTAATTAGATCTAAATAATTTTCTTCTTTTGCTAAAAATGTTGACGATTGATGGTGTATGTTTTTATATAATGCTTTAGTTTTTTCTTTTTGTTCAGAAGAATTATCTATAGAAGAAATGGTTCTCAACTCTCTTTTAAGTTCAGTAATATAATCCTCCAAACCTCTAACTTTAACTTTCAGTTTTTCATGATTGGTTTGCATAAACTGATATTCGTCATTGCGTTTAGTAAACTCGATAATCTTCAGTTTAATTTTCTTGTAGCGTAATACTATAAAAGTACCAAGCACAATTATAGCACCAATAAGTATTGCAATCCATATTCTATTTGTATTTCTTTTTTTGGTAACCTCTAGCAATGCTTCGTCAGTATTAACCAACGCATTATTTAATTCTAAACTTGCGTTAGATGCTTTTTGTAATAACTGGTCGTTAAAACCACTTAAAGAATCTAAATAGTTATTTTTAGCAACGTCGTTACCCAATTGTCCATAATAGTCAGCATATAGTTTAAAATACTCTTTAACATCATAGCTATTCATTGATTGACGCATTTTAGTAGATGCATCAAGATAGAACGCTACGGAATCCATTGCTTTTTGTTTGAACTGAATGTGTGCAAAACAATTATTAATTGTTACTATATGTGATTTGTACAATGCACTTACTATTGTACTATCATTTTCTAAATTTTTAAGTAAATTAAAATAATAATGTGTTGTATTTAAATTATCTAAATGTGCGTAATTAGAGGTCAACATAAATAAGGCATACATGTAATAATATTGATCCTCTATAATATTTTTATATTGCTGTAAATTAGACAATAATAAGGCGTTACTTTTGGCGTAATCACCTTGATCAAACGGAATATAAGCGTACATTTGACTCACTTCTGCTAAGCCATTTGCATTATTAGTTTTAGTATAAAATGATTTAGCATCTTCTAGATATTTAAATGCAGTAGAGTCCTTATTAATTAGATACGAATTATAAAAAAGCTCAACAGATACCATGCCTGCAATATCGTAATCCTTCTCTAATTTAGCATGTTTTAAAGCTAAAGCAAAATTTTGAAACTGCTTGATAGGTTCTTCATTTTTATCATTTAAAAGTCCCTTTAATTGATAATAATATGCCAACCGTCCTGTAATATTAGAAGTAATTGGATTAGGAATACTATCTAAAAACTGAGCTGATATTTTTGGGTCTACATCTAAATATGTTTGTGCAGAGTCTAATAAGCTATAATAATTTTGCTGCTTTTTAGATTGACCAATTGCAAAACCACAAAATAGAATTAACGTTATAAATAAAGTAAAAAAAGAATTAATTCTGAACTGCTTAAAAATCATTAAAATCTAACTTTGATGTCGTGTTTCAAACAAATTTAAGTAAATTAATATTCATAAAAAATGGATTGATTACTTTAAAAGAAATATTTAAAATTTAAGTCTTGTAAAGATTATTTTTCACCTTAAATTATAATAAATTAACTAAATAATTATAGTAGTTATCAGACAAGTACTGCAAATGCTGATAAATATAAAAATGCTCAATATTAAAATTTAACACTTTAACTACTAGTTATTTATATACATTTGCTATATTATATTTACTGTGTTATTTTAAGATGAAAACAAAATTTTTTTTTCTTGCCTTAGTTACTTTGTTAGTAACCAATAGTTTTGCTCAAGATGAGTTGCCTTTACCTACAAGTGATGGCAGAATTGCATTACTGACTTCTTTGGTTGATAATAATCTTCAAAAAACATTAGAAAAAGAAATTAATTCTAATCCGTTATGGAAAACCTTAATTAATCAGAAAAAAATGGCAATTGGTTTAGTGGACTTAAGAGACACTAATAATGTAAAATTTGCACGACTTAATGGCAACCACATGATGTATGCTGCAAGTTTACCAAAAATCGCTGTTTTACTTGCTGCAATGGATGCTATTGATAAAAAAGAACTAATAGAAACTAAAGATATTAGAAAGGATATGCGACTAATGATAAGCAAATCCAACAATCAAGCAACAACTAGAATGATTGATCGCTTAGGATACGACAAGATTGAAGCGGTTATGAGAAGCCCAAAATATAAGTTTTATGACGAAAATTTTGGAGGTGGTCTTTGGGTTGGAAAACGTTATGGTGGTGGCGGAAATACTAACAGAGAGCCTTTAAAAAACCTTAGTCATGCTGCTACAGTTACACAAGTATGCAGATATTATTACTTACTAGCCAATGGTAAATTAGTAAACAGAAAACGATCTAAACAAATGTTAGATATTATGGAAAACCCAGAGTTACACCATAAATTTGTAAACACTTTAGATAAAATTGCTCCTGAAGCTAGAATATTTAGAAAATCTGGCTCATGGAAAAATTACCATTCAGACTCTGTTTTAGTTTGGGGAAAAGACGACAATAGACGCTATATTTTAGTCGCTTTAATCGAAGACTCGGCTGGAGAGCAAATTATTAGAGACTTAATTAAACCTATTGAAAAAGTTTTAAGAACACAATAGTCTACCCTTAAATTAGATAAATTATTGCCTATATAAAACATAAAAAGCAATACCTTTATAGTGTTATTTGACAATAATTTTTGACCTATAAACACCATCTTGAAAATCAAACTTCCTATTAATAAAAAGCTTAAAACATTTATTTTAAAAGCATTTGATATTAAAGAAGAAGAGTTAAATAAAACGCTCCTACTTCAACTCAATATCTTTATTTTAATAACAACATTGTTGGTTATTAAGCCTACAATAAATTCGCTGTTTTTATCAGAGCTTACCTCTAGCGCTTTACCTTTAGGTTACGTACTAACAGCGTTAATGGCTATAATTGGATCTTTTTTTTATACCAAAGCTTTAGAAAAATACACTTTAAATATCATAATTGATAGGACGTTAATAGCCTCTATTACCTCATTAATAGCGTTTGGTATTTTACTAAAATTTAATGTCATTTCAGGCGTTTTCTTATACATTCCGTATGTATGGGTCGCTATTTACGGATTACTTACTGCGTCTCAATTTTGGTTATTAGCTAATGTGGTTTACAATGTTAGAGAAGCTAAACGAGTGTTTGGATTTATTGGTGCAGGTGCTATTGCTGGTGGTATTTTTGGAGGTTACCTTACTTCCTTTTTAACTAAAATTTTATACACAGAAGACTTACTTTTTATAGCTGCAATACTAGTTTCAATATGTGTACCATTATCTAGATATATTTGGAAAAATGAGGTTAAAAGTTTAAACGAGTTTCAGTTATCTATAAAAAATGAGACGAATTCTAAATCACCTTTTAAACTAATAAGACAATCCAAATTATTAAGCTTAATTGCATTGGTCATTGGGATGAGTGTTTTAATTGCCAAGTTAATTGATTATCAATATAGTGATTATGCCTCTAGATTTATAGCTACGGAAGATGAGTTAACGTCCTTTTTTGGTTTTTGGTTTTCTACCTTAAGCGTAATTTCATTATTAATTCAACTGTTTTTAACCAAACGCATTGTTGGTACTTTTGGTGTTGGCAAATCCCTTTTATGGCTTCCTGCTGGTATTTTAATAGGCTCTATTTTACTACTTTTTATTCCGGAGTTATGGGTTATTGTATTTATAAAAGTAGTGGATGGTAGTTTAAAACAGTCTGTAAACAAAGCCTCTACAGAGTTGTTGTCCATACCTATTCCAATGGATATAAAAAAGAAAACTAAAACCTTTACAGATGTTGTTGTGGACAGTATAGCTACAGGAATAGCAGGTTTTATTTTAATATTTTTTATTAACGGTTTAGATATTTCATCGACATCTATTAGTATTATTATTATCGTCTTGATTATTATATGGTTGGTTTTAATCTATTTTTTAAGACAGCAATATGTCATCGCATTTAAACAACTTTTAGATAATGCTGAAGTCAAAAAAAGTAAAGTCCATAAAGAGGAACTTAAAGTCACCTCAATCATTGGTTCCGTTTTACGCGTTTTAAATACTGGTAAAGAAAACCAAATAATTAACATGCTTGAAAAAACACTTGAAGTTAAAGACGAACGTTTTTTTACTGCCATTAAAACACTATTAAACCACGACTCTCCTAAAGTAAAAGCCTTAGCTATTGATAATTTATATTTTTTGAAAACAGAAAATTTATCAACACAAATTGAAGCTATGATTTATGACGATAACCAGCAAGTTACAACGTCTGCCTTTAGATATCTTTTAAAAAATTATAAGCAAAATACAATCGTTTTATTTGAAAACCATATAAATAGTACAGACAACACCATTGCTAATGCAGCTTTAGTAGGCTTATCTTTGGAGTTAAGAAACAACCAACTATTACAAAATCGTTTTAACTTAGAACAAAAAATAGAATCTGCTTTAAATAAATATTTAGAGCTTACTGATGCCAATTTAAAAAACAATACTATTAAATCTGTTTTAGAAAGTATTGGTAACGCAAAAATCAGTACCTACTACAATGTGCTTAAAACGCAACTACTTTCCAAAGATTTAGATGTTGTAAAGACTGCAATAATCAGTGCATCCAAAACTTTAGATCCTGAATTTATTGACCATATTATTTCGCATTTATCAATAAAAGAAACCAGACAAATTGCTGTAGACGCCTTGTTTTTTTATAACGATCCTGTTATAGACGTCCTATATCAAAAGGTTATAAAAGAAACAATAGATTTTGAAGATGCTGCTTATGTAATATTGGTTATTGAAAAGTTTAAATCACAAAAAGCCATTAACACATTAATGTTGCTAACTGGTGATACAGAACATACAGTTAAAATTGAGGCAATTGAAGCCTTAAAACGATTAAAATGGAAGTATCCACATCTAAAAATTAAAGATCGCTTTATAGTGGATAAAATTTTAGACGAATGTCAATTATATCAAAATACATTAGCTGTTATACACACTCAAATTGTGTTACAATATAAAATGAAATCTGTAACCATGGAGTCTAAAGATGAAAACGAAGCCAGAAACGGACTTATTCATTTGCTAGAACAACGATTGGATAGACAACTGCAACGTATTTTTAGGTTTTTAGGAATTAAATATCCTCCAAATGATGTTGACCCTATCTTAAACACCATCATGCATGGTAAAGAAGAGCAGCGCATTCATGCAATCGAGTTTTTAGATAATATTCTAAACAGTCAGCTTAAAAAAGAATTAATTCCGGTTGCCGAATCAGTGTTACTAGATTCTAATCAAGAAGAAAAATTAAAAAAATTAAACCTTAAAGTTTTTAGCGAAATTGAATGCTATAACGAGCTTTTAAAACGAAAAGACGTAAAACTAAAATTTGCTGTTTTATATCTTATTGAAAAATCAAATAACACCAACTTTAAACCGCTATTAGAATTGGTGTTAATTAATGAAACTAATAAAAAAATTAGAACAAAAACCGAAAGTCTTTTAGGCCTTACTTCCTGATTAATTTATCAATATTTGCTGCTAAAGTCATGTGGTCTGTTGCCGAGTTTTTACGCAATACATTAGTCATTAATACAACCATATAAGTTGTGTTATCAGGATGCTCTACAATTGCTACAGAGTTCATAAAATTTTGAATATTACCCATATACTTTCCACAAACCTGTCCATTACTTCTATCACATTTATATAAACTTCCAGATTTAAAATAGACTGCTGCTTCCTTTAAAGCAGGTGCTTGTGCATATCTAATACGTCTGTCTGTCATGTACATCAAACGTTTCATCTCTAGACTAGACTGCTCATCAATAACATTACCTTGCTCTAATTGTACTAAAAATTTCATAACACCAAATGGCGTTCCAATACTTCCTCCTTTATCACCAACGTAAGTATTTGCTCCTCTAGTAAAAAAACTTCCTAAACGCCATTCTTCCGCAGTTATTCCAAGGTTTCGTAATGGTAAATTTACTACATCGTTACCAAGGTCTGTTAGCACCTTTTTTTCTGTGGTTTTAAAATAAGTTAAGGCATCTGCTTCAGTTAATTCTGGATATTTTTCGCCAAAAGCTTGCATTAATAACACTTCGCGCCAAACAATACTTGCTGCTCCATTATTACTAACAGATAACATATGGTCAGCCCACTCAAATAAAGAAAACTCATCACTAGCTATAACCTGACGTTTTACTAATTTTTTAGTTTCAATGTTATAAATAGGTATAGTATGCTCATCTGTTAAGCCCCAAACTCCTGCTTTAACTACTTTAGTTTTTAATAACGCGATACGCTTTTCAAAATTATCAGGATAAATTTTTGATAATTGATCAAATAAACCTAGTAAAACCGCCAGCTTACCTACACTTCCTGGTTGGTAACCTGCTGTTTCATTACGATGCGCGTATTTAATATTATTTAAGTCTGTAATATCCATTACGGTTAACGAGTAGCTTTTATCTAAACCTCTAAATAAATTACTAATCTCTTTTTGAAAAGCTTCATTATCTTTAAAAAAACAATGCAAACTATCTGCTGCTTTTTCTTTTAAGTTTAATTTAATATCCAAATAGGATTTAAACGCACCTTCAGGTAAGGTTTGTTTCTCCACTATTTCGCCACTTTTAATTAATTCTAAACGTTTTAAACGCTTAATACCTGTGTACTCATATCCATCAATTGGATATAACGTTGCTGTTGTAAAAGCAGAACATATTAGTACTAAAACTAGAACAATTAATACTTTTTTCATTTATATTTTTTTTGAAAGCGCGATCGCTTTATTAGTGTTTACTGTTGGTGTAATGGATTGTAAATACGTAGAACTTAACGCTTTTTTATTTTCTACAAAAGGTCTAATTTGAAACAACCAGAGTTTGTCATCCTTAAAGCCTAATTCAACATCATATGCGCCTTGATAGTCTGCATCTGTAGCACTTGGCATAGTTTGTCTAATAGTTTTAGCTAGCACTTTAATATCTGCCATATTTTGAGCGTTTAAAATAGGCTGCTCAAAGGTTGCAGACTGTTTAAGCGTACCACCTGTGGTTGGTAAACTATTGTAATAACGCTCTCGCGAAGGTGCTAAAAATTGATAACCACCAGCATCCTTTAGTAAATAGGTTTCAGACGATTGTCCATCTACAGCTCCACCTGCTCCTCTACTAAAAGCAATAGTTAAATCTTGATCGTTTCCAGACGTTAATCCTTTTGTTATTAGCACTCCAGAGTAATCAACATCCACACTAGGAATTACTAAAATTGATGGAAATACATTTTCTGGATTTAATAAATATTTTTGTCTCCATTTAAAACTACGCTCTGTGTAAGGTGATGCCCAAACATCTTTAATACCCTCTAATATTTTGGATTTATCAACCACATTAAACAGTGTTAGGTTTAATCCTGCTCCTGTAAACTCTTTTAAATCTTCCATATTAGTATCACTTCTTAAAAACACAGGAATGGCACCTAAATCTTGTCCTAAAACAGTTTTAAAATCATTTTCCATTTGGGTTATAAACTCTGTTTTTAAAGGCATTTTTTTAATAGCAGCACGTAAAGTTTCTAATTGTCTTAACTGGTAGTGTTCAATTTCTTCTTCTGCAATACCTTTAGATTCCATAGTAATTGCTTCTTTAAACATTGCTTCCAGAAACTGCCAGTAAGTTTTACTTTGCTCTGGCATATCTTGATCCATATGATCTCTAAATATTCCAAACGGAATTACTAAACCTTCTACAACTTGCTCTGGAAACATTTTTTTTAATTGTCCTAAATTAGCTGCTTTTGGACCACAAATCTTACCAGAATTACTAGCATCAACATTTCGCAGATTTAAAACGTTATGCTCATTTAAAATAATGGTTTCAACAGGCACTTCTATTTTTTCATCACGACGTTCTTTTTTAGCAAATAAAGCACGTTCTTCTTCAGACATGTCTTGTTCTACTTTAATAATTACATTGCCTTTATTAGATACTGCATAAAACACTTTTTGACCGCTAAAAGCAATTAAATCCTCTAGATTTTGATCAGATAAAGCGGTATTTGGTATGCCTAAATTACGTGCTAATAATTGTACATGAGACACCATATTACCTTCAGATACTGTTGCAATTCCGGCAACAGGTTTTAAATCTGCTGGTGGACGCTGGAAAATATATATTTTATTTGAAGACACCTCAATATCATCAGGAGATCCTGCTATTACTACTAACTCACCAAACGCATAACCTGGATTTAAACCACGTATTGTACTTTGGTTTGGAATACTTAATACTTTATTTGTCAATGCAGACTCGTTGGCTATAAAATCACCTAATTCTCCAACTGCTTTCCCTAAATGCAAAGCAATGGATCCTCTAATTTTATCATCAATAAAACCGTATGCTAAAGGCTCAAAAGCAGTATAGGTGTTTACGGTTTCTTGATAAGTAGCTTTAACCATTCCAGAACTCCATTCCACCAAACTTCTTCCGTTTTGTAAAACAGTGGTTAATTCGCCTAAAGTAGTATCGTTTGTTGTGTTGCCAGATAATGTTAGATTTAGCGCTTCCCACTCATGCTGTTCTATATAACCAGTTGCAGCAGTTGCCATACCTAAATAGCATATTTTATCCACTAATTGTGCTACGGTTTGTGGTTGCCAAAGAGGTGCATTTTTAAAAATTATCTCCTCTAATTTTAACGATATATCTAGTAATTGTAAACGTGCCAAAGGACGTTTTTCCTCTAAAACAGAAGTTTTTAAAAGCGTTAATACCTCTGCTGTATTTTGGATTAAATCCGAAGTATTACTTGTTTTATGCTGTACAGATACATAATCCTTAAATGCTTTACCAAAAGTAGTCTCTTTTAACAAGGTCGCCTTTTGCAATAAAGCATTTAAATCTATGGGTTTAAAAAAGGTGGTCATTGTAACTATTAAATCGTCAAGCATCTTGATTTGATTAATAGACAGTTTAGTTACATGTTTTGCCCTAAAAGCTTTCACTTTTTCAATATCGTTAATTTCTGGTTGTGCATGGATTTTTACACGTAAATCCATAAATGGTAAATAAGCATCAGATAGCACTTTGGATTGACTACGCATTAATTGCGCTAAATTATCGTCTCCATTATGCGGAATATCCTTTAAGGATTGTCTAACTAAAAAGAAATTTTGTTGTATAACATCGTCTTTTGATAGCAGCCATTTGTAAAAATCAATTCCCCAAGCTTCTTCGTCTTCCGACTGAATAGCACCTCTATAAAATTGACTTTTTCTGTTAATCCAACCATTGTCAACGCCTCTTAAATATTTATCTAATTGGTATTGTTTTAATCTTGAATGGCTTGCTGATGCATCCCAAAACGCTTCAGTTTTAGAAAATGACAAAATTTGACCTAAAAAAATATGATTACTTAAGGCTAATTTTTCGACTTCATCTTTATATCTAGCATGTTGATTTCCTGGTCCAACATTATCTGGACAAGGATCTTTGGGTTGTCTTACGCTACCATCAGTACAAAACCAACGAATATCCTTGTAAGGACCACGTAAATCGTGTTTATACTTAGTAATTTGCTCCTTTATTACATCCGAAGCAATTTGTTGCGCTGATAATTGATTAGAAATTATCACAAAAATCAGGCTAATGATTACACTATTTCTCATTGAAAATCAAAGGTTTGTTACAAGATACAACATACGAATATAACTATTTATTCAATATAAAGTTGTTTTGCAAAGTTGTTATAAAAGTTTGATAATTATCAAATTAATTGGGTCTATTTTAACACCTATTTCACACTAATAAAACCAATGATAATTCTTTTTTAAACTACTTTTGCAGCATGCAAAAAAATCCACCTGTTAAGTTAGAGTTTATATTACTAATGGCATCTTTAATGTCTATTGTTGCCTTAGCGATTGATGCTATTTTACCAGCAATGTCAGCTATAGGAATCACAGTTAATAGTTTAGACTCTAGTAACAACCAATTACTAATCACCATGATTTTTCTAGGTTTAGGATTTGGACAACTATTATTTGGACCTTTATCGGATAGTTTTGGTAGAAAACCCATTGTTTATATTGGTTTTACTGTGTTTGCAATAGGAAGTATAGTTTGTGTATTATCACATAGTTTAGAAATGATGGTTGTTGGTCGTATCATCCAAGGTGTTGGATTAGCAGCTCCAAGAACTATCGCTATTGCTGTTATTAGAGACATGTATAAAGGAGATTATATGGCCAAAATAATGTCGTTTGTTACGACCTTCTTTATTTTGGTTCCTGTTATTGCACCTGTAATGGGTAAATTTATTTTAAACCATTACGATTGGACAGGAATCTTTTATGTTCAATTAATAATGGCTTTAGTTGTTGCTATTTGGTTTTGGAAACGTCAGCCTGAAACCTTAAAGCCTGAATATAAAATAAAGTTTACTAGACATGTTTTTATTGATGGTTTAAAAGAATTATTAAAATATAAAGAAACTATAGGATTTACCATTATTTCTGGTTTTATCTCTGGTGCATTTATTGTTTATTTAAGTGCTTCTCAGGTCATTTTTGAAAATCAATATGGTTTAATAGACGAGTTTCCATACATCTTTGCTGGATTGGCATGTGGTGTTGGTTTATCTACTTTTTTAAACGGAAGCTTTGTTATGCGTCTTGGTATGTGGCGTTTATCCTATTTAGCTATCATTGTTTTTAGCGTTAATGCGTTACTGTATGTGTTATTATTTTGGAATGCTACAACTAATCCTGCATTACCAATTATATTAATATTTATGGCTATCCAATTTTTTACCATAGGCTTTATCTTTGGAAATCTACGAGCTATTGCTATGGAGCCAATTGGACATATTGCTGGTATTGGAGCTGCTATAACAGGATTTATATCTACAATAATGGCTGTACCAATTGCAAATTACATTGGTAGTTTTGTTGACACAACAGCGTTACCATTATTTATAGGGTTTACGGTTTTTGGTTTTATGTCTCTAATTTTATTTTTATTTATTAAAAGAACTAGAAAACGAAATATCATTTTATAACCATTACTATATTTTAATTGTTGAAAGTATATCTACTACCGAAGATATTATATACTCCACACCTATAGCTATTACTATAAAACCTATAATTCTAGACAGCGCATTAATCCCAGAAGCTCCCAAAAATTTAACGATTAAATGCGCACTTTTAAGAATGACGTAAATAGTAATGGCTGCTAAAAGCATAGCACCAACTATTGTTAATTTTTCGGAAGTTAAAGTAAACTCTTGATTATAAGTAATTAATAACGAAATTGTCCCAGGACCAGCTAACATAGGTATTGCTAATGGTGTTAAACTTATTCCATCTCTAGTATGTATATCTTCTTGTACCTTTTTACGTTTCATCCCTTTATGTTCTCTAAATTTTCCGGTCAACAACGCAAAGCCAGAGGATGTAATTATTAATCCTCCTGCTATTTTTAAAGCATTAAGACTAATTCCAAAAAAAGATAAGATATACTGACCTGCAAAAAACGAAAGCAATAAAATAACCAAAACATCTATTGCTGTCCAAAAGGCTGTAACAGAGCGTTCTTTTTTACTGTGCTCTCCTGTTAAGCCTACAAATACAGGAACGGTTCCTAAAGGATTCATAATTGAAAATAATGCTCCAAATACTGCTAAAAATAATTCCATTGTTTTTTCTGCAAATTCCGTTCTTTTTTGACGTTTAAAAGTTATCGTTAGATTAACTAATCTTAAATAAAACGTAAAACAAAAAAAGCACCCAAAACAGCTATAAAGCATTAACAAACAAGACATTATCAACTAAAAACCTTCACTTAACATAAAGTTTACATAGTAACATTAGCGTAAAGTTTTCTTAAAACTTCAATCATTTTTAGTTAATACTCTTTAAAACTCTTGACCTTAGTTTTGTTCAAAATTAACCACTTAAACAATCAAATACAATGAAATTAATTAAACAACATTTTTTTCAATTATGCATAATTACCAGTCTAGGATTTGGATTAGTAGGCTGTGAAGGAGAAAATGGATTAGACGGAACTAACGGTCAGGATGGTCAAGATTTTACACCTACTGATGAGCTTTTTAGTAACAAATCGGCTTTAGATCCTTTAGTAGATATTAGCGCTAACTTTAACAATGTAAAAGCTTACTCATTAATTAGCTCGACAGATTATTTACCAAATGGATTCCGTTTAGTTGGTGCACAAGATGGTGCAGGTTTATTAAAAGATGGTAACGAATATATTTATGTTGTCAATGCAGAAGACGATTATAGTGTCTCTAGAATTAGATTTGACGAAAACATGAGACCTATAAAAGGTGAATGGTTGTTAAACGCTGGAGTTGCTGATTTTGCAAGACAATGTTCTGGTACAATGTGGGAAGCTGCAATACATGGTGGCTCTCAAGATTTCTTTTTATCTGCTTCAGAAAGTATCGCATACGATGTTAAAGCAATAGATCCTTGGATAGAAACACCTACTCCAAATGCTGACTTTGGTTTGGACGCTTTGGGTGAATTTTCTTGGGAAAACGCAGTACCATTACCTCAAAATTCATATGCAGGAAAAACAGTGATTATTGGTGGAGATGACGATTCTAGTGGCTCTGAAGGTCAAGTAATCATGTATTTATCAGAAAATGGAGATGCAGATTTAACTAACGGTAAAATATATGTATTACGTTTAAAAGAAGTATCTGATGGTGCCAATGGTATCCAAAATGTTGCTGCAAATACAGTTTATAATGAAGGAAGCTTAGATTTTGGAGCCACCTATAATGTTGAATTTGTTGAAATAGAAAATGGTGCAGCCATGACCAAAAACGAAATGGAAACAGCTTGTACTGGTGTTTTTGCTTCTCAGTTTATGCGTGTTGAAGATGTTGACTACCAAAAAGGAAGTGATGAAAACGCTAGAAACGTTTATTTTGCAGTTACAGGAAGAGGTCCTGGAGCAGGAACTTATAATGATTGGGGAACCATTTACAAATTAAATCTAGATGCCAACAACCCTTTACAAGGTCAATTAACACAAATTGTAAGTGGTAACACAGACACAAACAACCAAGATGGTAACTTATCTAGCTTACAAAGTCCAGATAATATTTGTGTAACAGAAAACTATGTGTACATTCAAGAAGATCCTAACTCTTTTGATAGAGGTCATGCAGCTAGAATCTACCAAACAGACTTAAACGGAAATAATCCAACAGACGTATTAGATTTAAAAATTGAAAGCAACTTATCTCCTACTGGAAGTTCTTCTTTATCTGGAGAGTTTGGTGCTTTAATTGACATTTCTGACAAAGTTGGTGTGCCAGACACATTTATTCTAAACTTACAACCACACTACTGGAAAAGTGACGATTTTATATCTACAAACTTACCACACAACCAAGGTGGGCAAATCGTATTACTACAAGGATTACCTAGATAAAACGACATCTTTTATTATTAATAATGAATCTCCATTGTACAATGGAGATTCATTTTGTTTATTACAATCTTAACATGAAATCATACCATTCATTTTTAATTACAATAGTATTATTAGTAACATTTTCAGCTTGCAAATCGGATAAAACCGAAACCATAGACATCATAAATTGGGACATTGCACAAAAGTACTATATAAACAATATAGACCTTGCTTCTAAATACTTAGATAGTTTAAAAACCGAAGGTCTTACTGGTAAAAGCACCAAACACTATTTTACATTAGCACGAGAGGCTTTTAAAAAAGCAGAGCCTTATGCCTCATATTTAAACCCTGAAGTAGGACACAGAGCTAATGGTCCTGCACTTCCTGTGTATAAAGAAGATACTGGCAAAATATTAAAACCTATTGGTCTTCAAAAAATAGAAGAAAGTATTTATGAGCAAGAGACGTCTGTCACAGATTTTAATCAAGAAATCTATGTTACACAAGGGTTGTTTGCTATATTAAAAGCAAATATGGAAAACAGAGCGTTAACACCACAACGGTTTTTTATAGCTACACACCAACAGCTTTTGCGCATTGTAAGTTTGGGTATGTCAGGATTTGATACTCCTGTTAGTCATTTAGGTATAAAAGAAAGTGCTGTTTCATTAAAAAGTCTTCAAAACGTATATAATAACACCTTAAAATCTTCTATTATAAACAAAGACAAATCCTTAGATGATGCGTTTAACAACTCGATTTTAAAAGCAATAAATTACATTAATCAACATCAGGATTTTGATGCTTTTGATAGGTTTACGTTTACCAGAGATTACTTAAATCCAATCACGAGTCAATGGGTTTCTATCAGGAAAACAGCTAACATTTGGGAACCTACTAATACAGAAGCTTTTAATTTTGATGCACCTACTTTTTTTGAAAGTAACAGTTTCAACTTAAACTATTTTACACCAACAACTAACCGTAACCCAAGCGACAAACAAATAGCTTTAGGCGAAAAATTGTTTTTTGACACACAACTTTCTGCTAACAACAGTATGGCTTGCGTTACCTGTCATAGTCCTGCTTTAGGGTATGCAGATGCTATGACTGTTAACTTAGATAATAACGGTAAGCCATTACAGCGCAACACACCAACTTTAATAAATAGTGCCTTTCAAAAAAGCTTTTTTTGGGATGGTAGATCAGAAACGATGATTGAACAAATTTCATCTGTGTTTTTAAATGATAAAGAATTTAATACTAACGTTCACACCTTTTCTGAAGCTATTTTACAAGATTCAACTTACGTTATATTATTTAAAGAAGCCTATGGGCAAGTTCCAAAAAATAATACCAATGTTATTAAAGCATTGTCTGCTTATATTTCTACTTTAAACGGTTTTGACTCTAAATTTGATAAAAATATTAGAGGAGAACTTAATAATTTTACAGATGAAGAAACCTTAGGTTATAACCTATTTATGGGAAAAGCCTTATGTGCCACATGCCATTTTATGCCTTTAACTAGCGGAACTGTACCGCCTTTTTTTACTGAAACAGAAAAAGAAGTTATTGGTGTTCCAAAAACAGCCCAAAATAAAAAGCTAGATGACGATTCTGGTTTTTATTATAAATATAAAGAAGCCTTACATAAAGGTATGTTTAAAACGCCAACGATTAGAAACGTAGCTATAACAGGTCCATATATGCATAATGGCATCTATACAACTTTAGAGGAAGTCCTTAATTTTTACAACCTTGGTGGAGGTGGTGGATTAGGTTTTGATTTGGACCATCAAACGCTTCCTTTTGACAATTTAAACCTTACAGAAACCGAGCAGCAAGCCATTATAGCTTATCTAAAAACCTTAACTGATGTACCTGACACGTATTAAAACGCACCAGAATCTACATCTTTAATAAAACTAATTAACCCTTTAAAAAACACCTTTTGATCATCAAATTGAGATAAATGACTGCCATTTGGGCAAAGCAAAAAACGTCCATTTTGGACTTCGGTACTAATCCATTTCATGTGTTCTGGATCCATGGTATCATGCGTTGCTCCAATGGTAAGGGTTGGTGTTTTTATTTCTTTTAAACGGTCTTTAACATCCCAGTTTTTAAGCGTTGCGTTACCTTTAATACCAAACTCACTTGGTCCTTGCATAGTGACATATACATCAGGATTTAAGTGCTTAAAGCCTCTGTTAATAGGTTCTGGCCAATCTTTGACTGGCATTCTTATAACATGTTTGGTATAATAATTTTCAACTATTAAATCTAAATATCTCTGATTTGTGTAATCTTCTTTATCCTCATAGCTCATAATTTCTTTTAAA
>JGI24724J26744_10001061_pt1 | contig 19109 bp, 18 predicted proteins | sample Cruoilmetagenom7_FD_26744 | JGI IMG/M metagenome (IMG submission 26744) | reverse complement strand
GATTGTGAATGCAATGGGCGTCGCGGCAACCACGGCGGGCGGTCTGGTCGCTTCGTTTGGAACGATGGGAAAACCCTTTCACGCAGGCAAGGCCGCGATGGATGGAATTCTTGCCGCGCAGATGGCCGCTGGCGGCTTTGAGGCTGCGAAGGATTTGCTGGAAACGGACGGCGACACACTGGCGTCGGCCTTTATTCAGGATAGCGAGGTCAGGATTTCAAAGCTGGACTTTGGCGGCGACTGGGAAATCCACAACAACACATTCAAACCCTATGCGGCCTGCCTGCTTGTCCATCCGACGGTGGAAAGCGCGCGCGACATCGGCAGTCAGATCGCCGGGCGCAAACTGCGTTCCGTCACCGCAAAGATCAATCCGATGGTTCTGCGCTTTGCCGCTAAGACCGAAGTCAACGAGCCACTGGAAGGCAAATTCTCGGTCGCATATTGCGCGGCTCTGGGTCTGTGCGGCTTTGATGCTTCCGAACAGGATTTCACCCAAGAGCGCCTTGATAATCAGGACGTCCAGGCCGTCTTTAATATGGTTGACGTTGTCACAGATGAAAGTTTGACGACAACCGCTGCCTCGATGACTGTTTCATTCGAGGATGGCTCGGATTTAACTGTGGACACGCCATTGGCGCGCGGCAATCCCGGCAACCCAATNGGATGGGANGGNATGGAGCGCAANTTCATGTCGCTGGTTGAACCCGTTTATGGCGCGCAATCAGAAACATTGTTCAAGCTTGCCCGCGAAGCTGGTGAAGGCGACGGCCTGACACAAATTGCGAGCATGTTAGCTGACAAAAAGTTCCACTAATTTTTGGTATTGTCGATTTTGGATTTGAATTTTGAACGGGCGGGGAAAACATGAGCTCTGAATTATTTTCACCATTTCGCATGAACGGCGTAACGCTGGATAATCGGATCGTCGTCTCACCTATGGGGCAATATTCCGGCGACGGACAAGGCAGCGCGACCGACTGGCATACAATGCACTTGGGCAATTTGGCCGTTTCAGGCGCAGGTCTGGTCATCATCGAGGCGGCCGCAGTGGAACCGCAGGGCCGCGTCAGCCCAATTGATCTGGGTATCTGGTCAGACGCGAATGCTGCTGCATTGGAACGCGTGCTTGGGTTCTGTCGCAAACACAGCGATTGCAAATGGGGAATGCAGATTGCCCATGGCGGACGCAAAGGTGGTGTTTCGCCAGCTTGGAAAGGGCAAAAACCGCTGGCTGAAAAAGATGGTGGTTGGACGCCGGTCAGCGCCTCGGGCATGGCGTATCCGGGACGCGAACAACCGATTGCTCTGGACAGCGAAGGTTTAATCCGCGTGCGCGATGCTTTTGTGGCGGCGGCGGTGCGGGCGCGCGATCTTGGGGTTGATGTGCTTGAGGTTCACAATGCCCATGGCTATCTGCTCCACTGTTTCCTGACCCCCTTTGCCAACAATCGAAACGATGAATACGGCGGTGATCGCGAGGGGCGGATGCGCTTCCCGCTCGAGGTGTTCGCGGCCGTGCGAGAGGTCTGGCCTGCCGACCGGGTTCTGGGGGTGCGTATTTCCGCAACAGACTGGGCCGAGGGTGGTTGGGACCTTGAAGATTCCATCGTGTTTTCACAGCGCCTAAAGGACATGGGCTGCGACTACATTACCGCTTCAAGCGGTGGTTCAACCCCGGATCAGGACATTCCCATTGGCCCCGGATATCAGATGCCATTGGCCGAAGGGATTAAGCGAGAAGTTGATTTAGCCGTAATGGGCGTTGGCTTGATTACCGAGCCTAGGCAGGCCGAAAAAATCATCGCTGACGGTCAGGCTGACCTTGTCGCGCTTGGTCGGGGGATGCTGTTTAATCCGCGTTGGCCGTGGCATGCGGCACTTGAGCTTGGTGGTAAAATCACGATTCCCAGAGAATACGAACGTTGCCACCCAGATATGCGCAGTGGTGATTTTCTGAAACCGCGCATGGACAACTGAAACGGCCCGCACCACTGACTGGCGCGGGCCGGTTGATCATTTAGCAGCTTTGCTTTTCTTCAACACGCCACGGAAATCCGGTTTGCGTTTTTCGCGAAATGCGTTGCCGCCTTCTTTGGCCTCATCGGTTGCATAATAATGCGCGACCGTCTGAAAGCCCATGTTGGCGATGCCCTTGATACTTTCAGTGTCGGCATTGAAAGACCGTTTGGCGATGGCGATTGCGGTCGGGCTACGCTCAACAATTTCGGCGCACCATGCGTCTACTTCGGCGTCCAGATCAGCCTCGGGGACGACCTTATTGACCAATCCCATTTCCAGCGCTTCTTGCGCGGTATAGCGCCGGCACATATACCAAATTTCGCGCGCCTTCTTTTCGCCGACGATGCGCGAAAGATATGCGGTGCCAAAACCCGGATCAACAGAGCCGACCTTGGGGCCAACCTGGCCGAAAACTGATTTGTCCGACGCAATCGTCATATCACAGATCGTCGCCATGACATTGCCGCCGCCAATAGCGAACCCGTTTACCTTGGCAATCACCGGCTTGGGCGCATCGCGGATAAGCGAATGAATTTCCTCGACCGGAACCCCAAGAACGCCCTGCACACCGCGCCCGGATTTCTTGTCACCTGTATCGCCGCCAACACCAAATGCACGACCGCCAGCACCGGTCAGAACGATGGCGGCAACATCATCATCCCAGGATGCTTTGGTCAGCGCGTCGATCATCTCGAAATANGTNTTCACACGAAACGCATTCATNCGTTCGGGNCGNTTAATCGTGATCGTAGCCACGCTGTTTTTTACTTCATAAAGCAGATCTTCGTAGTCCATCTTCACATTCCTTTCGGTTTTCGACGGCAGCGCAGGGCTGATTATTCTCAGCTTTGGTCATTACCAAAGCCCACTGCGTTCCACAACGTGAAACGCGTATCATTAATTTGACAACNCCGGGGATTACTTTCACTATCGACCGATGCGAACCGGGCCTTCAGGCNGGGTTTTTCTGAGGAGGAATTTCATTGGACCACCCAGACATTGACCGGCCTGACCCGGCGCTGATGGGGCGTATTGCCCCGATCGCCACCAGCACATTTGCCAATGCGTTTGATAAATGCCGGCTGTTTCACAGCGTGATGGCGGATATTCCGGCCGTAGCCCCCGGTTTCGCCCTGAGCGGGCCTGCGGTTACGGTGAAACTATCGGTTGGTGAGCCGGGAACATACACATCCGAGGATTTCGCCGTTGGTGCCATGATCGACGCTGCCAAACGCGGCGATGTTATCGTGATTGACGGGGGCGGTAGCCGCTTTTCCACGTGGGGCGGCATGGCAAGTTTTGCTGCCAAGATGAAGGGCGTTGCGGGTATCGTCGTGGATGGTGCTGCGCGCGATCTGGAAGAAATGGTTGAATTCGATTTTGCCGTATTCAGCCGCCATATGGTTCCGACAACCGGACGCACACGGCTAAAGGTCGAGGCGATCAACGTGCCGGTTCGCGTCGGCGGGGTCGACGTGAACCCCGGCGATATTATCGTCGGGGACGGCACTGGCGTTATCGCCATTCCAAAGGCGCGCGCCCAAGAGGTGACCAGCTTTGCCGAGAAATGCCAGCTTGATGATAACGCCGCTATGGAAGACATGAAAAACGGGCTGACATTCAGTCAGGCAATGGCCAAATACAGGAATATCTGAAATGACCGAACCGACACTTGCCCAAGCCCTTACCAAAGGCTTTCAGCGCCATAATATCAAACGTATTTTCGGCGTTCCCGGTGGTGGTTCTGCCCTGCCAATCATCGACGCTGCACGCGANCTTGGTATTGATTTCATTTTGACACGCAGTGAAATGTCGGCCTCGATCATGGCAGCCGTAACTGGCGAAATTTCCGGGGCGCCGGGGGTTGTTCTTGCCTGTCTGGGACCGGGTGCATCCAGCCTTGCAACCGGCACAGCCTATGCCAGCCTAGAGCAAGCACCGATGCTGGTGCTAACCGATGGTCCGGCGGCGTCGCTGCACCAGCGTTATGACCAGAACGCGCTGTTTGCACCGATCACCAAGCATCAGGGAAGGTTCTCACCCGAGGGGGCTGTGGGCGATGTCGAAGATGTTCTGAGCCTGACAAATGACGCACCACTTGGACCTGTGCAGATGAACATCAATGCGGCTGGGGCTGTCACTCAGGTTAGCGATGGCAACGCTCAGGTCGCCAGAGTGGCGCCCGTCATTTCGCCCGACAGTTCGATTGATGATGCGCGCAAGCTGCTTGAAAACAGCCGCAAGCCTGTGCTTTTGGTCGGGCTTGAGGCACGTTACGCTGACGCCCCACAAGCGGCACTGCGCCTTGCCGAGGCGATGAACTGCCCGGTCCTGTCAACATACAAAGGCAAAGGGGTCGTTCCTGACAGGCATGCGCGGATGGCAGGAATGTTCACCGGTGCTGTCAGCGAATTCAAAGCCATAGCAGACGCCGATCTGATCGTGACATTTGGTGTCGACCCGGTCGAGTTTATCGCCAGCCCGTGGCATCACACAGCGCCAATTCTGGAAATCCGTGCGTGCGACACGCCGCATTTGCTGGTGGAACCAGCCACCCGGATCATTGGGCCGCTTACCGCCAGCGCAAATGCACTTTGCACCGGCAACACCCCGTCGGTTTGGACCCCCGAAATGATCGGTGCGCTCACGACCGACCTGCGCGAGCGCGTCGAGGTCAAGAGCAATGGCCATACCGCTCAATCAGTTGCAGAGGCCATCGTCGCAGCAGCGCCGGAACGTATCCGGGCAAGCGTGGATGCAGGCGCGCATATGGTGTCGGCGATGTCGGTGCTAGAGGCCGACCATCCCTTTGGCGTGCTTAAATCCAACGGCTTGTCGACCATGGGGTATGCCCTGCCCGCCGCGATTGCGTCAGCGCTGAATGATCCGGACATCCCAGCGGTCGCGGTCACTGGCGATGGTGGCTTGTTGATGTGTTTGGCCGAACTATCGACCGCCAAAGAACACAACTGCAACGTGGTGACGGTGGTGCTGAATGACGCTGCGCTTTCGCTGATTGATATCAAGCAACAGTGGCAAGACCTTGATACCGCCGGTGTTCGTTTCCCAGATACTGATTTCACTGCTGTGGCCAAAGGCATGGGCGTTGCGGCATGGCGTGTGGGTCCGTCCGATGATCTTCTTGGCGCGATGAAAGAAGCATTTGCCCATGACGGGCCAGCGCTTGTCGATGTGACGACTGACGCGAGCGTCTATAATGCACAGGTTGCTGCCCTGCGCGGATAGCGTCGCCTATCTTGTGCCACCGACCAGTTTAATCGCCCGCAGCACCGCGCCCGGATCGGCCGTATTTTGGCCGGCTATGTCAAAAGCCGCACCGTGGCCGACGCTGGAAAACAGCGCGCCACCACCAATGGAAACTGCCGCCACCTGTCGGCCGCCGATCAATTTTACGGGGATATGACCCTGATCGTGATACATCGCAACAAAGGCGTCAAAGCCGTCGCGCACCAACATCGTATCGGCCCCCTCTGGCCCGACAACATCCAGTCCGCGCTTTAGCAGGTTTTCCACAGCGGGCATAACGATCAGACGGTCTTCTTCGCCAAACAGCCCATTTTCGCTGGCGTGTGGGTTGATACCAAACAGGCCGATGCGGGGCTTTTCGATCCCGAGTTCACGCAGACCTTTTTCAGCCGTTACAACGGCGCGTTCGATCAACTCGGGTGTTAGCCGTTTTAGCGCGGTATTGATCCCCTCGTGCAGGGTGACATGAACGATCCGCAACCCGCCGCCAACCAACATCAGGAAAATGCTGTCAGGGCCGGTTCCCAGCAATTCCGACAACAGGTTCGGATACCCAGAAAACACCCGCCCCGATGCATTGACGGCTGTTTCGGAATGCGGGCAACCAACGATCCCGCGCCCGGTGCCGTTCTTCATCAGCGCAATGGCTGTTTGGACATAATTCACCGTCGCTTTTCCCGCCGGTGCGCAGACCGTGCCGGGCGCATAGGCATCACGGGGCAGCTCGTGTCGGAAGTTCCCCATTCTTGCGGGTTGGTTTCCAAGCTAAGCCCAGCTTGTTCAACTAACGGTTCGACGATGTAGCGTTCGCCGATCACCAGCGGGCGGAATTCGGGGTCGGCGCACAGCGCTATGGCCGCCTTGAGCGCAATTTCAGGGCCAATGCCATTGGGATCGCCGATCGTTACCAGAACAGGGGGCCGTCGAGCATCGCTCACAAAGGGAACCCAAGTAGCGTATCAATCTGGTTGCTGTCCAAAACCACGATGCGGGTCACAATTTTGGCGTCGTCACCATTGACGCGATATCGGTCTATATAACGCCCGGTGACAAACAGATCGGTCGGCCCTTCGCGCGTGATCCGTGCCACCATAAACGATGTCTCGGATTCTAACTCATCCCCCTCAACCGAGGTGATGAACGGCTGGCCCAGAATATGACGATACGAATGGCGCTCATATACATTCGCCTCAAGCAGGGACAGGATGCGNTCGCGCAGCATNGCCTTGCTGTCCATCCACATCAGGCCCGCTTCCATGTTGCGTGCATAGTTATCCGCCGAGATGATCTTGTAAAAACAATCGTCGGTAAAAAAGTCCGGCCATTCGTGGCAGTCGCCATCATCAATCGTGTGAACATAGCGCCCCTGAACCATGGCNATCAGCGATGTCAGGTCTCTTATTTGTGCAAGGGTACTCATAGGCCTGTCTTCGCCCTGTATTCGGTCCAGAATCCCCGGATGGTTGCTTCGGTAATCCGGTCGTCGCTTGTTTCAATTCCATATCCACCCATCGCAAGAACCGCACTGTCATCCGAGGCCCCCACAGTGCCGCGCCGAACGAACCCGCCGATACAGCCGTCTTCCATCGAAACATAGCCGCCCGGCCCAACCAAATTCGATTGCTTCAGGCGGATTTTCCGCTGTTTTGGCGTGTCTTCTTCAAACCCAATATAGGTCCATTTCAGGTGCATGCTGTCGGGACCTTTNGGCAGGATCGTTCGCACCGCTATGGAATTCTGTATCTGTTGCAAAACGAAGTTGGGAAAGACCGAAAGGATTTGCAGCGTCGTGTCATCACCGAACTCTTTGAAATTCTCAAGCAACGACATATCTGACAGGCTCAGGTCTGAATCTGATCGGATTTTTTGATCTTTATAGGTGTCTTTACCCTGCTCGGCGGCCGCGTCCACGCTTGAATGGCTAACGTGATGCCCACCATTTTTACTGACGATAACTCCACCCTTTTGGGACAGTTTATTCAGCTCAAACGTCGTGAAAAACGTGTGTAGAATTGATGCGTGNTAGCTGTCTTTCGTGTTCTCGACATAAAGCTTCCAGTTGTTGGGCAGCACCTGAATGTAGTTGCCAAGGATAACAGGTTTTCGACCGCCAAGAACGCGGCTGATACGCTGTGCGATTTCTTCGCCCAGATAGTCCGTCAGGTTTTCCACATCGGGATCAAAGCTGCCGAACACCAGACCTTCAAAGACCTCAACCCGCATTTTTCGCGGACCGTGCTTGGACATCTCGAAATCGTCGGCGATACCGCCCTTTCGCTTGATGCCGCGCTTGAACGCGATACCCACCAGATCACCCTGCAGACTGTGGCGCCAAGCGTGATACACACAGGTGAAATCCTTGACGTTGCCGCGATCTTCCAGCGCCAACAATGATCCGCGATGCGCGCAGCGGTTTTCAAATGCATTCAGTTCGCCATCTTCACCGCGGGTCACAATAACCGGCGTTTCGCCTGCATCGACGGCAACAAAATCACCGATGTTCTCAAGCTCTACCTCAAGGGTGAGAAAGTTCCAGACCGGGCCATTGAACAGCTTATCACGCTCGATCTGGGCGACATCTTCGCGCTGAAAAACCCAATAAGGGACGCGGCTTGCCCCGTCCTCTGCGGGCCATTCCGGGCGCGCCTGTGAGCTTTTCGCTGATACATTCATTCACGAGACTCCATATTCGAGCATTGGTTCGTTTATCGAACATTGACCGTTATTCGGTAATTTGGTAATTTCCCGGCTGGCCAGTGTCAAGGAAACGCGTTCAGTTGATGGGGCATTTTGATATTCCCCGCAGTGCCGGGAATCGCCGTAGTCTGTCAAACAAGCAGCGCAAATAACAAGGACCGATCTTTTTGACAAAACTACTATTCTTTGCAGGCAACAGTCAGGACGACTCTCTGAATTCCAGACTGGTCGAGGCAAGTGCCGAATTGACCAAACTCAATTTCCCGGAAATTGAGAACATCACCCTGCTCCGGCTATCCGACTATGAATTGCCGGTTTTTCCGAGCCTTGAAGACGGGTTCCCGACATTCCGATCATGGCCCAAGATCTGCGAAATCTTCTGGCGCAAGCAGACGGCATTTTTATTGGGTCTGACGAATACACCGGCACTTATTCGACCCGTTTCAGAAATGCGGTCAGATGGCTTGCACTGGCACCCGGTGCTTCGGCCTTTGCTGGCAAACCCATAGCACTTTGCGGGGCAAGCCCGGGCGGGGTTGGTGGGCTGCGCGGCCATCCGGCGCTTGGCCAGCTTTTGCGTGTCATGGGCGGGCAGGTGATCGCGCAAAAAATCCATCTTGGCACGGCAACAAGCGCATTTGATGAAACAGGTGCCTTGTTGCCCAGAGTTCAAAAACAGTTACTTGAAGGCGCAATCAAAAAACTGGTTCAGGCCTCACAGCATTTGTGACAATGCCGCTGCGTGGCGCGCAAGTGTTGGAAACAGGGTCTTGCGCATATCCTCGATTGATATGCGAGCGCTGGACGCGCTGACACTCATCGCGGCGATGATCTGGCCTGATCCGTCCCTGACCGGCACCGCAATCGACACCATGCCGTCTTCTAGTTCCTGATCTGTAAAGGCCATCTGTTCTTGGGCGGCCCGGCGAATTCGCGCGGCCAGCTCAGCGCGATCCGTCACTGTAGCCGACGCCGTTGGTGCAATTGTTGCAGCCTCCAGAAATGCATCAAGTTCCGCGTCCGACAAGGACGACAACAAAACCCGCCCGGTCGCGCATGAATGGGCAGGCAAGCGGCGCCCAATCCGGGCGACGCTTGACACGATGCGTTCTGCTTCGGCGCGGGCGATAAACATGGAATGACCAGTTTCCAAAACAGCCAGCGCCACAGATTCACCGATTTCATCACGCGCCCGATCCAGATGCGCCTGTGCCAATTGCGGCAGGGATGCCGATTCAAAATAAGCCGCCCCCAGTCGCACCATGCGCGGTGTGGGGCGAAACTGTGGGCCGGTTTTCACCAGATAACCAAGGTCCGTCAGTGTCAGCAGGCACCGTCGGGCGCTGGCACGCGAAACATCGGCAACAGTCGCAGCGATTGAGACGGTCAGGAATTCATGCGACGCGCCAAATGCCTCGATTATTGCCAGGCCTTTCGCAAGTCCGGCCATGCCTTCCGGGGGGCGCCCTGCTGGTCTTGGGTTTTCCATCTGATCGTCCGCCACCAGTTTTTCCTTCGGTCTTTGCCCGTCACTTACCATCTGTCTTAATACGTTCTGGCAGCCGGGCAAAGGTGCAGGCGTGACGGACCATTTGCTCTGAGTTATTGACAATGGTCCAATCATTGGATTGATAGGTAAGCGATGGAATTGAAAGCAATCAAACACACTCGGATATTTGAAGAAATATCAATGCAGGTCAGGGAGTTAATCGAATCNGACGGTCTGGACGTNGGTGAAAAACTGCCCAATGAACGGGATATGGCCCAGCAATTGGGGGCCAGCAGACATGCCGTTCGAGAGGCATATCGTTCACTGGAAGTTACCGGCTGGGTCGAAATGCGGCAGGGTGCGCATGGCGGCACCTTTGTTGCAAAGGGTCGCCCAGAGGCGATTACCGAAGTCGTTCAGCGGATGTTTCAGGCCGGTGAAGTAACGATCAACCAGTTGACCGAAGCGCGGCTTTGGATCGAAGCGTCCGTTATTTACGCGTTGAACGAACATCTGAACGCCGAAACCATTGCCGTTCTGGACGAAAATATTAGGCAGGCGCAAGAGGCGACATTATCCGGCAACGGCGCTGAAAAATCCCGGTTAAATATCCGGTTTCACCTGTTGTTGGCGGAAGGCACAAAAAACCCTGTTCTGGTCATCACAATGCAAGCGGTGATGGCGATCCTGAATAAATTCTCGGCTGAACTTGGGTCAGTCATGGGGCTCGATGTCATCGAGTCGCGCAAAAAATTNATGAAACACCTGCGGGCCGGAAATGCCGGTCAGGCGGTTGACGAAATGTCCCAACATCTNCGGCGTTTGCACCACCACTATGTGCGCGCGGCACAGGCTGAGGGCGACAATCACACAATACAAGGACTTGATGATGTTAGATAACGACGTGCTTGAAGCAATGGTGAACAGCGTGGCCAAATTCGCTCGCGAAGAGCTTGTGCCCGCCGAGGCCGAGGTTGAAGAAACAGACCAGATTCCACCGCAAATTATCGAACGTTTCAAAGAGTTCGGGTTTTTCGGAATGTCTATTCCCGAAGAATACGGCGGCCTTGGCCTGACGATGTTCGAAGAAGCCAGCGTGGTCATGGAACTTGGTTTCGCCGCCCCCGCATTCCGGTCCTATTTCGGCACCAGCAACGGCGTTGGTACGCATGGTATTCTGATCGATGGCACCGAAGAACAGCGCCAGATGTATCTGCCAAAAATTGCGGCGGGCGATATGGTGGCCTCATTTGCCCTGACCGAACCCGACGCGGGGTCTGACGTGGCTTCGCTGGCGACTCGCGCCGTGCGCGATGGCGACGACTATATCATCAACGGAACAAAACGCTTCATCACCAATGCGCCGCACGCTGGCGTATTTACGGTTTTTGCACGAACCGGGCCGGCCGAAATGCGTTCCAAGGGAATTTCGGCATTCCTGGTTCCCGGCGGCACGCCTGGCCTGAATGTGGCCACGCATTTTCAGAAAATGGGCTTTCGCGGATCGCATTCATCTGATGTGACATTCGAGGATTGCCGCGTGCCAGCAAGCGCGCTGCTTGGCGGACAAGAGGGCGTTGGCTTCCGGACGGCCATGACCACGCTGGATCATGCCCGATTGCATATGTCGGCAATGGCGACGGGGCTGTCTATTCGCCTTGTTGAAGAGGGGCTGAACTACGCGATGGACCGCAAACAATTCGGCAAAGCTATCGCCCAGTTCCAGCTTATCCAAGGCATGCTGGCGGATTGCGAAACCGAGGCATTGGCATCACGTGCAATGGTCGAAAAGGTGTCTCGAATGAAGGATGCGGGAACAATTGTCACCAAGGAAACAGCCAGCTGCAAATACTTCACGACCGAAGCACTGGGGCGCATTGCCGACAAGGTTCTGCAAATCCACGGTGGCTATGGCTATATCAAGGAATACCCGATTGAGCGGCTGTATCGCGATGCTCGTTTGCTGCGCATCTATGAGGGCACCAGCCAAATTCAGCAGATCGTGATTGCCGGTCAGATGATCAAGCAGGCCGCCGGATGAGCGGACCCCTAGACGGCGTCCGTGTCCTTGACCTGACAAGTGTCATTTTGGGGCCCTATGCTGCGCAAAATCTTGCGGACATGGGCGCCGACGTGACCAAGGTTGAATCGCTGCAAGGCGATATCATGCGGCTGTCCGGCCCGATGCGATCGCCCAAAATGGGGCATTTTTATCTGACGAATAATCAGAACAAGAAATCAATCTCGGTCGATTTAAAAAGCCCCGAGGGACACGACATTTTCCTGAAGATGGCGGCGGACTGTGATGTTGTCCTTTACAATATCCGGCCCAAAGCGATGGCGCGCCTAGGCTTGTCTTACGAAGATCTTTGCAAGGTAAATCCAGAGATTATCTATGTTGGGGCCTTTGGCTATAGCGAGCGCGGCCCCTATGCCGGTCGCCCGGCTTACGACGATCTGATACAGGGCGAAGTGGGAATTCCACATTTGGTTCAGCAGGCCGGTGCAGACGTTCCACGGTTTGCTCCGTTTGTATTGGCGGATCGTTTGGTCGGCTTGCAAACGGCCAATGCGGTGGTTGGCGCGCTTTATCACAAAAAGCCACCGGAAAGGGCCAGCGCGTTGATGTGCCAATGTTTGAGGGTCTGGCTTCTGTCATCGCTGGCGAACATCTGGCTGGCAAACTGTTTGATCCTGCCATTGGACCAAGTGGCTATCAGCGCAGTATTTCACCCAACCGACGGCCTTATGCCACCAAGGACGGCCATATCTGTGTGATGGTCTATTCGGACAAACAATGGCAGATTTTTCTGGATTTGATTGGCAAATCGGAATTGTTTGAAAATGACGCGCGCTTTGCGTCGCAGAACGCGCGTTTGGACAACATCGACCATGTTTATGGCTATTTGTCCGACATCATCAGCACCCGCACCAGCAAGGACTGGATCGACACATTACTGGCCGCGGATATTCCGGTTACTCCGATGAACTCTGTGGAAGACCTTCTTCGTGACGAGCATCTAAACGACATCGGGTTTTTCGAAACTGTCGAGCATCCAACCGAAGGGCAGATTGTCAAAATGGCTATTCCGACTGAGTGGTCGGAATCCCAGCCCGAACATCGGCTTCATGCGCCCCAACTGGGGGAAAATACGGCCGAAATACTAAGCAATCTCGGTCTGAGCGATGCTGACATCAATGATCTTGTTCAAAAGGGAATTGTGCATGATCCCGGTGCCACCAGCTGAGCAAAAACTCTAGCCGATCAGCGACCTAAGACAAAAACCCACACTCTTGGATCAGTGACAAAAACTCTGTCAGAGAGGCTTCTTTTGTTTTGTTGGATGTTTCCAGCTTGGCCAGCGCTCTTTCATACAAGACCTCGCGACTGGTCAGGATGGATTTCAGCTGCTCCATGGCTTCCGGGTTGTCCTTCATCGGGCGTTCGTCACCCTGCGCACGGACCCGTGACATATGCTCTTGCGGTGATGTTTTTAGCCAGACCGTGTGGAAGTTGTTTANNAGGCTATTGTAGGATTCAGGTTCGGCGACGATGCCACCGGCAACCGCCAGAATCATCGTGTCATAGGTGGCAATCACGCGCTCAATCGCCTGTGCTTCCAGATTGCGATAACCCTCCTGCCCGTAAAGGGCCAGAACCTCTGATACCGGCATTCCGCTTTGATCTTCGATTTTCCGATTTAGCTCAACAAATGGAATTCCGAGCGCTTCCCCGGCCATCGCGCCAATCGTCGATTTCCCAGCGCCCCGCAAACCCACCAGNCAAATTCGGTTGGCCCGCCGTGCCTCTTTAGGTTCCGGGTTTAACACCTGCATAACTTTCTGGCGCACATCGGCACTGGCGTTTCGGAACAGATCGGCGATGTGCAGGGATTCAGAACTCCAGGGGTCCTCTTCACCTGTCAGCCACTCAATCCGATGATCCAGCGCAATTGCGACCCGCTGAAGCAGCCCGATCGAGATATTTCCCTCGCCTGCTTCAAGCTGCGCAAGGTAACGCGGCGAGACACCCGATATTTCAGACAGGACCCGTCTGGGGATACCCTTGCGTTCGCGCGCTTTACGGACCCGTTCGCCCACGCGCCGGATAAGCAATGCGACGGCCGCGTCTGCAAATGACTCGTCATTGTCGGAAATGACGTCGCCGCTAAAGTTGGTAATCTCATCCATTGGGTCCGCCTGACTGTGCGAGATAATGCGCAAAAAGTAACCTGAATCGGCTTTTCTTTAAAGCGGAATCAGGTTGAATACCGGCTTGGATGCACTATTTTGCTTGATGTGTCAGCGTGCTGGGGGGCCTATTACAACGCAAGAATCGTCGATTTCGGCCACTTCGCCCAAGCCGAAAATTGCGAAACCTAATAGGTTTCCACATGATACCGCCCGGATTCGCGCATTTCGTCACGGACGGCCAGCCAGTCCAACCCGATACCCCGAGCGATGTCCGAAAATGCTTCTTCCACGCCTTGTTCCATAGCCTTTAGGCCGCAGATATAAATATGGGCATACGGGTCGCTCATAAGGCTGGCAATCTTGTCGGACTCGCTGCGCAATTTGTCCTGAACATATTGTTTTGGCTCATCCTTTTGGCGGCTAAAAGCAAACACCTTTTGCATGAAGCTATCGGGTATTTTGTTCAGGGGGCCGAAATACGGCAAATCTTCTGGTTTGCGGGCACCAAATACCAGCGTAAGCGATCCTTCTGCCGCCGCATTTTCGCGCTGGCGGCGCATCGTAAACCCGCGGAACGGAGCTGATCCTGTTCCCGTGCATATCATCAGCAATTTTGCCTTGGGATCGGCGGGCAAAAGGAATGTCGCGCCGAATGGGCCAGTAAGCTGCACCTTGTCGCCCTTGGCAAGATCGCAAACATAGTTTGAACAAAGCCCGCCTTTTTCGCGTTTCACGGTCAGCGACAGGTTGTTGTAGTTTGGTCGTTCACCATCGCGCGGGCTGGAAACCGAATAAAGACGCGGCAAATGTGCATTGCCTGCATCGTCGGTTCCGGGCGGGATGATCCCGACACTTTGTCCCTCGAGCACCGGAAATGGCAGGTTGCCGAGATCAAGTATGATGTGACGTACATCACCATCGCTATCCTGTGCGGTCAGGCGGTAATTGCCCTGAACGGTCGCCTCAGCGGGTTTTCCCAGATTGTAAAGGTTGATGCTGGGCTTGGCCGCTGATGCCGGTGCCTTGGCTTTGCCGCCAGCACCCTTGTGGGCTTCGGCCAACAGGGCTGCCATCGCCTCGTCTATGGCTTCCAACCCGGCCTCGGCTTCGCCGCCGGCGGTTTCGATTTCTTCCTGCTCTGGCAGATCCGTCCAGGAATACTGATCGTCCATCGAATAGGGCGTGTTCACGACGCGCCATTCGTCGATTGACCCGGTAGGGCATACCGGGATGCAGTCCATGCAATAGTTACATTTGCTGGCATCGACGATCACATTGTTATCGTCATGCTCGATCGCCTCCAATGGGCAGGTCATCTCGCAGGTATAACAACGGATGCAGATTTCCGGGTCGATCAAATGCTGTTTCAGAGGTTTGTTCATGATCAGTGCTTACCAGATTTCTGAATTGAAATGGGGATCGCATTCTAGAAAATGCGGTCCCCTGTTGTATTAACGTCCTGATCCGGCGCGGGGGCCTATTTGCCCCTGCCCCAATCAGGCCATATGCAGCTTTACGTATTCAAAGTCGCCGCCTTTGTTGTCGATACCGATCTTTGGGTTTGCGATCCAGCTGGCGGTCTTGCCCGGCTCTGTGCATGGCACCATCAGCGATTGGATATAGTCACCATCCGCATGATTTGGCAGCCAGTCGCCCACGCCATCATCATATTCCTTGCCGGAAATGATATTGCCTTCGGGATCAATCAGTTTGTCGGCAAAGACGCCGATCTTCCGGTTGAACCCTTCGTGCGCCAGCTTNANTTCGAACTTCACACCGGTTTTTTCGATGATCTTGTTCCACCGGCCCACGCCACCCGCAGCGTCGCGCGAATAGTCATCGCGCAAGCGCATGTTGATCGCCGTCAGCGCCGGAACATCCTGTGATATGATCTTGCCTTCAACGATATTGCGAACCTGATACGTCGCGTCCAACAACCTGTGGTCGTCGTCAATCTTCAGTTCCTGATAGCGGCCTTTGATGCCACTATTGAACGCGTTCGCCGCGTTGGTTGAAACCTCTTGCCCGAACAAGTCCAGCGACAGTGAATAGTGCAGGTTCATCTTCTTTTGGATCGTCGGCAGGTCAATCACCCCAAGGGCGCGGATTTTTGCGATTTCGTAAGGGTCTTCGATCCCTGCTTTGTTCATCGCATCACAGGTGCGCTGGATCACCCGGCCAACACCGGTTTCGCCAACAAACATGTGGTGTGCTTCTTCGGTCAGCATAAAGCGGCAGGTGCGTGACAGCGGATCAAACCCAGACTGCGCCAAGCTTTCCAGCTGCATTTTACCGTCGCGATCCGTGAAGTAGGTGAACATGAAGAACGACAGCCAATCCGGTGTTTCTTCGTTGAAGGCACCCAGCATCCGCGGTGCTTCTTCAGAGCCTGACGAGCGACGCAGCAGATCATCTGCTTCTTCGCGACCATCTGCGCCGAAATACTTTTGCAGCAGATAGACCATTGCCCAAAGGTGACGCCCTTCTTCCACATTCACCTGAAACAGGTTGCGCAGNTCATATAGCGACGGGGCCGTATTTCCCAAAAAGCGTTGTTGCTCGACCGATGCGGGTTCTGTGTCGCCCTGGATCACGATAAGGCGGCGCATCAGCGATCGGTATTCACCGGGCACTTCCTGCCAGGCGGGCTGGCCTGCATGTTCACCGCAAGGAATTGTGCGATCCTCGACCTGTGGCGCCAGCAGAACGCCCCAGCGGTATTCCGGCATCTTCACGTAATCGAACTTGGCCCAGCCTTTTGGGTCAACGCTAACGGCCGTGCGCAGATAAACTTCGCTTTGCTGGAACTTTTCAGGGATCAGGTCATTCCACCAGTTGATATAGCCTGGGTGCCACTTTTTCAGAGCCTTCAGAACGCGTTTGTCAGAAGACAAACCAACGTTATTTGGGATCTGTGTGTCATAGCTGACATTGATGAGATCAAGCATATTCTTTTCCCTTACCTTTTCGTGTCAATCAAACGCGTTGCATGTTGTATTCGCCGCGAACGCCCGTGCCATAGCGTTGCAGGGCGCCATTTTCNCCGACCGCATTCGGCCGTTGGAATACCCAGTTTTGCCAAGCGGTGAGGCGACCAAAAATCCGGGTTTCCATCGTTTCGGGGCCGGCAAAACGAATGTTGGCCTCCATCGCAGTCATTGCGTCGGGCGAGAAGCTGGCACGCTCTTCCAGGAATATCCGCACCTCGTCTTCCCAATCCACATCATCAAGGGCGAAGGTAACAAGCCCCAGTTCGGATGCATCTTCTGCCTCGATTGCTTCGCCCACTTTTGCTTTCGCCGCATCAACATTTTCAGGAGCACCAAGAAACCGGGTTTCAAGCCGGGTCAGGTCGTTTCCCATCGGACAAAGGCCGAAATTTGCTTCCGACAAAGTGATCGTGGCCACGGGCCGGTTGTCGCCTTCAAATTCATCTTCCATCATATAGCTGCGATCCACGGCAAACAGCAGCTCTGCCAGAACGCCGCTGAAGCAAGACCCATGTTCAACCAGTGCAACCAGCGAGCGCGATGTCATATCGACCCGCTTAAGAACGCGCTTCCAGTATTGCAGAACCTCATTTGCCAGCCAGTTGTCCTTATTGGCCAGCAACAGGTTCTCATGCGCCTGAAACAGCTCAGGGTCGCCTTGTGTTTTGAACACAACCAACCCCAGTTCCGTCTCGTTCAGACGAAGGTGCAGGATCGCATCATCCAACTCTCGGGCTAGTCGCAGCATATAGGCATCCGCACCCTGCGCCTGAAATTCATCCATCGAAGCGGGGGCATCTGCGTCGGGGCCGGAAATGGTGATTGTGACGCGCCGGTTTTCACGATCTACAGCGACCTCAACGCTCGAATAGCTGACCGAACCATCATCCGCGAATTTTCGCGAAATTGGCGTCAGCTCGATACCCTCGGCATCCGACGGACGCGAGGATTTCTGCGCCAACTCATGGGCGCGTTCATTCACAGTGGCGTCGAATTTCGAATTCGAGATCACCTCATCCACCAGATTCCAGTCTTTGGCGCGCTTGCCCCGCACGCCTTCCTCTATCGAGCAAAAGACATCGGCCAGATCACGGCGAACCTTGCGCTTGTCGGTTACCCGGGTGATGCCGCCGGTTCCCGGCAGAACCGCAAGCAACGGCACCTCTGGCAGGGCCACATTGGAAGAACCGTCATCGGTCAACATGATATAGTTGCACGCCAGCGCCAGCTCGTAGCCACCGCCCGCGCAAGAACCTTTTACGGCACACATATATGTTTGACCGGAGTCCGCCTGAGCAGCTTCAAACGTGTTGCGCGTTTCATTGGTAAATTTGCAAAAGTTGACTTTATGCGCATGCGCCGCACCACCTAGCATCCTGATATTTGCGCCCGCGCAAAAGACCTTGTCCTTGCCCGACTGCATGACAACTGTTTTCACTTCCGGATGCTCAAAGCGCAGCCGCTGCACGACATCTGCAAGTTCGATATCAACGCCAAGATCATAAGAGTTAAGCTTCAGCAGGTAGCCATCAAACAACCCACCGTCTTCGTCGACGTCCATGAAAAGATTAGCCACCTCTCCATCATATTCAACACGCCAATGGCGGTATTTCGATGGATCGGTTTGAAAATCAATAATCTTTGTCACCGAGGTAACTCCTGCAGGATGGGCTGAATAGGCGATTTATAATGCCGATCTCTCGTTTGGTAAACCGTTCTATGAGATATAATGCCATCACGATTATCGTGGATTTTTAATGATTTACCATAAAAACACCCAACATCTTGAAAATTAATGTGCATTATAATGCGTTCAACTTGCGATATTGATCACAAGATTCGCTGATTTCCGCGTGTCGTTCAGCCATTCGCGAACACGGCCCGGGGCCAAACCCATCACGTTGTCACGTCCGGGTTTTTCGCATTCCGCGAGTAAAAGATCGACAGCTTCACACAAACGTATAGTAGCCTTGGGTCGGCCCATGCGGAGTTTCAGTCTGGCATTGGACAGTTGGATGAGCGCCTGAACGAACTTGCGCTCGATAGAATTTGGCGGTGCCTGCTGCCAGACCGGTTCCAGAACTTCATGGGCTTCCCAGAAATAGCCGTCGTCAAAATACGCCAGCCCGGTTCTCCATGCATTTGTGAAAGCCAGTGCGTTTGCGTCCAGTTCTATCGTCACAGACGCGCGGATCGCGTCAAACCAGCCGTCGGGATGCCGCTTGGTCTTGCCCGGAACATATGCGTGCGCCGGCGAAACAATCGGGTGCCTATCCAATATTCATAACGCCAACTCGCAGGCATCCCCGGCCAGATTTTCAAGATTACCGGGTGATCCCTGTACAGCCGTGCGCTGCATATGAAACCGCAAACCGCGCAGACCACCAAGCTCTTCGCCATCGCCCGCCCTGCCCGGCCCGCCGTGAACACATTGCGGCATCACGATCGAA
>JGI24724J26744_10001060_pt1 | contig 19131 bp, 19 predicted proteins | sample Cruoilmetagenom7_FD_26744 | JGI IMG/M metagenome (IMG submission 26744) | reverse complement strand
CAGATCACCCGTCACATGCTCGGCCTGTTCCACGGCCGCCCAGGAGCACGGGGCTGGCGACGCACCCTGTCCGAGGGCGCACCTAAAGACGGGGCAGGGCTTGACGTGCTGGACGTTGCCCTTGCTTGCGTACAGGATCAATCCCAAACCGAAGTGAGCGCATAAATGCCCGAAATGTCAGTCCTACTCCCGATGGCGGCCATGTTGCTGGCCATTGGTGCCTTTGCCGGCGTGATGGCTGGCCTGCTTGGGCTTGGCGGTGGCATCATTCTGGTGCCCGCCTATTTCTACATCTTCGCGTCCTTAGGCTATGGCGGTGATCAATTGATGCAGGTGTGTTTGGCGACTTCGCTCGCAACCATCATTGTGACCTCCCTGCGCTCGGTTTCCAGTCACCATAAGAAGGGCGCAGTCGATTGGGATATTTTGCGCGGCTTTGCCCCTGGCATCGTGATCGGGGCGGCCATCGGCGTGCTGGTTGCGTCGGGTTTGCGCTCGGTGGTGTTGCAGGGGATTTTCGGCGTGCTGGGTATTATCGTCGGCCTCTACCTTGGCTTTGGTCGGGATACATGGCGTCTGGGCAACGCGATGCCCACGGGGTTGAAGCGCGCCATTTTCTCGCCGATCCTTGGTTTCATGTCGGTCTTGATGGGCATTGGCGGCGGCTCCTTCGGGGTGCCATTGATGAGCCTTTATGCTACGCCAATCCACCGTGCCGTTGCCACCGCAGCGGGCCTTGGCGTGCTGATCGCCGTGCCTTCGGTCATAGGCTTCCTGCTAATCACCATCCCCGAGGCCTCGCGTCCGCCCTATACACTGGGCGCGGTCAACCTGCCAGCCTTCGCGCTGACCATCAGTATGACCTTGATAACAGCGCCTTACGGGGTAAAAATCGCCCACAGGATGGACCCAAAACCGCTTAAACGGGTGTTCGCCTTTTTCCTAACGCTGGTCGCCCTGAACATGCTGCGCAAAGCCGCGGGTCTATAAGCAACTTGGCCCATCGCAAACCCGGTGCGACATGAAAATGCCCCAAACATATCTGATACCTTCGAACAATAGGATAAATTGGATGGATCTATCGCATCTGCACTGGACACAGTTGAAGATTAACTTCACTTTCCATCATAGGGTGATACTAAATTCAAACCAAGTCGAGCAAACATAACTTGAGGAACGCAGAACATGTCACAGGAAAACAGTAGAGTCCTCGTTGGAACGCCCCCGCCCCCGCCAACGCCGGTTGGCAGCGCGATTGTTGAGGTCGCAAAGGCGCATGGCATAAGCCCAATCAAACAATTTCGTGAAATAATCTCGCTGTTTTTCGGAGCGTCGAAGTTGGGTTCGAACGAATACTATGCCGCAGGGCTTTTCCGGTCGGACCTGACGAAAGCGCAAAAGAAGCAATTCGTTGGCGCAAAAAGTAACCTTACGTTGAATACGCGTCTTTCGCCGAACAACATCGCGAGCATCAGCGATTTTCTCGACAACAAAGTGTTGTATCCTGCCTTGCTTGAAACTCTCGGCCTCTCGACAACGACTCTTCAGGCGGTCGTTTCAAATACCCACGGATTTGGTGAGCTAAAGACGCTTCGCTCAATTGAGGCCATTGAGGGGTTTTTGTTGAATGAGGCGAAATACCCTCTTTTTGGTAAACCCGTTGAGGGGTCCAAAAGCGTCGGGACGGCACTTTTTTCATCCCTTGACCCCAAAGCGCAGATCATCATTCTGGGCAACGGCAAAACGACACCCGTGTCAGAGCTTGCCAGAGAGATTTTCACCGAGTTCTCTGGTGGGTACGTCTTTCAAACAGCCGTCATTCAGCATGACGCTGTGAACGCAGTTGTCGGGTCGGCGATCGGCACGGTTCGCGTTGTTACGTTGATGCAAGATGGCGCGCCACAGGTGCTATACACCGTGTGGAAAATCCCTGCACCCGACGCAATGTCAGACAATTTTTGGCAAAACGGCAGCATGATTGCCGAGATTGATATCACTTCTGGCGAAATAAAGCAGGTAAAACGCGGCAGCGGCATGAATGTCGAACAGATCGAGACCCATCCCGTCAGTGGGGTTCCGCTTGCGGGTTTTACCTTGCCACATTGGGAAGACGTCCTTGCTCTCGCAAAGAAATGCCACAGCCTGACCCCGGAAAACGGGATACTTGGATGGGATATTGCAATCACGCCTGATGGCCCCTTGGTTATCGAGTGCAACACAAGCCCGTTTCATACGCTCTACCAGATGGCGTCAGGGCACGGTATTCTAAACGACGATTTTTCCGCAAAGTTTGCCAAAGTGTTTCGCCGCAACGAGGCAATTACAAAAGCCCAAAAAGCGGCTGCCAAATCGCAAAAGTGATAAGCTTCGACGTTACGGAATTTGGGTTTTGGCTGTGTGTGAACACGCATTGAGGAATTTCAATACGGGTTTTGATAGGTGCAACAAAAATCAGTTTCCAGCTGATCACCACCGCTGACGCCTCAAGCCCGCCCTTCACGTTAGGGGGTGTCAACTTGCCAGCTTTCTTGCTGATCATCAGTAGGACATTGATAACTGCGCTTTTTTTGGGGCGAAGCTGGCCCATAGTATGGTCCCCAAACCCCTAAATCGCGTGTTCGTCCTTTTCTTAACGCTGGTCGTCCCAGGCCTGCTGCGCAAATCAGCAGTGCCATAAACATACGCACCTTCTTCTTGCCTAAAATACCTGCGCCGCAGGCATCGATAGACAGAACTCGCTAAACGCCCCCATATGCCGCGAAAGAGCATCGACCAAATCCTGATCTGCCTCTTCGCTCAAAACATCGATTTCATCCAAATCATCTGCCCATAAGGTATCAAGCCTATCCCAGCGCACGTCCTGGGAGGATGCAGTTAAAGAATCGCCAAGCCTATCCAAGATAGCTCGCAATGGATCAGCCGCTGCCGAGGCCCCAAGGGTTTCGAGAAATGCAAGTATCTCTTGGGCTTCCAGTTCATAAGAATAGAATAAAATGAGTGCAACCCACCATTGATCGCTGTGCCCATGTAAGTCACAACAATCGCGGCAGCGCGTCTGGCGTCCGGCACGGTGTATTTGGAGAGGTCGGCATTCCGGACAAGATTATTCCAAGCAATCATCTGCTGTTCGTCTGTCATTCGCGGACTTCAATTCCTACCCTCATCGGCAGTTTTTTAACAATAAACACGATAATCGCGTTTATATTTCAGCCCGTATAAAGTGTAGCCCATAAACAGGTTTCAAACCCTTTAGTATTCACTACAAAGCTGTTGGTTGCCAAAACAACCCACGCTTCTTTTTTGCTCCAATATCCTCGCCGAAGGCATTAGCACTTTGGCCCGCAGGGACAAAGTGCTTGGGGCGGCGCCGTCAGGCGGCGCAACCCCTTAGGCGCATCACGTCCTTTTTAAACGCGCGGCCCGTCCGCCACGACGCTTCACCACCAAGGTCGCGCGCGTAGGCAGCTCACCCATCACTTCAGTGCGCTCATCTTCACTCATCCCCGACCAACGGCTGATCTCGTCGATGCTACGATAACACCCCGTGCACAATCGCGCCTCCGGATGGATCACACAGATGTTCACGCAGGGCGATTCCACCTCGTCTCGTTTCCAAACGTCATCCACGTTTCAAATACCCCAAACGGTCCAGTACCCCTTGCAGGATATACCCCGCCGCCACATGGTCAATGACCTCGGAACGACGTTTTCGTGACGTATCTGCCTCAAGTAACGCCCGTTCAGCCGCCACCGTCGACAGGCGCTCGTCCCAGTACCCGACTGGCAATTCCGTCAGCCGCGACAGGTTGCGCGCAAACGCCCGCGTTGATTGGCACCGCGGCCCCTCCGAGCCATCCATATTCAGCGGCAGGCCCAAAACGAACCCGCCAAGCCCGCGTTCCGCTGCGATTTCCAACAACCGCGCCGCATCCGCGCCGAATTTTTTGCGCCGGATGGTTTCCAGCGGCGTTGCCACCGTCAGAAAACTGTCAGATACCGCAACGCCAATGGTTTTTTCACCCAGATCCAGCCCTGCCACAGCCTGCATAGGCGCAAGCGCTGCGGCAAATCCCTCCATGTCTTCAAATATCATTCGGCAACGCCAGCGTTTTTGGCCGAGGATCGGATTATCGCCAATCCGTCCGCATCAGCCGCAAACACGGTCTGCGCCTCGCCCCAGATGGCACGGGCCCGCTCAACGTCGCCCAACACGCCAAGCGCGCCAATCAGCTGGGCCCATTCCTGCGCCGAGCCCCCCTCGGATGCCAGACGCTCGGACAATTGCGCCACCATGTTGCCGATCATATCCTGGCGCTCCTCGGCCGTCATGTCCGAGGCCGCCGCCACCGCACCGGCATCGGGACCAGCAAGGGCAGGGCCGCTGGTCATTGCTGGCAGGGTGTATTCCACACCCGCCCATGCCGCCGCTTCCTCGATCTGGCCACGGATCGGGCCAACCCATGGATCATTCGGCGCACTGCGCTCCAGCAATTCGCGCCACAGTTTGAACGCCATGTCAGGGCGGCCATTTTGAGCAAACATCAGGCCGGAATAATACCGCGCCTTGCCCTCATTGGGATCACGTTCCAAAGCCCGTTGCAGCGCACTTTCGGCTTCGGGCGACACGTAACCGCCAGCTGCCATGATCATAAGATCGGCCAGATCGGCCAGATCCTGCGCCGTCGCATCGGCCCCCTTTAGCTCGACCACTTTGATATGGGCGCGGTAGGCACCAACGTAATTCCCAAGTGCCGCCTCGTTACCCGCCAACAACTGATGTCCCTTCAGGTCATCAGGGCGCTTGGCCACAGCTGCGCGCAGCTTTTCAACCAGCTCCTTGTGGCGCGGATCAACCTCGATTGTTGAGGGCGGTACGACCGCTTCGGCCTCGGTCTGACTTTGGCGCGCCATACGGAATTCTTCGGCATTCTCAATGCGCAATTGTAGCGGTAAATCCGGATAGCCCGGTGCGCCGATCTGTTGGTAAACCCAAATGCCACCCGCCAAAACGACCGCAACGGTTGCGATCGCTGCATAGCTCGCGATCCTTGGCGCGCCTTTCACACCGGCGGTTGCCTGTACGGCCTTGTCGGCCTCCAATAGGCGGCGCGACACCTCGACCTTGATGCGTGCGGCCTCTTCCTTGGTGACCACGCCGCGTTCCAGATCGCGCTCAACGCCCTTTAACTGATCACGATAAACCTGCAGGTCAAACTCGGCCGCATTCACCCCGGTATCGCGCCCGCGCAACAGCGCCAGCGCAATCATTGAAATAATCAACAAGATCAACAAACCGGTAATAATCCAGAACCACATAGCATCTCTCTCGCATCTAAAAACCTGCCCCCCTCTATCGTGATTTTGGTCTTTGCAAAAGGGCGAATGCGTCGCAGGCAGATCACAGCTTGTTCAGCGGGTGGCCATTCTGTCTGCGACCACCGATATGTCGCATATTTTCCCCATTGTGCCGCAGGCGTGCGCGGTTAAACTTGGCATGTGTATCACAACAATTGTGCAGGGGTGAAACCGCCCTGACAGGGGATTCGATTGATGAGACGTTATTCTGCATTTGCTGTCGCCCGCGAGGCCCTTCGTTACCACAAGGGCTGGGGTCGAGCATGGCGCGCGCCCGAGCCGAAGAAATCCTACGATGTGGTGATTGTCGGGGCAGGCGGTCATGGTCTGGCCACCGCTTACTATCTGGGCAAGAATTTCGGCATCACCAATGTGGCGATCTTAGAGAAGGGTTGGCTTGGGGGCGGCAATACGGGCCGCAACACCACGATCATTCGCAGCAATTACCTGCAGGACCCCTCCGCCGCGATCTATGAAAAAGCCCGCGGCCTCTATGAGACCATGTCGCAAGACCTGAACATGAATGTGATGTTCAGCCCGCGTGGCGTAATGATGCTGGCCCAAACCCAATCCGAAATCCGCGGCTTTCAGCGCACGGCACAGGCCAACGCGTTTCAAGGGGTGCAAACCGAGTTTATCGGCCCCGATCGGGTCAAGGAACTCGCGCCGATCATCAACATTTCCGGCCCGCGTTACCCTGTTTTGGGTGCCTTGTGGCAGGAACGCGCCGGCACGGCCCGTCACGATGCGGTGGCTTGGGCCTATGCGCGGGCCTGTTCCGACATGGGCATGGATATCCTCCAGAAATGTGAAGTCACCGGCGTTGATCAGGCCGACGGCCAGGTGACAGGCGTGCAAACCTCGCGCGGCGCGATTGCCTGCAAAAAGCTGGCGATCTTGGTGGCGGGCAATTCCGGCGATCTGGCCAATATGGCGGGGTTCCGGCTGCCGATGGAATCCGTGGCCCTGCAAGCGCTGGTGTCGGAACCGATCAAACCCTGTTTGGATGTGGTGATCATGGCCAACACCGTGCACGGCTATATTTCGCAATCCGACAAGGGTGAAATGGTCATTGGCGGCGGCACCGACGCCTATAACAACTATACGCAACGTGGCTCGTTCCATCATATCGAGGAAACCGTGCGGGCACTGGTCGAGACCTTCCCAATGGTGTCACGCCTGAAAATGCTGCGCCAATGGGGCGGGATTGTGGATGTGACGGGGGACCGCTCGCCGATCATCTCCAAAACCCCGCTGGGCGGCTGTTTCATCAACGGCGGCTGGGGCACGGGCGGGTTTAAATCCATCCCGGGGTCCGGCTGGGCAATGGCGGAGCTTGTGGCCAACGGCACGCCGGGGCCGCTAAGCGCCGAGTTCGGGCTGGATCGTTTCGCTGAAGGGCGCTTCATCGATGAAAGCGTCGCGGCGGGGGTGGCTCATTGATGGGGTTTTATTCGAAACAAGACACCGAATTAGCTCGGTTCAACTGGCTTACCCTTGATGGTTTCCGGTCCTTCTTCTTTGCCGTGAATGACATAGTGAAGCGCTGTATTCAGAATAATATCGATCAGGTAAATCATAATGAAAATATGGGCACACTTCGAAAAAAAACAATAGGTGGGATATCGTCATGCTAATCCTTGAATGCCCCTACTGCGGCGTCAAAGCCGAAGAAACCGAACTGCACGCAGGTGGCGAAGCGCATCTGACGCGCCACGCCACAGGCTCCACCGATGACGAGCTAAAATTCTACCTGTTCCAACGCAAAAACCCCAAGGGGGTGCATTTCGAGCGTTGGCGGCACGTCAACGGCTGCGGAAAATGGTTCCACGCTGCCCGCTGCACCATGACCCTCGAGGTCTTTGGCACCTATAGCGCGCAAACCTTTGAGCCTCCCAAAGCCCTGATCAAAAAGATCAAAGCAAAACGCCCCGAATGGAGCGCCAGTTGATGCCCCATTTTTGTTCCCTAAATATCCCCGCCGGAGGCTCCCACACCTCCTCACGCGAAAGACACGCCACATGAGCACCCGCATCCCGAACACAGGCCGGTTCCTCGATAAATCCGCCCCCGCGACCTTCACCTTCAACGGTCAATCCCTTGGGGGCTATGTTGGCGACACGCTGGCCTCGGCCCTGCTGGCCAATGACCAAATGCTGATGGGTCGGTCGTTCAAATACCACCGCGCTCGTGGCGTCGTGGCGTCCGGCGCGGAGGAACCCAACGCATTGGTCAACATGGGCGAGGGCGCGCGGTTTGAGCCAAACCAGCGCGTCACCACCACCGAATTGTTTGACGGTCTGACCGCCAACAGCCAAAACCATTGGCCCAGTTTGAATTTCGACGTCGGGGTGATCAACAATTACGTGGCCCGCTTCTTGCCCGCAGGTTTTTACTACAAAACCTTCATGTACCCGCGTGCTGCGTGGAAACACGTGTTTGAGCCGATCATCCGCAAATCAGCCGGTCTCGGCCAAGCCCCCAAAGCCCGCGATGCAGATCGCTATGAGCATTTCTATTACTTCACCGATGTTTTGATCATCGGCGGCGGCATTGCAGGTCTGCAATCGGCCTTGGCGGCTGGGCAATCCGGTGCCAAAGTCCTGCTGATCGAGCAAACTGCCCAGTGGGGCGGACGCGCACCTGTGGACGGGGTCGAAATCGGCGGCAAGTCGGCCGAAGAATGGGTCACAGACACGCTCGCCACGCTAGAAGCTATGCCAAACGTCACCATCCGCGCTCGCACCATGGGGGCTGGGGTTTATGACCACGGCTATGCGTTGGGCTATGAGCGGATCACCGATCACGCCCCAGAAATTAACGCCCCGCGCCACCGTCTATGGCGGATCAGGGCCAAGCAGATTGTCACGGCGACAGGCGCGATCGAACGCCCGCTGTCCTTCGCGGGAAACGACATCCCCGGCGTGATGCTGGCCGCCTCCGTGCGCGATTATTTGGTCAACTGGGGCGTCGCTATTGGCCAACGCACCGTTGTCGTCACCAACAATGATGATGCCTATCGTACCGCGATTGCGCTGAAAGAAGCAGGGCTTGACGTTGTGGCAATCATTGACGCGCGACCAGAACTGGAAGGCGATTTGGTCAGGCAGGCTCGCGAATTGGGCATCCGCATTGAAGCTGGCCGCGCGATTGCCAAAGTCAAAGGCGGCAAACGCGTGCAGGGCGTGGCGATTTGTCTGCAGGATGGCGACGGTGGTGCACGCGAGGAAATCAAATGTGATTGTGTTGCCATGTCTGGCGGCTGGTCCCCCGTGGTGCATCTGTGGTCGCATTGCGGTGGCAAATTGAACTGGGTTGAGGACTACGCCCATTTTGCACCCGATCCAAAGCGCCCACCGCTGGGCGACACAGGCGAGGGGTTTGTTCTGACTGCTGGCAATGCCTCGGGCAAAATGGACACGCCGGAGGTGCTGAAAGATGCGCATTCGGCAGGCAAAGCCGCCGCCAAAGCCGCCGGTTTCACCCCCAAACGCAGCCATGCGCCCAAAGCCGTGGCAACCCATGAGGCCGCCATGGCACCGGTCTGGATCATGCCCTCCAAGGCCACGCCGGAACTGAAGGCCAAAATGTGGCTGGATTACCAGAACGACGTCAAGGTTTCCGACGTGCAACTGGCCGCCCGCGAAGGCTATGAAAGTGTCGAACACACCAAACGTTACACCACGCTTGGCATGGCCACCGATCAAGGCAAGTTGAGCAACATCAACGGGCTGGCGGTGCTGTCGGATGCCTTGGGGCAGGCCATTCCGCAGACCGGGACCACAACGTTTCGTCCACCCTACACCCCCATCAGTTTGGGCGCGATTGCGGGCGAAGCGCGGGGCGAAACCTTCCAGCCGCTGCGCCGCACCCCGATGCACGCATGGCACGAGGAAGCAGGTGCCTATATGGAACCCGTCGGTCAGTGGCGGCGCCCTTATTGCTATCCGCGTGGCAACGAGAGTCATGATGAAGCGGTCGCTCGCGAAGTGAACAACACCCGACAAGCTCTTGGTTTGCTTGATGCTTCCACGCTGGGTAAGTTGGTCGTCAAAGGGCCGGATGCGGGCAAGTTTTTGGACATGCTTTACACCAACATGATGTCAAACCTGAAACCCGGGCGCTGTCGCTATGGGCTGATGTGTTCGGAAAACGGGTTCTTAATAGATGACGGCGTGGTGGCGCGGATCGATGAGGATACCTTCCTGTGCCATACCACATCGGGCGGGGCCGAGAACATCCATGGCTGGATGGAGGAATGGCTGCAAACCGAATGGTGGGACTGGAAAGTCTACGTTGCCAATGTCACCGAACAGTTTGCCCAGGTCGCCATTGTCGGCCCGAACGCCCGCAAGGTTTTGGAAAAACTCGGCGGCATGGATGTCTCAAAAGAGGCGCTGACCTTTATGGGCTGGGCCGATGGGGCGATCGGCGGGTTTGATGCACGGGTTTACCGGATCTCGTTCTCGGGTGAGTTGAGTTACGAGATCGCCGTGCCCGCCAGTCAGGGACGCGCCTTTTGGGATGCGCTGCACGCGGCGGGCGCTGAATTTGGCGCGATGGCCTATGGCACCGAAGCCTTGCACATCATGCGGGCCGAAAAGGGCTTTATCATGATCGGCGATGAAACTGACGGCACCGTCATTCCGCAGGATTTGGGCCTGAGCTGGGCGATTTCCAAGAAAAAGGACGATTTTCTGGGCAAACGGGCGCAACAACGCAGCCATATGGCCAGCACGGAGCGCTGGCAATTGGTCGGACTGGAAACCGAGGACGGATCGGTGTTGCCGGATGGTGCTTATGCGCTGGCGGAGGGGATCAACGCCAACGGGCAGCGCAATATGCAGGGTCGTGTGACCTCGACCTATCATTCGCCGACTTTGGGCTGCGGCATTGCGATGGGGCTGGTGCTACATGGGCCGGACCGGATGGGCGAAGTGATCAATTTTGGCCGCGTTGATGGCACATTGATCCCTGCAAAAATCGTTGATCCGGTGTTTTATGACAAAGAAGGGGAGAAGCAAAATGTCTAATGCTGTGAGTGCGTTGCAAGGTGTTTCTGCCACCGGATATGTGCAGGTTCAGGAAATGGGACTGCAAGGTATGCTGACCTTGCGCGGTGACCTGTCGATGGCCAAAATCGCCAAGGCTGTGAAGGCGGCGGTCGGGGTTGATATGCCCGCACTGCGCTCGATCAACATGAAAAGCCAAATGGGCGCAGCGTGGATGTCGCCGGATGAATTGCTGTTGATCATGCCCCATGCAAAGGCCGAGGCCACAGCCGCCAAACTGGTCAAGGCCCTGGGCAAAACCCACTCCATGGTGGCGAATGTTTCAGATGCCCGCGTTGTGTTTACCCTGACAGGGACGGGCGCGCGTGAAGTGGTGGCAAAACTGGCACCAGTGGATATGCAAGCCCTGAAAGTGGGCGAAATCCGGCGCTCGCGTTTGGCGCAAGTTCCGGCGGCGTTTTGGCTGTCGAGCAAGGAGGAAATCACCCTGGTCGCCTTTCGCAGTGTGGCGACCTATGTGTTTGATTTGCTAACGAACGCCGCCGCTTCGGGGGGCGAGGTCGACGCCTATTAGATCGCCCTTTACGTCCATCTATGGTTGTGGCACAAACGCACTGGGTAACAGTGGGTATTGTGATGAAGTTCACGGCAATAGCAACAAGTGCAGCGTTAGGCGCTGTGATTTTCGCAACCAATGCAATGGCAACCATCTATGATTGCGACGTTAGGCGGAATGGACAATTTGGTTGGATTTCGCCTAAGTTGGTTTTTGCTATTAGCAAGGACGAGACAGAGGCGTCTGTTTATGACGTGCTTATCAAAGAATTCCATGGCGAGCCGATAGAAGCCAAAATTGTTGTTGCGAATCCAAAGCGCTACACGCTCAAATGGTCTATTTACCCAGTCAGTGGTTTTCGGGGGCAGAACCTGCCAAGAATCGACTACAGGGCCACCTACCTAAAGGCGTCTCACCGATTTACAGTCACTGGGTTTCCGGCGGGTTATGACAACCAATTGAACGGCACAGGCACCTGTAAACGGACAAAATAATTGTCACGCAATTCATCACCATTTTGCGATTGCCCTTAACGTGAGCGCTGATGTGGCATATCTGATTGCTGACGGCCCATTGGTCGGACAATGCAACAGGGGGTGTTCAATATGAAAAAATTATCACTGGTTACAACGCTTTGTGCCGGGATTTTGGCGGCAGGGGCACTGCAGGCCAAAACCTATACTTGCAACGTTACGCCTGACTCCAGTCGCGACTGGATTTCAAAAACGCTGGTGTTCAATATTGACGACAACAGCGGTGCGATCCGCGTTTTCGACGGTATTGTAGAAAAATACAGCGGCAAACCGGTTGCGGGTAAATTGTCGATAGAGACCGCCAAACGCGTCACCATCACTTGGACAACGCGGCAGGTGCGCGATGGCTACGGCCATTCCAGCGCAAGGTTTATGTTTCGGGCGTCCTATTACAAAGACAGCGGCAAGATGATCATTTCATCGATGCCGGGTGGTTGGGACAACCGGTTTGGCGGCAGTGGCCGTTGCACCATCAGCAGTGACGCCGGATGGGACGCAGCCCTTAGGACCGCCAAAAGCAGCCCATTTTCAACGCGGGGTAGGACGCCGTTTTTTGCAGCAGGTGAGTGGATAATACTCCCACCATAGGAAGAATAATGAAGGAAAGAAGAATGCGTAAAGGTTTTTTGGCGGCTGTAATTGCGGCCAGCCTATTTGGCGGCGCGGCAAAGGCTGAAACCTATATTTGCAGCCTAAAGGCAGAAGGCCGAGATACCGGCTGGATCTCCAAAACCATCGGCATCACCATTGATGACTCTACGGGGCAGGCCTTGGTCAGCGATTCCGTCATCCTTGGTGCCTATAAAAAACCGATCGCGGCGCAAGTGGTGGTTAACTCGCCCAAACGGGTCTCGGTCCGGTGGGAGGTCTCGGGCGAAAAAGACATCAGGAATCGAGTTTACAATAGGTTTATGTTTAAGCTGACGGTTTTCAAATCGCGCGGCAACAAGGCAACCGTAAGGGCATATCCGGCGGGGGCGTACAAGCAACTCGGAGCCGCAGGCAAGTGCGAGTTACGACGCAAATAGACAAGGTTTCGGGACGTGACTAAGGGCTTGTAGATAGGGATGAATATGCAAAATAGAATTATAGCGGTTTTGGTCGCCGCCACTTTGTTTGCAGGTTTTGCAAATGCCGAAACATATGTTTGTCAGATAAGGCCAAACGGCCAAACTGTGGGTTTGATTTCGGACTCCATCACCATGAGCATTGATGACGCGACCTTGAATGCGGTGGTGAGCGACTCGATTGTGCGAGCCGCTGGCAAAAAACATGCTGCGGCTACTTTGACGACTTACACGGATAAACGGCTAACCGCCAAGTGGACGATGCACGGCGTGAAAGATAGTAATAACGATATACATGCCAAAATCGACTATAGGTTGGTGATTTGGATGTCCCAGCGCAATAAGGCCAGCTTGACTGCGAGAAACGATTTGTTTGATGGGCACCTTGTGAGGTTGAGCGGCCTTGTGAGGTTGAGCGGCTCGGGAAAATGCAAGCCACATTAGACAGCTAAGTGACTACTGGCCTCACTCCGCGTAATAAACCTTGACCTTTCCCCCACGCACGCGGCATTTATCCCTATAGATTTTCACGCGAACACCAAGGGGGACTAACCATGTCTTTTACACTACCTGATTTACCCTATGCCCATGACGCACTGGCCGCTGCCGGCATGTCCAAGGAAACGATGGAATTCCATCACGACCTGCACCACAACGCCTATGTCGACAACGGCAACAAACTGATTGCCGGCACCGAATGGGAAGGCAAATCGCTTGAGGACATCATTACCGGCACATATGACGCGGGCTCGGTTGCGCAAAACGGCATTTTCAACAATGCGTCGCAACATTGGAACCACACCCAGTTCTGGGAAATGATGGGGCCGAATGGCGCGGCGATGCCAAGCGAGCTGGAAAGCCGGATCACGGATGCTTTTGGGTCCGTTGACGAATTCAAATCGCAGTTTTCTGCGGCAGGTGCGGGCCAGTTCGGGTCCGGTTGGTGTTGGTTGGTGGTTGACACTGATGGCACGTTGAAAGTGACCAAGACTGAAAATGGTGTGAACCCGCTGTGCTTTGGCCAAACGGCATTGTTGGGCTGCGATGTGTGGGAGCATTCCTATTACATTGATTTTCGCAACAAACGCCCGGTCTATCTGTCCAACTTCCTGGACAAGCTTGTGAACTGGGAAAATGTCGCAGAGCGTTTGAGCGCATCTTAAGCTATAAGAGGGAAGGGCGCTTTCGTCCTTCCCTTGATCAACAGGAGGCCCATATGAGCTACACACTTGATCGCCTATTGCCCGACACCGATATGGTGACAGCCGAGGAACGCGCCCGTGCGGCGTTGACTGACAATGGCTTTGGGGTTTTGACCGAAATTGATGTCTCGGCGACGATGAAAATGAAGCTGGACAAAGACATGCCGGGCTATAAAATTCTTGGTGCTTGCAACCCGACTATGGCCTTTGAGGCCATCGGGCTTGAGCCTAAGCTGGGCGCGATGTTGCCCTGCAATGTGATCTTGCGCGCGGTTGATGGTGGTGTCGAGGTCAGCGCGATTGACCCTGTTGCTTCGATGATGGGCGTTGATAACGCCGAGCTGCCCAAAGTCGCCGCCGTGGTGCGCGATATGTTGCAAAAGGCCGTCGACGAAATCTAAACCCCTCAAGCTTGGTGGTGCAGCAAAGAAGTCAGTTTGTTTGACGTGTAGCCCAGTTGTTGCTACTTAGTGGCGTGGTGGGTATATTTTTGCCCGCTTAAGTGGCGCAAAGCCACAAGCCTGGGGAGGTATTATGAAAAAACTGATTTTGGTCGCCATTTTGGCGACGCTAACTGCATGCGAAGCAATAAAAGACGAGGCTGGGTACCTTGGTGGATATCCGGAACGGATTGCCAATACCCATTTATTTGATGCGCGGTCGCAAAGGCAACGGGCAGATAGATATTTCATGAGCTTGGCCATTCTAGCGCCGTTGGCGGCGGATCTTGTTGAAAGCGATGCCGAAGCGAATGCGGCTGCAACTTTGATCAACAAAGCCTATACAAAACTGGCCTTAATGTATGACGCCGCCAACAAGTGTTTATCCAATAACGGGACGGCTGTGTGTGGCGATGCTTCTGAAGCTGCAAATTCTGCATTTGCATTTGAAACCCACGCCTATGAATTGCAGCGCACGCTATACGCGTTGTCCAGGCAAACATTGGGGAACGCTGATCTGGATGACGTTGCCGATGACATATTGGCCCTGAATGTGATTGCGGTTTATAAGACATTGAAAAAGGCGTTCCCAATCGCACGAAGGTTGCTTGCGTCGTACCGAGATACGGTCATCACCTTCGGAGATGCGGTCGCAATCAGTTGTAAGCTCGATAAAGAACCGGCAAATATGCCAAAGCCTTGTATGAAACTGACGCACCAAATTAGGCAGATGCGGAGCGGACTGGTCTCTAAAAACAACGGTTTAAATTTGCACGATGATCGCGCCATTTTTGCAATGTTAGCGTCTTTGAAGACAGCCTCAAAAAACGGAACAGGAGGGCAACAATGGAGTCTCGGAAAACAACATGTTTTTGGGCTCATGTATCACATTGATCGTGCATGTCGGAGTCTGGCGACAGAGCAATTGTCTGATGAGAGTGATGTGGCGAGCATTGTGAATTGTGGTAAGCTGATGGAAATTGGTAAGGCTGATAAAATTAAGCTCAGCGATAGCCGAAGCAAATTCAAGGCCGCCGCAATCAATGCAATAGAAAATAGAATTGTACAGTCAGTGGCAAATAGCACCGTCTCGAATTAGTGTCATCACCAATTGATCCTGCCACGCGCAACCTATAGCGTTGCTCTCGATAGACGCCCCTCAGTCAGGGGCGTCTTTTTATGGAACATCGGTATGAATGAAACCCAAAAAGGCCTGTTGGCGATGGTGGCAACCAGCGTGATCTGGGGCCTGTCGACCCTATTTTACAAGGCATTGGCTCACGTTCCGCCATTTGAGGTTCTTGCGCACCGCACCATCTGGTCGCTGGTGTTTTTCGGCATTGTGCTGGCGGTTCAGGGCCGTCTGAATGAACTCGGGACAATTTTCCGAAAACCCCGATTGCTCGCGATGGTGGGCCTTGCGGCCATGATGGTATCTATGAACTGGGGCTTGTTCATCTGGGCCATTCAGTCGGGCCGCACGATCGAGGCCAGTTTGGGCTATTACATCTACCCGATTATGTCGGTGTTGCTGGGGGCGCTGCTGTTTAAGGAAAGACTGGGCCGCATTCAGATATTTGCGGTCGGCGTGATTACAGTTGCTGTTTTGCTGCTGACATTGGGGCTGGGGGTTGCCCCGTGGGTGTCGCTGCTTTTGATGACGTCCTTCGTGATCTATGGGTTGGTCAAAAAGATGATCCCGATGGGGCCGGTAGCGTCGGTGACCGGCGAGGTGTTGTTGCTCTCACCGCTGGCATTGATTTGGCTTTGGGGGGTGCACACGCAGGGCTGGACAGGGATGGACGACCGCAACGTGGCAGCCTTCGGGATGGGGTGGTACAACACCATTATGCTGATGCTGCTTGGGCTGCTGACAGCAGGGCCGTTGATCCTCTATTCCTATGCCACCAAACGGTTGGGATTCGCCACCCAAGGGCTGGTGTTCTACCTGAACCCGACTTTGCAATTCCTTGTCGCCGTGTTGGCGTTTGGCGAGCCTGTCAGCCGTTGGCACGCGATTGCCTTTCCAATGATCTGGGTGGCTTTGGCGGTCTATACGCTGAACGCGCTGCGTCAGGAGAGAGCCGCTTCCAGACGGTCAATGGTATCGACCGAGGTGAAATAATCCCGCAAGCTAGCATCGGCAAAGCCTTGTTCAATAACATGATCCAACAGGGCAATCAGCGGGGCCCAATAGCCCTCAACATTCAGCAGGTAAATCGGTTTTTCATGCAGGCCCAATTGGCGCCAAGTCAGAACCTCGAACAATTCGTCCAGCGATCCAGCCCCGCCCGGCAACACCACAATGACGTCTGAATTCATATACATCACCTTTTTGCGCTCGTGCATGCTTTCGGTGACGATGAAACTGGTCAGGTCACGCTTGCCAACCTCGCGTTTCAACAAATGTTCGGGGATCACGCCAAAGGTTTCGCCGCCGGCCGCTTGCGTTGCATCGGCAACCGCCCCCATCAGGCCAACATCACCCGCGCCGTAAACCAGCCGCCAGCCCTTATTGGCGATGACCTGGCCCAGATCGATGGCCGCCTGCTTATAGGCCGCATGGGTGCCAAACCGTGATCCACAGTAAACACAAATTGATCGGGTGGGAGATTTGGGCTGAGACATGTGATGCGTTCCACAAATTCGGGGTTTGATCCGTGATAGCGGTGTTGCTATGCTCACACAAGCGTTAGGCCGCTGGGGTTCGACGCGGGGGGATATGAGTGATGACAGGCACGTCCGGCATAGGATTTGGCACCTCGATGGCAGCAGGGGCGGTTTTGGCCGTTGCTGTCGCAGTAGGGGCCTACTTTACATATCAAACTGTAATGGTGCCTGATGAGGTGCCAATGCCTGTTCTGGCACCTGTGCCAAAACCTGTGGCACAATCAGAGCCCGCCGCCCCACAGACCGTCCCACAGACCGCCCCGCCTGAAGCCAGTCAACCCGACGCGACGCCCGAGCCTGTTGCTGAAGTTGCCCCAGTTTCAAGCCCAGAGGCAACCCCAGATTCGGTCCCGGTTCCGGTCGCTGACGCAACTCCAGATCCGGTCCCGGTTCCAACCGCAGATCCGGCCATTTCCCCCAGCTTTGATGTGGTGCGGGTCGAGCCTGATGGGTCAAGCGTGATTGCCGGTAATGCCACTCCGAATGCGGTTGTCAGTATCCTGCTGGATGGCATTGAAGTTGGCCAAGCGACAGCCGATGGCCAAGGCAATTTTGTTGCTCTGCTGGATGTGCCCAGCCGCGCCGAGGCACAGGTTTTATCACTCTCGTCAAAGCACGCCGACGACGCGGTGGTGGTCTCTAATGACAGTGTGATTTTAGCGCCGGTCGTTCCAACCGCGCCAGTGCCAGCGGTCGTCGCGCAGGCGGACCCCGAAGCCCAAGTCACGGCTTTGGAGCCCGCGCCATTAACCCCAGTGCCTAGCGCGGAGCCCGATGTACCCGAAGCGGTTGAGGCCCCCGTAGTTGAGGCCATAGCTGCCGCACCTGTAACGGAGCCTACAACACCCACGGCCCCCGTAACGGAGCCCACACCCACGGCCCCCGCAGTATTGCTGGCCAACGAGCAAGGCGTGCAGGTTATTCAACCAGCCGAACGCAGCCCCGAAGTGATGGACAACGTGGTGATCGACGCAATCAGCTATGACGCGTTGGGCGAAGTGCAATTGTCAGGGCGCGGGGCAAACCCAGACACCGATGAGCAAGGGGCTCCCGGATTTGTGCGGGTCTACCTAAATGATGCGCCAATCCAGACCATACCGATCGGCGCAGATGGCGATTGGCACACGGCCTTGCCCAATGTTGACACCGGCGTCTACGTGTTGCGGGTCGATCAAGTCGATGCAAGTGGCGCAGTGACTTCGCGCACCCAAACCCCTTTCAAACGCGAAACGGCCGAAGTATTGGCCAATGCACAAGCCGCAGACCCTGCCCAACAGATTACCGCTGTAACCGTTCAACCTGGCTCGACCCTCTGGGCGATTGCGCGCGACAGATATGGTGACGGTATGCTTTACGTCAGGGTGTTTGAGGCCAACAGCGACAGCATTCGCAACCCCGACCTGATCTATCCGGGTCAGGTGTTTCAGGTGCCCGAGTAACGCGTTTGTCTGATGTGCCAAATAGGTTTGATGCCTGCGGCGCGGATATTTAGACAAAAAAGAAACAGGCGCTGGTAATTGGTGCGTGGCAGGCATACATTCTTTCATTCACCACTAGGAAAGACGCGCATGGTTAGCCATATCACCAAAGCTGAATTTACCGACGAAGAACGCCGCCAAAGCCGCCAAACCATCCGCAAGGTCGTGCCCTACATGTGGCCCAAAGGCCAAGGCTGGGTAAAGCGCCGCGTTGTGTTGGCGATGTCCCTGTTGGTGTTTGCCAAGGTGATTTCAGTTCTGACACCGTTTTTCTACAAGGCGGCGGTGGATGCGTTAACCGGTGATGGGGGCGCCAGCCCCGCGTGGATGCTGGGGGCGGGGGCGGTTGGCCTGACGCTGGTCTACGGGATGGCCAAACTGATGACGGTTGGGTTCCAGCAATTGCGCGATGCGGTGTTTGCGCGGGTTGCGCAACGGGCGTTGCGCTCGCTGGCGTTGGAAACCTTTCAGCACATGCACCAATTGTCGATGCGGTATCACATCACCCGCAAAACAGGCGGTCTGAGCCGGATTATCGAGCGCGGCGTCAAGGGTGTCGAATTTCTGCTGCGGTTCATGCTGTTCAGCATGGGGCCACTGGTTTTGGAACTGCTGATGGTCGCGGGAATACTCTATTTCGTGTTTGATGTCTGGTATTTGGTCGTGGTCGTGGTCACGATTTGGGCCTATGTCTGGTTCACCTTCAAAATCACGGAATGGCGGGTGAAAATCCGCAAACAGATGAATGACGAGGACACAGACGCCAACCAAAAAGCCATCGACAGTCTGCTGAATTTTGAAACCGTGAAATACTTTGG
>JGI24724J26744_10001057_pt1 | contig 19165 bp, 13 predicted proteins | sample Cruoilmetagenom7_FD_26744 | JGI IMG/M metagenome (IMG submission 26744) | reverse complement strand
TTTTCAGCATCGCTGACCCAGGATGCGGTGGCCCGGCATGATGGCGCACGCAATCAGCTGCATGAAATGGGCGCGCTTGTGCGTGCGGTTCAGATGAGCGGCGCCATGGAAGCCATTTTGGACATGACAATGGAATATGCACCGCAGCGCGTGCAATTTGGCAAACCCATTACCAAGTTCCAGGCCGTCCAGAACAACATTGCTGCGATCATGTCGCAAATGTCGGCGGCGCGGGCATCTGTGGAATATGTCCTTGCGACATTTGAACGCGGGGACCGGGGCAATGCGATTGCTGCGGCCAAAATCAGAACAGGTGAAGCCGCCACGATCGTTTCACGCCAGGCCCATCAGGTTCAAGGCGCGATTGGTTTTACTCAAGACTATGCCTTGCACACGCTNACCCGCCGTTTGTGGGCGTGGAGCGATGAATTCGGCAATGAGACAGAATGGATGCACCGGCTCGGCTCTGCTTTGTTTGCACGGCCGGACCAAGGTCTGTGGGCTTTCATCACGGAGGATATCTGACCAATGGCGACGACAGACACCGGACAAGAAGGCGGCATGCAAAGTGTTCTCGAAGGAATACGGGTCATTGATTTTGCGCGTTTTATCGCCGGCCCATCTTGCGCCGCTTTGTTGGGTGATCTGGGGGCGCAAGTCATCCGGGTGGAACGGCCCAATGGCGGAGATGATCGCTGGGTCGGCCCGATAGGAGAGAATGGCGAGGGCGCGCTGTTCATTCAGAACAATCGCAACAAACTCTCGATCACAATCGACCTTAGGACTGAAGAGGGTCTGGGCATTGTCGATCGCTTGGTCCAGTCCGCCGATGTGGTCGTAATGAACATGCCTGAAAATGTTCTGAAGTCCATGAAGCTGGATTACGAGCGTTTGTCGGCGCTTAATCCGCGGCTGATCTACACAAGTGTTTCGGCATTTGGGCGCACGGGCCCCTATTCCCAGAAATTAGGCTTTGATGCGGTGGGGCAATTAATGTCCGGTGCTGCATCGCGCACTGGAATGCCCGATCAACCCGTTCGCACCCCGGTTCAATATGTTGATTGGGGCACCGGAATGGCGGCCACTATTGGCACGCTGGCCGCGCTGATGCACCGCGATAAAACAGGCAAGGGCCAAAGGGTAGAGGCAGCCTTGCTGCCAACCGCGCTGATGATGGCGAGTTCGATGATTGTTGAACAAGGTGTGACCCANTGCAATCGCGAGGCAAGCCTCAATCGCGGTCAGATGTCGGCTCCTAACGACATTTTTGCTGTGAAGGATGGCTGGATCCTTATCCAAGTGGTGGGCCAATCGCTTTTCAAACGCTGGCTCAATCTGGTTGGAAAGCCGGAATGGCTGGAAGACCCTCGCTTTGCGACTGATAAACTGCGGGGCANGAACTGGCAGGTTATTAACGAACAGATGAACGAATGGTGCGCGGGCCGCACACGCGAAGAAGTGCTGGCCGATCTGGAACAGGCGCGGGTCCCTGCCTATCCGCTCTATACNGTTCAGGATGCGATCGATGATCCCCATGTTCAGGAAACCGGTGCATTGCAGCCGGTTGAATATCCGGGCCTTGCGCGTCCTGCACCAATGGTAAGGACACCGATCCAACTTTCTGATGCCCCGCTTACTGCGCCCGCCCGCCCGCCGCTGCTGGGCGAGCACACAGATGCAATGCTGGCGGAATTAGGCTATGATCAACAAGCGATAGACACACTTCGGACCGAGGGGGTTATCTGATCAGCCTTGCTAATTAGCGGGCAAGAAACAAACATTATGCCGGATCAAAGCAACAANAACGAGGAACCATTCCGGATTTCGAAGCCGCTTCCGATAGCGTCGAAGGTGGTAAAGTCGGCTGTGCGNACACTGCAGGTGTTGGAATTTTTTGACGACCGGCAGTGTGAAATGACCCTTACGGAAATTTCCAGCCAACTTAAGTATCCCCAGTCCAGCACATCGGAATTGCTTCAGAGCATGACAGCGCTTGGCTATCTCGAATTTGATCGCGAACACCGCACCTATCGGCCCACGATCAGGGTCAGTCTGCTTGGGCGCTGGATCGATCCGGAGTTTCGTGCCAGCGGCCCAATCCTGACACTGCTGGAAAAACTCAGCGAATTGTCAGAACAAACGATCGTTCTGGCTGTCAGGAACGGGCTGTATTCCCAGTATATCCATGTGATCCAACCGATCGCAGATTCCAATTTCCACATGGTTTTGGGCAGTGTCAGGCCGCTTGTTCGATCCGGCACTGGATATGCTTTGTTGGCGGCTATGCCCGATGATGAAGTCCTGCGAATTTTGATGCGCAGCAATGCGGAAAGCATTTTGAGCGACGGGCTGGTGGATCAGCGCGACCTTTTTGACCGGATAAACAAAGCCCGGGATGCAGGTTACGCGCTGAGCAGCGGCCTTGTCCGGCGCGGATCTGCAATTATCGCCTCCGCATTACCCCAGATGGAGGGGCAGCAGCAATTGGCTGTCGGGATCGGCGGGTCAAGTGACTACCTTGTCGAGAACGAAAGCAGTCTGCTTGCAATGCTAAAAAAATGCATAGGCGAACATTCATTTAGTTAGCGTCAGTTTGATGTTGATCAATTCATGATGATCCCATTTGAACTACGGATGACATTCAACCTGAGGAAGACTTGATTATGGATAAGCTAGCAACAAAATTTGATCGCACACCGGTCGATCTTCCCGTTCCAGATCATGTGCCGAAGGACCGCGTTCTGGATCTGCGCTTTGCAGTTGGGCAGGTGAAGAATGATCTTATGGATCCCTATGCGCCGGTGGCCCCTGTTCTGGGCCCTGATGTACCCAGAATTTTGTATTACCCCTATCAGATGATGGGGATGACGGGTGGCTGCTGGGTCGTAAGCCATTATGATGATGTGCGCGAAGTTTACGAGAATGACGAGTTGTTCTCCAACGTAGGCGTGGCGCAGTTTCAGGCCCTCGTTGGTGAAACCTGGCCCTCTATCCCGCTTGGGGTAGATAAGCCGTTGCACGCCAAATATCGCGGGTTTCTCAACCAGTTCTTTTTCCCCAAGGAGCTAAACAAGCTTGAGCCGCAAGTCCGGGCAATTATCACCGAAATGATTGATGCCGTTGCCAAAGACGGCGAAGTCGATCTGACCTATGAAATTGGCCGGGTCTATCCGGTGAAGATCTTCTTCAGCCTGATGGGCTATCCCATGACGATGTTCGAGAAGTTCCTGCATTGGGAAAACGAGATCCTCCATACAGAAGATCTTGATCGCATGAAGACCGCTATTACTGAAGTGCTGGCTTACATCCGATCGTTCGTGGAAGAAGAACGCAAAAACCCCAAAGAAGGCACNGTCACAAATGCCATTGTCTTTGGCGGGATTGACGACCGGAATTTCACCGATGATGAAATTATGGGCATGATGTTCTTCCTNTGGCTNGGNGGGCTGGACACCGTNGCCTCAACCATCGGGCAGATGTTCCGCCGCTTGGCGTTGGACCCCGAGTTGCAGGACAAGCTGCGTAACCATCCTGAAATGCACAACAGTGCGGTCGAGGAATTCTTGCGCACGCAGCCGCTCGTCTATTCGCGCAGAACCTTGAAAAAGGACCATACTTGGCACGGGGTCACGATGAAGAAGGGCGACCGGGTTATGTGCTTGGTTAGCGCCGCTAACTTCGATCCGGATAAGTTTGAATGCCCGCATCAGTTTGATCCTGAGCGCAGCAATAATCGCCATCTTACCCTGATTTCTGGCCCGCATATCTGCCTTGGTGCGCATCTGGCACGGCGTGAATTGCGTATCCTGCTTCAGGAATGGTTTAAGCGCATTCCGCCATTCAAGGCCAAGGAAGGTGCCGATCTTAGCGTTACGCCGGGGCTGATTTCTATTCCCCACCTACCGCTCGTCTGGGACAAATCTTTGGTGAAGGATGTCTCTGACGCTGACTAAAGCCTACTGAATTTGGGCGCATCCTAGTCGTTTTCGTTGACTGTATGATGATTACGCAAAGGATGCGCCCCAACACACGGGTTTCATACGCTGGCCCCCGCTCACCATCGTGGGCGGGGGCCATTGTGCGATATAGATTAAGAACATGGCATCGGCGTGCGCTCTGGCGGGGATAATCTACTTGGCCTGCGCTGCCTTATTGCCAAAACGAATAATCGCCCGGCGGCGCACTTGTCGTAGCGGGCAGGAACCAGCTTCAATCCTGACAGGCGCAGCCCCGAACGCAATGTTTTCGGCGCGCTTTGCGAGGTAGGGGCGTAGACTTTTGCGCGGACTGACGCGATTTCGCTTGTAATTAGTCCTGCTCTTTGGGAACCGCATAGTTACACGATGATCAGCATTCCTTCCTTTCACGCGATTGCAGCCATGGCCGTTATGGTTGCCATGTTTGTTGCATTCGCTCGCGGAAAAATGTCGACCGAGATTGTCTCGTTGATGACTATCGCGGTTATTGCCGTTGGCCTGTATTTTGTGCCGCTGGAAGGGACGGGGCCAACAGATGGTTTGGCGCTCGCATTTGCGGGTTTTGGCCATTACGCCCTGATTACGATTTGTTCCCTGATGATCATGGGGCGCGGGCTGGTGGTTACCGGCGCGCTTGATCCGGTGGCACGGATCCTAGAAAAAGTATTCAAATTCAATTTACAAATTGGTTTGTTGGTTTCGCTGTTGCTGGCATTTTTCCTGTCGATGGTGATCAATGACACCCCGGTTCTGGTGCTGTTATTGCCAATCTTTGTATCATTGGCGGCAAGAGGCGCTCTGCCTGCCTCCAAGACATTGATGCCGCTTAATGCCGCAGTTTTGATTGGCGGCATGGCAACAACCATCGGCACATCGACAAACCTTCTGGTGGTGTCGATCGCGGGCGATCTGGGTATGCCGCCGATGAGTTTGTTTCATTTCACCCCGATCGTTTTGGGCGCAGCCTTGGTGGCACTGCCGTATCTGTGGCTGGTTATGCCGCGTTTGCTGGGTGATAACCGTGTTGCAGCCGACAGTGAAAAGCGCCTTTTTTACACTCGCCTGCGGATCGGTGAAAACAGCCCCTTACTTGGCATGGATATCGCGTCAATTCTGCCAAAACTGCCGGCAGAATTTGCATTTGTCGATGCGCCCGCTGGGCCGCTCCAGCCCCTGCAGCGCCTGCGCGTTTCGGGCACGCATGAGGCGCTGGAAGATGCCGTGCGGACCCTGCAGGGCGAGGTGGCACCTGCCTGGGTGCTTGACCGTATCCGGCGCAGTTCATCCAATTCGCGCGAAGATATTACAGTTGTTGAAATGGCGGTTACGATGGATTCGCGCCTGATCGGCCGGACCTTGCCCACTTCCGGCATTGCTGATCTTTATGGCGTAGCCATTATGGGCATTCATCGCCCGCAGCGCATCCTTGGGGACAAAAGCGAACAATCGGGTAGCACCGATCTTAGGATGATTGAGGGCGATGTCCTGTTGGTGATGGGGTTACAGGCTGATTTGCAGGAATTTTCGCGCAGCGACAGCCTGCTGATCCTTGACGGGGCACGGGAATTACCGCGCCGGTCGAAGGCCCTATTGTCTGCGGGGATCATGGTCGGTTCTGTTGGCACCGCATCGATTGGCCTGTTTCCGATAGCGATTTCGGCATTGGCGGGCGCGATCTTAATGTTTGTGACCGGCTGTGTAAAATTTGACCGGGTCGGACGCGCGCTATCGGGCAAAGTGATTGTGTTGGTGGCGGCCAGTATCGCGGTGGGCAAGGTCATTCTTGATAGCGGCGCAGCTGCTTGGCTGGGCGAAATTATGTCGCTGGGCCTGCAATTTCTTCCGCCTGCCGCAGTGCTTGCCGCGATCATGCTGTTTGTGACTTTGCTGACAAATTTTGCCTCAAATGCCACTGCGGCAACGGTTGGCACACCGATTGCCTTTAACATTGCCAGTCAGCTTGGCTTGCCGGCAGAACCCCTCATTCTGGCCGTGTTGTTCGGCTGCAATCTTTGTTACGCAACGCCCATTGCCTATCAGACCAATATGCTGATCATGTCAGAGGGCAGTTATGAATTTAGGGATTACATCCGCACAGGCGTTCCGCTGGTGTTGTTGATGACCGCGGCATTATCAATCCTGCTGGCCATCACATATGGTATGTAAAGGGCGGCAAATATCTGCGCGGTGAGTGTTAGGGAGATAATTATGCTCAAGAGCTTTCTGGTTCCAGCGATAGCATTAAGCGCGCTGTGCACGCTTCCCGCGCCTGTTCAGGCAGACGAATTGCGCGATGCAATTGCCGCCGACATGCCGCAATTGATGGATTTATACCGCGATCTTCACCAGTATCCCGAACTCAGTTTTGAAGAAGTTGAAACTGCCGCCAAACTGGCCGGACGGATGCGCGCATTGGGGTTTGAGGTGACCGAAGGCGTTGGCCAAACCGGCATTGTGGCGGTGATGCGCAATGGCGATGGCCCCACCATAATGCTGCGCACTGATATGGATGGGCTGCCGGTTACAGAGCAAACCGGCTTGCCCTTTGCCTCCACCCAAATGGCGGTGCCTGCATCGGGGGTGAAAACGGGGGTTATGCATGCCTGCGGCCATGATACCCATATGACCGCGTGGATTGCCGCAGCCCAAATGCTGGCCGAACGCAAAGATCAATGGTCAGGCACGTTGGTGATGATCGGGCAGCCAGCAGAGGAACTGGGGCTGGGCGCCTTGGCCATGTTGGAAGATGGTTTATACACACGCTTTCCCAAACCCGATGTGACACTTGCGTTTCACGATGCCGCGCAATTTCCTGCCGGCATGATCGGTTATTCCCCTGGTTTCGCGCTGGCTAATGTCGATAGTGTCGATATCACCGTAAAAGGGATCGGCGGGCATGGGGCATATCCCCACACCACCAAAGACCCGATTGTTCTGGCCAGTGCCATCGTGATGAAATTGCAAACATTGGTCAGCCGCGAAAGCAGCCCGCTGGATCCAGCGGTGGTCACAGTTGGCAGTTTCCATTCAGGCTTTAAACACAACATCATATCGAATGAAGCCAAACTGCAATTGACCGTGCGATCATACAGTGATGCTTCGCGCCAGCTGCTGCTTGACGGGATTGAACGGATCGCGCGCGGCGAAGCGATTGCGGCCGGGATGCCAGATGATCAAATGCCCATTGTGGCGAGAGAGGAACATTATACTCCGGCGACCTATAATTCGCCCGTCCTGACCGAGGACGTCATGGCGGCTCTGCGGGTGCGCTTCGGGCCGGATCAGGTCGCGCAAGTCCCATCAGTGATGGGCGGCGAAGATTTTGCCCAATTCCTGCGCGCATCCCCTGATGACACTAAATCGCTGATCTTTTGGGTTGGCGGGGTGCCGCAGGCTGATTTTGAACGGGCAAATGATGGGCAGATAACCCTGCCATCCCTGCACAGCCCATTTTGGGCGCCCGATGCGGAAAAAGTGATCGCAACCGCGGCAGAGGCACTGACAAGCACGGCATTAGACCTGATGGCCCCGGCTTCCGAATTGAAAGTTGGAATGTAAATTGCGGCCCAAGTTTCTAAACAGCCGCTAACTTCCTTGCATNAATNCTCTGACGTCTTCGAAGTGTGATCAGCGGGGATGCGGCCTTAATATCCGCGGAATGGCCNGCTTCTTGCCATGAAACCTGCGGCATGGGGCAGGCAGCAGGCGCATTGAGTGGAAACCGTTTATTAAGCTTCGTGGCGCGCAGAAATGCTGACATGATAATAATGGTGTAAAGTTTACCGACAGTTCACATCTGTGTCCTATTGCGGCGTTCCAATGAAGGATTGCCTGATCGCGACACCATGATCCGTTTGTTCAAACATTATATCCCCAATGCGGTGATGCTGCTGGGCCTGTTCGATCTGGGGCTGTTGGTCCTGGCGGGCGAATTAGCGTGGTTGATCCGCGCATCTCAGGCAGGGCTTGATCCAGGATCGATCACCGACCGATTATTCGCGCTGGCGGGTTTCGCGCTGATTGTTTGGGCCGCGATGATATCTGTGGGGGTTTATGGCAACGAAGCCACCCGTTCGATGCGGTATGCCTGCGCGCGGTTGTTGGTGGCTGTCAGCCTTGGCACCATTGCGCTGTCGGTCCTTGATTTCCTGATNCCGGGCACGATTGTTTGGCGCTCTGCGCTTATTTACGCGATGATACTGGCGATTATCCTGCCGGTTTTTAACCGGCTGATGATCGGCGGGCTTTTGGGCACTTCTGCTTTTCGCCGGCGGGTTATTGTTCTGGGCGCAGGTTTGCGCGCCCAGCGTTTGCGGGCGCTGTCTGAAAAGCCGGAATGCGGGTTTGCCATCGTTTCCTATATTGGCATGACCGATAATGAAACGGGGGTGCAAGAAGCAATCCCGCGTTCTGCGATCCATGATCTTGGCCGTTTCGTGGAAAATCTNGGGGCCAGCGAAGTGGTGCTGGCGCTGGAGGAACGGCGTAATGCGATACCAATGAAGGATCTTGTCCGGATCAAGACGATGGGGGTCCACGTTAATGATTTCAGCAGCTTTATGGAGCGCGAGACCGGGCGGGTCGATCTAAAGTCGGTTGATCCAAGCTGGCTCATATTCTCCGATGGTTTTTCTTCCGGCCGCATGATCTCCAGCGCGGCAAAACGGATTTTTGACGTTGTGGTGAGCTGTATTTTGCTGATCATNACCATGCCCATTGTCGCGCTGTTTGCAGTATTGATTAAACTGGATAGCAGGGGGCCGGCATTCTTCCGGCAATCGCGNGTTGGGCTGTATGGTCAGACGTTTGAAATTATCAAATTGCGGTCCATGCGCAGTGATGCTGAAAAGAACGGGTCAAAATGGGCGGAAAAAAACGACCCGCGCGTTACCCGGATTGGCAAGTTTATTCGCAAGGTCCGGATTGATGAATTGCCGCAGACATGGGCCGTTCTGAAAGGGCAGATGAGTTTTGTCGGCCCGCGTCCCGAAGTGCCCAAATTTGTGGCCGATTTGGAAGAACAGCTTCCTTATTATACCGAACGGCACATGGTAAAACCGGGCATTACTGGCTGGGCACAGATCAATTATCCCTATGGCGCCTCGATCGAAGATGCGCGCCATAAACTTGAATATGATCTTTATTACGCCAAAAATTATACACCCTTTCTTGATCTGCTGATCCTGATGCAGACCTTGCGGGTGGTATTGTGGCCGGAGGGCGCGCGTTGACCGGGGCCGCGCCTCAGATTTGGGCGATTGCCAGCTTCATCCTTTATCTGGGTGGGGCAATTATTTGTGCGGTTGCAGCCGGGTGGGTATTGCATAGCGGTGATCGAGACAGGCCAGATCGTAAGGCGGTAATNGCTGCNTTGTGCATCACAGCATTGTGGTGCGCGATGGTTGCCGCNATTGGTCCGCGTGCAGANTTGGTGGTAATTNTTGAAACTTTGCGCAATCTGGCGTGGACTTTTGTGTTGTACCGCTTGTTTGCAAATGATGGGCGGGACCGCAGCCTTGCGTTGATAAGGCCAGTCGTGCTGGCACTGGCATTTGTCGAGGTGCTGCACCCGTTATTGTTGGTATTCCAGGCCAATTATGCGGGCATGCCAAGCGCGGGGCAAATGACATTCCAGACAGGGTCGCTGCTTCGTGTGTTGGCGGCAGTGGGCTCGTTGGTATTGCTCCACAATCTTTATGGCGGCGCATCAGCAGTCGTTCGCCAGGCATTGCGGTGGAGCGCGATGGCGCTGGCCATGCTGTGGATTTATGATCTGAATTACAACACGATCGCCTATCTATCAGGTGATTTTCCCGCTGAACTGTCTGCGTTGCGCGGGCTTGTTATCGGCCTTGTTGCGTGCCTGTTGGCAATCGGCACCAATCAAATGAGCGCTGGATTGCGGCTTCAGCCATCGCGCGCGGTGACATTTCAGACGCTCTCTCTGCTTTTGATCGGGGGTTATTTGCTGACCATGGTGGCGATTGCACAATCGCTGTCCATGCTGGGCGGTGATTTTGCCCGTTTGACCCAAGTGGGCTTTATTTTTCTTGCATCGGTGTTCGCCATTATCTGGTTGCCATCGCAGCGTTTGCGCGGATGGTTGCGGGTGACCACGGTGAAGCATCTGTTTCAGCACCGTTATGATTACCGTGCAGAATGGCTCCGTTTCACACAGACAATTGGTAATAAGGGCGAGGGTTCCCCATCCCTGTTCGAACGCGTGGTCAAGGCACTTGCCGACATTACAGACAGCCCGTCAGGCTTGCTGCTATTGCCGGATGAAAATGGCACATTCCAGCTTGCAGCGCGTTGGCAATGGCAGGATATTGAAGTGCCAGCATCTGCCATGTCGGCTGAACTAGCGGGATTGCTAGAAAACGGGCGTTTTATTCTTGATATTGATGATGTCCGGCAGGGCGGCAATCGGTTTGGAGAGGCGGCATTGCTGCCCCAATGGCTGAGCGCGGCGGACAGTGCGTGGGCGCTGGTGCCATTGCTGCATTTCGATCGTCTGACCGGGGCGGTATTGCTGCGGCGCCCTGCTGCGCCGCGCCGCCTGGATTGGGAAGATTTTGACTTGCTTCGCGTGGTTGGCCAACAATTGGCCAGCTATTTGGCGGAACAATCCGGGCATCAGGCACTGATGGAATCGGCCCGGTTCGATGAATTCAACCGGCGTATTGCCTTTGTCATGCACGACATCAAGAATTTGGCTAGCCAGCTGGCCCTGCTGGCCCGCAACGCCGAACGGCATGCGGATAATCCTGAATTTCGCGCCGATATGCTGGTCACTTTGCGCAGCAGCGCAGACAAGCTGAATACCCTGCTGGCGCGCCTTGGCCGATATGGCGGCCAGCCCAATGCAAGAAGCGAACGGGTTGATCTGAATATCGCCGTGCGCGCTATCACAGCGCGCTATGAAGGGGCCCATCCCATTACGGCGCTGCAGGTGGAAGATTGCGATGTGATGGCCGATCCAGAGGCTTTGGAGCAGGCATTGGTGCATCTGGTGCAAAATGCAGTGGATGCCAGCCAAGAGGGTATGCCGGTATTTATCGATGTTTCCTGCGATGGGCTGCACGGGCGGATCGAAATCGTAGATTCCGGCTGCGGCATGGCCCCTGAATTCATCCGTAGCGGCCTGTTCAAACCGTTCGTTTCTTCAAAGAATGGCGGTTTTGGTATTGGCGCCTTCGAAGCGCGTGAATTGATCCGTTCAATGGGCGGCAGCCTGAATGTGGATTCGCGCGAAGGTTTAGGCACCCGTTTTTCAATACAATTGCCGCTTGCTGATGCGGCTGCGGGCATGATTGCCAGCGATGCAGCGAATTTAGACCCCAAACCCGATGCTGAGGTTGCGTGATGGCCCTGCCAGATAAAAAAGACATCCCCAAACTGCTGGTCATCGAAGATGATCCGGGCCTTCAGGCCCAGTTGAAATGGGCCTATGAGGATTTTGATGTCACCATCGTTGGAACGCGCGAGGCGGCCCTTGCAGCCCTGCGCGCAGAAGAGCCCGCTGTGGTTACGCTTGATCTGGGCCTGCCGCCTGATCCAGATGGCACCACCGAAGGTTTTGCGGTGCTTGATGGCATTATGGCGCTTAAGCCAGATACCAAGGTGATCGTGGCATCTGGCCACGGCGCGCGCGAGAGTGCGCTGCAAGCGATCGAGCGCGGGGCCTATGATTTTTATCAAAAGCCGATCGATATCGATGCCTTGGGCCTGATCGTTCGGCGCGCGATGAATTTGCATGTTATCGAACAGGAAAACAGGCGGCTTTCATCCCGCGTTGGGGAAAACAAAACCGTGCTGGGCGGGATGATCACCAGTGCACCTGAAATGATTAAGGTCGCCCGGACCATTGAACGGGTGGCAAAAACCAATGTCTCGGTCATGTTGCTGGGGGCCAGCGGCACGGGCAAGGAATTGCTGGCCAGGGGGCTGCATGATGCAAGCGATCGCAGAGATGGTGCATTTGTGGCAATCAATTGCGCGGCAATCCCGGAAAACCTGCTCGAGAGTGAATTGTTCGGGCACGAAAAGGGGGCGTTTACAGGCGCGGTAAAGACGACTGAGGGCAAGATCGAGCAAGCCCATGGCGGCACCCTGTTTCTGGATGAGGTGGGCGATATTCCTTTGCCGCTTCAGGTCAAATTGCTCCGTTTCTTGCAGGAACGGACGATTGAACGGATCGGTGGGCGTAAACAAATCGAAGTTGATACGCGNATCGTTTGTGCCACCCATCAGGATCTNGAATCCATGATGACACAGGCCCAATTCCGCGAGGATTTGTTCTATCGCCTAGCGGAAATTGTGATCAAAATACCGCCGCTTTCAGATCGGGCGGGCGATCCGACCTTGCTTGCAAAGGCATTTCTCAAACGGTTTTCCGCTGAGATGAACCCGCAGGTGAAGGGATTTGCGCCCGATGCATTGGCCGCGATTGATGGCTGGGGCTGGCCGGGCAATGTGCGTGAACTGGAAAACAGGGTCAAACGCGCGGTCATTATGGCCGATGGAAAATTGATCGGATCTACCGATCTGGATCTTGATGTTGACGAGGAGGAGGGCGATCTGCCGCTCAATCTGAAATCAGCGCGCGAACAATCGGACCGCAAGATCATCCGCCATGCCTTGGCCCGAAGCGAGGGGAATATTTCCAGCACTGCCAAAATGCTCGGTATCAGCCGCCCCACGCTATATGATTTGCTTAAGCAGTATGATTTGCAAGCTTGATCATTTCTGGACGCGGGTTTTTTGCAGGCACTGCGCTGCTGGCAATCGGGGCTTGTTCCCCGCCCGCGCCTGATCTGACACCGGCAGCGCGCGTGCATCAGGCGCTGGCTGCAGGCGATGGTTTGGGCGCAGAGATTATCTTGCGCGATCAGCTGGCAAGTGGAACGCCCCAGAAGGATCTGGCTGCATATCTGGGCGAGGCACAATTACAGCAGGGCAAATCATCCGAAGCGCGTGAATGGCTGGGTAAGGGGCAATTTTCTGCCGATACACGCGGGCACGGGTTTCATATGCTGGGCCGGTTGGAGATGCTCGAGGGGGATTTGCCCGGGGCGGGCCGCGCCTTTGACCGTGCGTTGGAATCTATTCCAGAAGAGCCGGGCTTGTGGGTCGATATCGGCCGTTTGCGTTACCGTGGGGGGGAACAGATGCAGGCGGTGCAGGCCAGCAACCACGCGGCCGCNTTGGGGCCGCAAAANACGCAGGCGCTGCTGTTTCACGCCCAATTATTGCGCGATGCCGAAGGGATGGCCGCTGCATTGCCGTATTTCGAGGCGGCTTTGGAAAAAAACCCAGACAATCTTGCATTGCTGGGTGATTATGCAGCCACCCTNGGCGAGATTGGTTATGCCAAGGATATGCTGGTGATTATCCGCCGGATGACCCAGCTGGATGGTTCCAATTCGCGCGCACTCTATCTTCAGGCCGTTTTGGCGGCGCGNGCGGGCCAATTTGANCTTGCCCGTAATCTGCTGAACCGAAGCGGGGATTTTGCCCGTGATAAACCCGCCGCAATCATGCTGTCGGCGATTATAGACATGGAGCAAGGCAATTTTGCCAGCGCTTCGCTGGCTTTCGACCTGTTGGAACGCAAACAACCCGATAATGGCAGAATTGAACTGCTGCTGGCCCGGTCATTGTGGTTAGGCGGCAATCACCGGGAACTGGTCTATCGCTTTGCTGATAAGGCGCTCGCCATGGATGCGCCCCCCTATCTTGCGAGTTTGGTAGGGCGTTCATACGAAGCCATGGACATGCGTGATCATGCCGCGCAGTTCCTTGATTTTGCAAGCCGCCCGCGCAGCTCCAAACTGGTGTCACTGGACCCCATGACACCATTGAATGTCGCAGAACTTCGCCGCCCTCGAACCGGCGATGAAGCCGTAGCACTGGTGCGCGGCCTGATGATCGCAGGGCAAAAGGGCGCAGCGATAAATGCAGCTGAGGCGTTTCGAAAACGTGTTCCTGGTTCTGCAGATGCACTTGGCCTTGCCGCAGATGCCTATCTGTTTGGCGGTAAGGCGAAACGGGCGCTTGATCTGTATTTGCAAGCTGCAAAAATCCGCCAATCGTGGCCCCTGACCCGCAGGATGGTCGCGGCCCAAACTGCCTTGGGCGATATTAATGGGGCTGTTGCCATGCTGGAAAATCGGTTGGAAAGTGATCCTGCCAATATTCAGGCGGCAATATTATTGGCGCAGGCTGCGTGGTCTTCGGGCGATGCGTTCGGGGCGAAGGTTTACCTCGATCATGCCATTGCAAATGGGGCCTATCGGGACCCCCATGCTTTTGCGATGCGGGCACAGGCCGCGCTGCAATTGGGCGAATTGGCCAATGCCCGCCGCGATGCAAGGATGGCATATGATCTGCAACCGATGAGCAAAGAGGCCACTTTGGTATTGGCACAAGTGCTCGAACAAACCGGAGAGAATGAGGGCGATAGTCTGGATCTTGTCAAAAAGGCAGCCAGACTANCCACCGGGACTTAGGCAGCAACGCTCGACAAAGGGGGCTGCCATCGGGCAGGGGGCTTCAATGTTCTCGCGCATCGATCCTATGGTCAGGCTGCTGGCGCTGGCTATTGTGCTGGCGAGTATTTTTCCGGCGATTGGAAATGCCCGAATTGGGGCGCAGGCCGTTTCTAATGGCGCGGTATTCNTGCTGTTTTTCTTAAATGGAATGCGTTTACCGCGGGCCCAAATTGCCCGGGGCATTGGCAATTGGCGGTTTTTGTTGGGGATCGCAATTTGGTCCTTTGGGGCATTGGCGCTGGTGGGATTGGTGCTTGCTAAAACCATGGATGATTTTGTGCCGCCATTGGTTGCGCTGGGCTTTTTATATTTGGGGACTTTGCCTTCGACTGTGCAATCCGCGACTGCATACACATCGATGGCGGGCGGAAATGTTGCAATATCCGTGGTGGCAGCCGCCCTGCTCAATATCCTTGGGGTGTTTATTACTGTTCCGCTATTTTCAGCTTTGGGCGGCGGGGCCGAGGCGCAATTGGGCACTGGCGGGTTGGTCAAAATATTCCTGATTTTGATCCTGCCGTTCATATTGGGGCAAATGCTGCAATCGCGCGGCGGAAAATTTTTGCATGATAATCCGGTGCTGATCCGGTGGATGGACCGCGCTGCGATTGCCATTGCGGTCTATGTCGCATTTTCCGGCGCGGTGGAGCAAGGTATCTGGGCNTTGCTGGATTTTGCCAGTTGGGGATGGCTGCTGGCCGGCCTTATTTTGATGTTGCTGGCTGCTTACGGCGGTGCATGGCTGCTTGGCGGCGCGATGCGATTGGCCAAGGGCGAACGGATTGCGTTCCTTTATGGCGGCGCGCACAAAAGCGTGGCGATGGGCGCGCCGCTGGCATTGGTTTTGTTTCCGCCGGAAACGGCGGGTTTAATCATGGTGCCTTTGTTGATCTATCATTTGTTGCAATTGATGGTGTCAGCGCCGCTGGCTAATTGGTTTTTGAAACCTCAGACGTAACATTTGCTTCGTGCCGATTGTGCCGGATTGACCACCATAGGGACAGGCCGATCAGTGCGCGCCAATCAACCCGGTGATTGTTTCAGGAATGTGGAATTTGGCCGATGCCAGCATAATTCCGCCCAGCGCGATAATGGCCCAAAATGCACCATGTTCTAGAAAACGATATTCCGCCAATGTGCCCTTTTGGACCAGATGGATGGTCATCGAACGCACGAACATGGCCCCGATGGACAGGCCCAGCGCAATCACAATCATATTGTTCGACAAGGCAAAGGCGCCAATCACCCCATCAAAACTGAACGAACTATCAAGGACCTGAAGGTAGAGAAATCCGCCAAGACCTGCCTTGATNACGCCCCCGGCAGCCCTTTTTTCCGCCTCGCGCATTTGCAGGATCGTTCCGACCGCCTCAACCGCGATAAAGGAAACGATGCCCAGTATGCCGGAGACCAGAAAAACCCGCGGTTCTTCGCCCGGAAGCATGATTGAAATACCCCATAAGGCCAGCAGCAATATTCCAATTTCTACAGCAGGCACGGCTGAAACCTTGGCCAATTTGCGTTCGAGAACGTCGATCCAATGCACTTCCTTGTCCGCATCGAAGAAGAATTTGAGGCCAACCATGGTAAGGAATGCCCCGCCAAAACCAGCAATTGCGACATGGGCGGAAGATACGATCTGTTCATAGCGAACCGGATCATTGAGCGAGAGATTGACNGTGTCGACNGGCCCAAGCCCGGCGGCAATCGCAACAATGGCCAGTGGGAACAATATTCGCATNCCAAACACGGCGATCAACATTCCCCAGGTGAGAAAACGGCGCTGCCAGATTTGGTCCATGTCTTTCAGCACCGTGGCATTCACCACCGCATTATCAAAGCTGAGCGAGATTTCGAGGATCGAGAGGACCACGATAATCCATAATATGCCCAGCGTNCCGGTTAAGGTGCCCGTGCTGGCCCAGCCATACCATGCGCCCAGCGCAAGGCAGGTGATAGTGAACAGGATCGATCCGCGATAAAAACGCAGCATACTATTGGCCCTTGATTTGTATTGCGTGATATTGGTTGGGGATGCTGGGGATTTGCCCTGCAACGCAGCATGGTTCAGCCTTTCGGCTGATATGTCTGTTCCTCGCCCGGGAAACTGCGGTCGCGGACTTCCTCGGCATAGGCAGTGACGGTTTTNTCGATGATCCCCGCCATGTCTTCATAAACTTTTACAAACCGCGGCACACGTTCAAACATGCCGAGCATGTCTTCTGTCACCAACACTTGCCCNTCGCACNGCGCGGATGCCCCAATGCCGATGGTGGGGCAGGAAACAGCCTTTGTTGTGTCAATGGCAATCGGTTCGACCACGCCTTCGACAACGATTGCAAATGTGCCCGCTTTGTCCAACGCCTCGGCGTCGGCGATGATCTTGGCCGCTTCGCTGTCGCTGCGCCCGCGCGCACCATATCCGCCAAGCACATTGACCGCCTGGGGGGTCAGCCCGACATGGCCCATAACAGGAATGCCGCGCTGAATTAGGAATGCCGCAGTTGGCGCCATGGCTTCGCCGCCTTCTAATTTTACAGCAGCCGCCCCGCTTTGTTTAAGTAGATAGGCGGCGCTTTCAAATGCCTGGCTGGGTGATGCCTCGTAAGAACCAAATGGCATGTCGACCACGACAACAGCGTGATAACTGCCGCGCACCACCGCAGCAGCGTGGTTTGCCATCATGTCCAAGGTAACCGGGATGGTCGAGGGTAATCCGTAAATCACTTGGCCAAGCGAATCCCCCACGAGCAGCAAATCGCAATGTGCATCGAGCAATTGGGCCTGCCGCGCGGTATAGGCCGTCAACATCACCAAGGGCTGGTCTGTAACGCCGTTTTGCTTGCGTTGACGGATTTTTGGCACAGTCAGCCGCCGCATTACTTGCGGGGTGGGATTGGCGCGGCTGGTCGATGTGTCGAGCTGGAAGGTTGTGGACATAGCCAAGCCCTAGCTTCAGCCGCGCCAGAAGGCAAAATGATTGCGCGGGTCGATAAGTCAGGCCCGGCTCTCGACGTGAAGATTAATTCATTGCACAAGCGTCTTCAGATTATCGAAGAAAAAGCGTCTTTTGGGGGCAAAAATGGTGATAGCAGCCGGGGCTGATACAGGCATGCAACGTGATGGGTGGTCGTCTCGTTCGGCGTTTATCTTCGCGGCAGTGGGTTCAGCAGTGGGATTGGGCAATCTGTGGCGTTTTCCCGCCGAAGCGGGGGCCAATGGCGGCGGCGCCTTTGTAGTATTCTATATTTTCTGCGTTGCACTGATCGGGCTTCCAATTCTGCTCTCCGAAACGCTGATCGGGCGGCACGGGCAGGCTTCTGCACCTGAAAGCGCTCGTAAGATGGCGGTGGAATCCAAACGGTCGCCGCATTGGCGTGGGTTTGCTTCTCTGGGTGTGCTGGGCGCATTTCTGGTGCTCAGCTTTTACTGTGTGGTGGGCGGCTGGGTGCTGTATTATATAGGCGCCTTCTTACAGGATATTTTCCTGTCGGGCCTGTCTGGCGGGGCTTTTGAAGGGCGCGCGCCGGGCGAGATCGAGGCGCTGCTTCCGAATTTGTTCGGCAATGGTATGCTGATGATCGGCCTCGACCTGCTGTTTCTTGGTGTGACATTGTATTTCGTTGCGCGCGGTGTTTCATCCGGGATTGAGTTTGTCGCAACATGGCTCATGCCAGCGTTTTTCATCTTGTTGGTGGCGATCAGTGTCTATGGGGCCTTCACAGGATCGTTTGACGAGGCGGTGGCCTATCTGTTCACCTTCGAGGCGGAAAAGCTGACGCCTGCGGTAATGTTGGCGGCTGTTGGTCAGGCCTTTTTCTCATTGTCGCTGGGGCTTGCGGGAATGATTACCTATGGCGCCTATGTCGGGCGCGGGGTCAATCTTGCCGGAACGTCGGTGATTATTGGGGCGGCTGATACGGCAGTTGCGCTGATCGCGGGGCTTTGTATTTTCCCGATTGTGTTTGCAGCAGGGCTGGAACCAAATGGCGGACCGGGCTTGATGTTCCAGACATTGCCCATCGCCTTTCAACAAATGTCTGCCGGTTCGCTGGTCGGGCTTTTGTTCTTTGTCATGATTGGTTTTGCAGCGTTGACCAGTTCGGTCGCGCTACTGGAAGTGCCGACCTCATGGCTTAAGGAAAGGTTTGATCTGCCGCGCCGGAGTGCGGCTGTGGTGGCGGCGCTAGGGGCGTTTTGTTTGGGATCGCTTGCTGCATTGTCTTTTAACGATCTGGCTGATTTTCATCCACTCGATTTCATTCCCTTGTTCGATGGGCAGGGCATGTTTGATGTGCTCGATGGGGTGACGGCCAAATTGATTATGCCAATTGGCGCGATTTTGACGTCGGTGTTTGTGGGATGGGTTGCTGATCAGCGNTTNATNGATGGCGAAAATGGGCTTGATGGNTCTATGCATCAGTTTTGGCGGTTCCTCGTGCGGTGGCTGTGCCCGGCGGTGTTGACGGCGATTTTGGTTGTGGGGATATTCCCTTCGATTGCGGGGTAGTGAGGCCCGATAATTATCGCCCCTGTGACTTGCTGTTCCACAGGACGATTGCCAATCACCGATAATTAGAACATAAGAAGAACAAATGAGTCGTTCTTCTTATGCAAACTGATGATATTCCCCAG
>JGI24724J26744_10001056_pt1 | contig 19176 bp, 16 predicted proteins | sample Cruoilmetagenom7_FD_26744 | JGI IMG/M metagenome (IMG submission 26744) | reverse complement strand
AATATGTTCACTTAGGAAGTGGGGAATTCTGTAGCGGTTTCTTCTGTTGATTCCGACATATCATTTTCGGCTTGTTTTAATCCGAGATCAACTTCGTCTTGCATGGTTATTTGACCACGAAGGAACCCCCCTTCTTCGGTTGAAAAAGCAGAAACAACGACATCTCCCCACACACGCCCGGTTTTTCGTATTTCTAATTTCTCGGCAGTGATGCCTCCATTTACCCCCCCCGCAACGATTACTGTGTTTGCGCGTACATTTTCACAGGTAATCTTTCCGGTCTCACCGATGACAACAAGACCCTGAATAGCGATCTCACCTTCAAAGGTGCCTTCAATGCGCACCCCGCCTTTTCCGGTGAGTTTACCTTTCCAAATGATTCCGGATCCAAGCACGGAGGTTACCCGTTCAATGCGATCGGGCTGCTCCTGATTTGAAGTCTTATTTTTACGAAACATATATATTTTCTTATGCGGTCTTGTTTTTATTGGGATTATATTTTGGCCAAGTTGTCCCTGCATAAACACGTGTTCCTGGCGGGACATCTTTTTTTATTGTTGCGCCATTCCCAATCAGGCATTCTTTCCCAATCTTAATGCCAATATTCACGGTTGCATTCATCCCTATTTGTGTAAAATCTTCAACGATCACGTCACCGGCGATTTTTGTACCGGGAGATAGATTGGTGCATACTCCAAGTATACAATCGTGGGAAACGACAACGCTATTGTTAATCAATGACCCCATACCGACGACCGCGTTCCCGCTTACATAGCTTTGAGCAAGTACAAGAACACCCGGATCTAATCGAGCGCTTGGATCAATATGGGCTGAGGGATGGACGATTGCAGGACAGACGAACCCTTCTTTTGCTAATATTTGAAAAACATCTAACCGGGTTTTATAATTACCGATCCCGCCAACTGAATTAATCGCCAGGCGTATCCCATCTTCTACTAATTGAGGCAGCAAATCAACTCCCCCTATCACGGGGGCTCCAATCACGTCCGTTCCTTTTTTCATATTGTCGTCAATCACACCGACAATTTGATACGTTCCTAGAACTCGAACTGTCTCAATGATCATCTTGCTTAAACCACCGCCACCGTAGATGATTACTTTCGTAGGGTCGAAGTCAAATTTAGGGTATTTTTCATCTATCATAAGATTTGTCCTGAAATGATTATAATCAATTCTTAATAAAACTGTTTTTTAGCTTTGCTAAGTTAGCAATAAATCGCCAGGGTTTACTTTTCCAGGGTTGTGGTGAATTTTGAATTCCGATGCGTGGGGTGGAACTGATCCATCCGTAGGGAACGGACAAACCAGGTTCAATACACAAGGGACTATCCTGCATACACAAATCCACACCATTCAAATCTTTTGTGATTGATAGAGCTTTTGTCAATTTAGCTGGCCCATTGCACCAGTGTTTTTCTTGAATGGGAGTACGCTGTCTGCGGATGTGGTCGATCCCTTCAAAGGGATGAATCGCGCGAATTAAAACAGCTGCCGGGTACCCAACATGTCCTGTCACACAATTGACCATCCAATGCATCCCGTAGGTAAAGTACACATACGCATGCCCTCCATCTCCATACATCACGGCGTTGCGCGTGGTTTTTCCACTGCGCGCATGGCAAGCCAGGTCTTTTTCTCCATCATAGGCTTCTGTTTCAAAAATGATGCCGCTTATTCGATAGTCATCAATAGTTCTGACAAGCAGCTTCCCAATCAGTTGGCGCGCAACCGTAAGCGTTTCTCTTTGGAAAAACCTCCTATCCATAGTTTTCGTCAATCCAAGATCTCTTTGGACATTACCAGAATATCATCGCGCAGTTGCCAGCCAATTTTTTTCCAGAAAGCGATTCCTTCCGCATTATCGCTGATTACGAAGATGTGGCATTTCTGAATGCCTGCTTTCTTGAATTCGTTCAGGCACAGATCCACAAGCTTTTTGCCAATCCCCTTGTTTTGTTCGGACAGCTGTACAGCGAGATGATGGATGTATCCTCTCCTCCCATCACTGCCACCTAATATTGTTCCAATTAGATTGCCGTCATTTAGAGCCACAAGGCAGGTGCTCGGGTTCTTTTGTAAAAAGTCACAGATATTATCTTTTTCGTCTGCACCACTCAGCCCTATACCAGGCAGAGATTGCCAAAGCTGCACTGCTTGTTCGTAATCTGAGATTTGCATTGTGCGGGTTGAATAATTCAAGATCCTCCAATTTCATCCTGGTGAATGATGATTTGAAATTTATATCATCTTACCAATCACAGCAGTATTAATCAATTGGTCATTTAAGTCTTTTTTCAATACGGGAAAGGAAAACTAATCATGATATAATTTGCGCCGCTTGGCGTTTTTGGAGAGGTCGCGTAGTCTGGCTTATCGCGCGCGCTTGGAGAGCGCGTGTACCGCAAGGTACCGTGGGTTCGAATCCCACCCTCTCCGCCTTTTGCCCCTTTATGGGGCTATTTTTTTCTTCTCTCCCAAAGGTATAATAAATTCAAACAATATTAAATAAAAGGCAGGATAACTTGCGACCGAGAAGCAGAAGAGGAATTTGGATTGCGTTGATTATTGGAACTCTGGTATTAATTATAATTCTTTGTGGATCTTGCAGCATTTTTGTCAATTCGATTCCAGAAATTATTGATTCACCTGCAACCACATCATTTCCCCAGCAAATTCAGGAATTAAAGGACCTCCCTACGCCGGCTCTGAAAGTGGAAGTACCTTCATTTGCTGAGGGGGAGCTGCCAGTTGGTGCGGTAGTCCAGATTCTTGTTGAGGGAATTGTGGAAGGTTTTATTGAGGAATGGAGTGGTTCTGGCACGATCATATCTCCGGATGGGTTGATTCTTACAAATGCCCATGTCGCAGTGGGTGACAGGTTCTATCGAGCAGATCGATTGATCGTTGCCCTAACTGTTGCTGAGGATCAACCTCCTGTTGCTGCATATCTGGCGGAAGTTGTACAGTCAGATTCCGCATTGGATATTGCTGTTCTGCGTATCACATATGATCTCTCTGGACAGCGGATTGACCCATTAGACCTTGATCTTCCGTATGTCCAATTTGGCGATTCTGATGAATTGAGATTAGGTGACCCCATCACCATTCTTGGATACCCCGGGATTGGAGGGGAAACAATCACCTTAACCCGCGGGGAGGTGAGCGGGTTCACGGCAGGAACTGGATACGGCAATCGCGCATTTATTAAAACTTCCGCAACGATTGCAGGCGGCAACAGCGGCGGGCTGGCGACTGATGAGAATAATAAGCTGATTGGCATACCCACACAGGTTGGCGCAGGAGATATTAGTGGAGATATTGTTGACTGCCGGCCTTTGGCTGATACTAATCGAGATGGATATATCAACCAATATGATACCTGTGTCCCAACGGGTGGTTTTATCAACGCTTTGCGTCCAATTAATCTGGCGATACCTTTGATAAATGCTGCGGTTGAGGGAAATAAGCCATACACCGCGGTTGAGCTTCCAGAAGCAGAATTACCCGCTGGCGGAGAAATTATTTTTCAGGATAATTTCTCTGATGAGGAAACTGGTTGGCCGCAGGAAAATACCACTGATGAATCGTTTTATTATCAGAATGGGCGTTATTATATCGATGTGAATAACGAGAATCATATCCGGCCAATAACTGGTGGAGAATACCTTGAAGATATGATTATAGAAGTGGATGCCCGTGTTGAGCAATCCTCAGGAGACGGGGATTTTGGTGTGGTTTGCCGTTATCAGGATGACAGCAATTTGTATATGTTTGAAGTTACTCAAGATGCCTATTACGCGATCTATAAACTGGTTAATTCTGAATGGTACCCGCTGATCGACTATACCTATTCAGAAATGCTGGTTAATTTGAAAGAAGCCAAATTCAATGCGGCTTGTATTGGGGATACTCTTAGTTTTGCCGTCAATGGAAAGCTAATGGGTGAAGTAACAGACCAATCTATCAAGGCGGGTGATTATGGATTTTTCGCAGGGACGTTTGATTTCGGCGAAAATACAGTGTCTTTCGACAATATAATTATCAGCAAGCCCTAAGATCAATTAATTTATGGAACATACTGTTGAAATATCATCATTGGTATATGAGGGTTACGGATTGGGGCGTTTGCCTGATGGAAAGGCAGTCTTTGTGCCCTTTGTGCTTCCCGGGGAAACGGTACACATCAAGATCAGGGAAGAAAGAAAACGGTTCGCATATGGTGGGTTAGTAGAAATTGTTGAGGAGAACGAAAACCGAATTTCACCCAAATGTAAACATTTCGGTCAATGCGGCGGATGCCATTATCAGCATATTCCGTATGATCTGCAATTAAAATATAAACGCGAGATTTTTATTGAGCAGATGCGCCGGCTGGGAGGGATAGAAGAACCATCTGTTGAAAAAATAATCTCTTGTAACCAGGAGTGGCATTATAGAAATACGCTTCAATTTCATCTCACACCAGATGGGGAATTGGCTTTTATGAACGCGGCGCAAGTGCATGCTTTTAAAACTGAGGAATGCTATCTTCCAATGAAAGAAATCTCAAAAATTTGGCCACTGCTGGCTTTTGAAAAAGGCAGCGGGATCAATCGTGTTGAGATCCGCCAGAATGATTTGGATGATGTTCTATTGAAGTTGGAAGGAAAGCAAGCCGTGATTCCAGCAATTGAAATCGCATCTTCAATTTCAACGGTTCATATCAGCCCGAACGATCAAGTTGTGATCGGTGGGAATGACTATTTGATCTTATCTGTGTTGAAAAAAGAATTTCATGTGTCTGCCGGATCATTTTTCCAAACGAATTTTATTGGCGCGAAAGCATTGGTTGATACAGTGCTTGAGATGGCGGATGGGCTTAGCGGCGTATTGATGGACCTGTATTGTGGGGTTGGTTTATTCTCCTCGTTTCTCGCGGATTCATTTGAGCAAGTTGTCGGCATTGAAGCATCGAAGTCAGCGTGTGCAGATTATGCGATTAACTTAGACANCTATGAGCATGTCTCTCTTTATGAAGGAACAGTTGAGAGGGCATTACCGGTAATCGATATCTTNCCGGATTGTGTGGTGGTAGATCCTCCCCGGAAAGGGCTGAACCGATTTGCCATTGACGGATTGGTTGAAAAGAAACCTCCGGTGATAATTTACGTTTCCTGCAACCCATCCACCCTCGCGAGGGATGTGAAACGGTTGATGCGGTCAGGATATTTACTCGAGAAGTCGGTATTGGTGGATATGTTTCCCCAGACATATCATATTGAATCAGTAAATTATCTAACCCACAAATGAAAACTTAGAAGAGGACAGATGCGAGTTCTGCACGATATGCACGTGTATCAGGGTCCTCTTCACCCATGATTTCCAGAATGCTTAAGATAACCTGCTGAGCTGTTTTACCGCGGTAATGCTTATTTTGCCGCAGGATATCTAATAATCCATCTAACGCAATTGGATATTTCGCCTGGCTGGATAAGCGGATACTGTTATAGAAAATCGCATCTAGATCATTTTCNTTCGGAAGGTTTTCCTGGTGATAATCAATCAAGATTTTTGCGAAGGGTTTAAGCAATTCCGCCTGGTTGATCTCACGAACTGATGGAATACTCTCTAACAGTTCCATTGCTTCCCCGGGTTGATCCTGAGCCAATAATGCTTTTGCCAAACTAAGCATTGCGGCTGGCGAATCAGTTTTTTCCTCCAGCACCTTTCGCAGGATCATTTCGGATTTTTGCCAATCCTGTGACAGCAGAAGATTCTGCGCTTTAGATAAATCCAGGTTGACAGGACCTGGCGGCAAGAGGTTGCTAATTAATTCTCGTAATCTTGCTTCGGGTTGTGTGCCCACAAACTCAGTTGCGACTTGTCCTTCAATGAACGCTTTTACAGTCGGGATACTGCGGACATTGAACTGCATTGCTAAATTTGGATTCTGGTCAATATTCACTTTGGCAAGGCGCAAACTACCGTTGGCTTCATTCACGATCTTCTCAAGAAGAGGGCCTAATGTTTTACAGGGATGGCACCATTCAGCCCAGAAATCAACCAAAACTGGTGTGTTTTTTGAGAAAGCAATCACTTCATATTCAAAATTCATTTCATTGACATCAATCACGAATTGTGAAGCCATCATATAAATTTCTCCAAAAGCTTTTCNAGCTTAATAAGTTTAATCTTCGCCATCAATTGGAGCTGCTGGCTGTTCAACGCGAACCACATCACCATGGTAATTTACGATGATCTTGAAACCAAGCATACCCAGGTATACACGCCCGTTTTCAGGGATACCGTTAGATAGGAGGTGGTTGAACTGGTCATCCAAGTTTTCCAATTGATTCTGGATGATTGCGTGTGTGAAAAGATCCACGTCACCGATCATTTTTATTGTTTGTTCGGAGATGAGATCTTTATTGTCTTCAACCTGATAGCGTATGGCGTCAATAACCTGCTTGTCAATCTTTTCGGCAGAAATATGGCGCATAAAACCATCGTCATTAATTACGTAACATGCTTCATCACCGACGAAGGCTGTGCCTAATGGTTGATCATTGTCGTCAAAGACCAATCCTTCAAAAACTGCTTTTATTGTCATATATAAAATTATTTTAATGGAGATTTGCCAGATTGCTTCTTAACAATTCCTATGAATATCATATGACTATAACTTGTGTGCCGTACCTTGAAACATATTTTTTCTCGCGTGGAGGAACAACCGGGTTTGTCCATAGGTAAATCCATTTTGCNGCGTGGATAGGTAAGTTCACACACCCGTGGCTGCGCGGCTGGGAATAATCATTATGCCAATAGGTCCCATGAAAGGCTATTCCAGTGTCAGTGAAATATGTAACCCATGGAACACCATATAGTTCATTGTCATTGATGCCGATCTTGTCGGAATGGACCATGTGTCTTGAAGGGCGTTTATAGTTGATTGAGTATTTACCTGCAGGTGTGATGAGGTTCAGGTTTTCTGAGAACTTACCGGAAGATATGGCGGAGATCATGACGGGAGTATTATTTTCATACGCAAAAAGTATTTGATTCTTGGTATCAACCAAAATACTTTTATTCTCCGGTTCCATTTTCGGAGACAATGGAAGTAATTCTTTATCATCAATGATTCGCATATGAGTTGCATTTACGTAATAAGATTCCCCCCAGCGATCTTCTTTGACGAGGTAATATAGATTTCCATCAATATCTTCTCCTAACCCATATGCCCAATGGGTGGATCCATAGAAAAAAAACTGGTGAGAACGAGTGTATTGCTTGTCTCCCGGCCAGGCTTCAGTGAATGGAATAGTGATTTCAGCGAGTTGACCTGCGGAGCTGACGTCTTCATGAGGCTCATTTAGTATATCTTGAACAAGTTGGATGTTTTGTGATTGAATATAGGAGTCATTTTCCATTCCGAACCAGATATCATTTCTTGATACATGTGAAAATCCAGTGATTGGTTGGGAAAGTGAAACAATATCATTGAATTTATGGGAGCCGCTACGGACACTTCGGATATCTGGTTTTTCGTAAGTGGGGGTGCTGTTGAAAAGTACACGACCGATTGTCTTAGATGAGGTGATTTCTGTATTATATGTTAGTGGTTGGGCAGGATAATTAAATGTTAAAAACGGCCAACTGAATGCGGTTAGCGCAGATCTTTTCAGGAAATCTCTTCTCGAAACCATTTTTCCCAATTATACGCAGTTTTATTAATAATGAACGAATACATATGTGCCAATTGATGATTGATTATAGACCCAGGCAGCATCGTTCGTGTTCATGTTCACACACCCATGGCTCATAGGCGTTCCAAAATTGCTGTGCCAATATGTGCCGTGAATGCTGTATCCTTTATAAAAAAACATTGAATATGGTACATCAGGTAAATTATATCCAGGGCCAATCATCGTATATGTGGAGTGTTTGGCGTAGATTTTGTATGAGCCGGTTACAGTTGGGNAGCTGCTGGTTCCTGTTGATACATAGAAAGAGTTGATAATCTGGCTGCCGCGATATGCGTACAGCATTTGTGCGCTCAGATCAACTTCTACCCAGAAATCATTTGTTCCTGAAATTTCTTCAGGTATATCCCACGAATGGTAGTAGTAAGAGGAGTAGCTTGTATCTGATGTTGCGGTGGGTGTAGGTGTCATTGTTGGAGTTGGCGTAGGTGTTAGCGTTGGGGTGGGCGTAACCGTCGGAGTGAGAGTGGGTTTGAGTAACGCGTTCTTAGGCCGAGGTTCTTTTTGTACCGATGCCTGTGCTTGAAAAGCGGGTAATCCTAACCAAAACATAAGTACACTGCCAATAAAAACAATTGTGATGAATAATGAAATTCCCCACTGATTTTTTAATTTTCCTTTTTCTTTATTCTTCTTTTTTGATGTATGCTTTTGTGAGGGCTTGGATTTTCCATGGACAGTTTGCTGTTGGATTTCACGTAAGCGGCTGGCTGCCCAACGCATACCTTTTCGCGCTTTCTGGCTATCCGGGTTTATCTCAAGCGCGCGATTGAGGAATTCAACACTGTCTTTCGGGTTGCTCACAGAAGCAAGAATGAGCCATGCCTCTTCAAGTTTTGGATTAAGTTTGACAGCCGTTTTTGCGTATTTTAAAGCTCCGTTTACATCCTTCTTCAGAAGGGCTGATTGTGCTTTTTCAAGGGCAGAATGTGCTCTATCTTGACTTTCCGCGCTCATTCGTTATTTCCTGCTGTGTTTTCAACAAAACAAATAATACCTGCTGTAATTCCTTCAACTATTGAGCTCGATCGGTTTGCAATGAGATCCCGGTTTGTAGATAATTTCCCAATTTCAATTAATACAGCTGGTGTATCGCGATGGATATCACGGAAAATATGATATGAGGCGTGATCGGGATTTATTATTTCATAGGTGAATGGAAGCTGAGTGTACTTCTGATAATTTTCTGCCAGGCAAACAGATAAATTGTTAACTTTCTCTGGATTCTCTGCGGTCAAACTCGTTCCGATTTTGAATCCGCTTGGCGGCGGTGGAGATTGAAGGCAGGATCCAGAATATATAGCAACTAATACATCTGCTCCATAATTTAAAAGATCAAGGTCAAATTCTGGAAAAAGAGTTACCTGAAAATTCTTTCCCTCAAGATCCAATTTGACGCGGTTGGCAATTGCGTAGTTGATGTCTGCTTCGATGACACCGTCTGCACATACTTCTCCGGTATGGTTTTGCCAATGGCCAGCTAATATCCCAACATGGATACTTGAATCGTCTACTATGAGGTTGGTATCATGAGCATCAAGGGTTGCTTCTGATTGGAAGAGATCATAAATATTCGGGGTCATAAAGACCTTTCGGGGATTCCATAATGTCAACAACGTAGCTATCAGGATCGCAATGGTAACGACCGATTGAATTCCTCGAAAGATGGTGAAATCTTCTTTTTTCACAACATCATCTTGGTTTTGTTCATTTCCTGTTGGTATATTTGTAGACAAATTATTTTCTCGATTCGTACCCATAAATTTATTTCTGATTTAATGGTGCAAGAAACTGTCCAAAGAATTGTATAATTCCAATTAAATTGGTGTAAATTAGATTATAACTGAATCGATTATTATTAACAGTAATGGGTGTACGCAGGGATCAGGATACTAATTTTATGAAAAATATCTTTCTCTCCGGAATTGACATGAGGAAACTTCTTAAGATTGCACGGGAAGCGATTACTTGTGCGGTTAGAAATGAACAATTAAAGACAATAAAACCAGAGGAATATCCCCAACTATTAAGAGACCCTGGTGCGTCATTTGTTACATTGACCAAACGAGATAAATTACGTGGATGTATTGGCACATTAGAAGCATACCAACCGCTTGTTTTGGATGTTCAGGAACATGCAGTTGCGGCTGCTATGGAAGATTATCGCTTTCCTGATGTAAGCGAGGATGAATTACACTTGATCAAAATCGAAATATCCAGATTAACACCTGTTCAGCTGGTGGGTTATTCAACTCCAAAAGATTTGGCTAGCAAGTTGCGTAAGAATGTGGATGGTGTTTTGATTAAAGCTAATGGGAGAAGAGCTACGTTTCTTCCTCAGGTATGGGAAAAAGTGCCAGACACCGAACAATTTTTATCCCAGCTGTGTGTGAAAATGGGAACGTCGCCTGATCTGTGGCGGGAAAAACATTTACAAGTCTATACCTACCAGGTAGAGAAATTCAAGGAAACATGAATCATCCATTTGATAAACAAGAGCCCAGTCGAAAAAAAACTGATAAATCAGCAAGTGAAAAATTAAAAAATATCCTGTCTTCTCGCAAGACCGATGAGCAGATCATACAGGATGTGAGTTCTTCTTCTTTAGATGAAAAGAAAATAATAGCAAAAAACCAACTTCAAAGCCCAAAACCTCAAATAACACAGCATTTGAATCCAGGGAATATCACGGATAAAGCAGAAACCAATCTTCGGTGTGAAGATAGCGAAGATTTAGAAAGAACCACCACAAATACAGAAACAGTTTCAAGCAGGAAAGATAATCGCAGGAAGGTACCTGTTGTTTCACACATTAAAAAACTATTCTCCAAAGGAAATGGCAAAGAACCGCCCAGATTCCCGCCAAAGGGCAACTTCTTTGATTTTTTTAAAAAAGACCCAAAAAGCTGTTTTGTGTATGGTGTCTTGGGCAGCCTTTTAGTCGCTATAATTTTAGGAATTCTCGTTTTGTCATTTCTTATCTTTCAATATTTTAAGATAGCATCAGATTTGCCGAGTGTGGATGACCTGCAGAATTATGCTTCCCAATTTGAGACCACGCGCATTTATGATCGCAATAGCAATTTAATTTATGAAATTATTGATCCGAATGCGGGCAGGAGAACGTATGTTTCGATCGATGAAATATCCACTTATCTAATTGCGGCTACAATAGCCACTGAGGACAAGGATTTTTACACAAACCCGGGATTTGATCCATGGGGGATTTTGCGTGCACTTTGGCAAAACTACACAAGCGGAAAGGTGGTTTCCGGAGCATCCACGATTACCCAGCAGCTGGCGCGTACTTTGCTTTTATCTCCTGAGGAACGCATGCAAATCACAACCAGGCGAAAAGCTCGGGAGATTGTTTTAGCAGCTGAGATCACGCGTAATTATAATAAGAATGAAATCTTAGAGCTATATCTCAACGAAAATAATTATGGAAATCTTGCTTATGGAATTGAAGCTGCAGCAGAAACGTATTTCAATACAACNGCTGATCAGTTGAATCTTGCTCANGCATCCTTTTTGGCTGGGTTGCCGCAAGCGCCTGCCATATATGACATTTTTTCCAATCCTGAAGCATCTCTTCTTCGGCAGATGGATGTCTTAAATTTGATGTACCAGCTTAGTTCTGAAAGGAACTGCATTCCAATTGCCCAAATACAAACTTCAGTTTGTGTAACCTTGGAAGAAGCAGTGGCAGCTGCTCAGGAAATTGAAAAATTTGAATTCAAACAGCGTCTATTTTCAATGCCGTATCCTCATTGGGTTAATTACATTCGCACACAATTGGAAGAACGTTTTGACCCCCAAACTATTTACCGCTCAGGGTTTAAAGTTTACACAACGCTTGACCCTGAGCTGCAGGAATATGCACAAGCTGCAGTGAGCAGGCAAGTCGCTGAGCTGTCGGAAAACAATGCTACGGATGGAGCGTTAGTGGCGATCCAGCCTAATTCTGGAGAAATNTTAACCATGNTTGGATCAGCTGATTTTTTCAATGACGAAATAGCAGGGCAGATAAATATGGCAGTTGCACCCAGGCAACCGGGGTCCTCTATTAAACCGCTCACATATGCAGCTGCTTTTGAAAAAGGGTGGACACCATCGACATTAATCTGGGATGTTCCCAGTGGNTTTCCACCATCTGGTGATCCAACNGATACTCGACCTCCATTTGAGCCGGTCAATTATGACGGAAAATTTCATGGACCGGTACTTTTGCGTACCGCTCTTGCATCTTCCTATAATATTCCTGCTGTAAAGACACTTGATTATGTGGGGATCTATGACGACCCAAATACTTCCGAAGAGGATGGGTTGGTCGCATTTGCAGAACGTTTGGGTATCTCGACATTGACCAGGGATGACTATGGGTTGTCCCTGACATTGGGCGGTGGGGATGTGTCTTTATTGGAACTGACGAATGCTTATGCGATCTTTGCGAATTCTGGTCTAGATGTAAATGCGTACGCTATTGAGAAGATAGTCGATCATTTTGGAAATGTGGTTTATGAGCATGAAGCAGAAAAACTCGATCAAATAGTTCGAAAAGACCATGCATATTTGATCAGCCATATTCTTTCTGATAATAATGCGCGAACTCCGGCTTTTGGCGCCAACTCGGTTCTAAAGTTACCTTTCAGTGCTGCTGTAAAAACGGGCACAACGAATGATTTTCGTGATAATTGGACCATGGGATATACACCCGATATTGCAATTGGAGTTTGGGTTGGGAATGCAGACTATACACCAATGAAGAATATTAGCGGTGTCACTGGTGCCGCGCCGCTTTGGAACGACGTAATGCAATGGGCAATAAATACCTATCAGGGCGGTTCTCCCACGAGGTTTTCCAGGCCAGAGACAATTGAGGATCAAGTCATTTGTGTTCTATCTGGGACAGAACCATCAGATAATTGCCCTAATCAGAAAGCAGAGATTTTTGCGAAGGATCAACCTCCCTTGGATGAAAAGTTTGACCTATGGCAGGAAGTGGAAATTGATACGTGGACCAATTTGAAGGCAGGATCAGCTTGTTCAGAGTTCACTGAAGAAAAACTCACCCTGAATGTTTCAGACAAATGGGCTGTTAAATGGATCAAAGAAAAAAGCAGTGGCCAGGCATGGGCAAAAGATCATGGTTTTAGTACCCCGGTTCTGTTTACGCCTTCTCGGGAATGTACAGGTAGTGATCCACGTCCAACCATTGTATTTGTTGGCCTTAAGGATGGAATGAATGTCAATACGTCACCGATGGATATTTATGCGGTTATCACAGCCACGAAAAATTTCAAGCAATACACTCTGCAGTATGGTATTGGAAATAATCCAAGTAAGTGGAAAACATTGTCAAAGGGAACAAATTCTTTTGACCAACCAAAAAAGCTTATTACTTGGGATGTTTATGAAGCGGATGCGGCCCGTATAACACTTCGAATTCTTATGGAAAGTACCAATGATACAAAAGCGGACAAAAGAATTCATTTGAATTTGATGGTTCCAACCAGAACACCTGTGGCAACAATGACCCCTTTGCAAACAACTACACCTACAGATACTATTGAACCAACTGGCACGTTGGAACCAACAAATACTTTGGGACCGACCGAAACCATTGAATCATTACCGGTGATGACTGATACTCCTACACCTACACCTGTTCCTTGACCATGAAATTTGNCGGATTTTAAGCGTGATACAATAAACTTCCGCAAGGAATTTGCGGAGTATTTTTTAAATATGTGATATTTATATTACCTAGGACACAAGCACATTTTTAGGAGAGATTGGATGAAAGAATCAAAAATCGTAGTGAATAATGAAGTAGGATTGCACGCTCGGCCAGCTTCGTTGTTTGTGCAGGCAGCTGCAAAGTTCGAATCTGATATTAATGTTTATTGTCAAGATCCTGAAACGAAAGAAGATCGGAATGCTAATGCCAAATCAATCCTTGGTATTCTTACATTAGGGGTGTTCAATGGAATGGAAATAACAATTAAGGCAGAAGGGGAAGATGAGGATGCCGCAGTGGAAGCCTTGCTTGCCCTGGTTGAAGAGAATTTTGGAGAAAAATAATGAAAGAGATAGCGGGCATCCCAGCTTCACGAGGCATTGGTATAGGTCCGATATTCCAGTTTGTTCGCCAAAAATTAATTATTGAGAAAAGATCAAATATTCAACCTGAAGTAGAACTGAAACGATTGAAAGCTGCGATTTCCACAGCAAAAGATCAAATTGAAAGCATCTATGAAAAAGTGTTAAAGGAATCAGGGGAGGAAGATGCAGAGATTTTTCAGGCACATTTGATGATTCTGGGGGACCCGGAATTGTTTGCGGAAGTGGAAAATAAGATCAAGAACCAGGATAAATGCGCAGAATTAGCCATGCAAGAAGCTGGACAGTCTTTTTCTGACATAATGGCGGCAATGAAAGATGAATATTTTGCTGCTCGGGCTACAGATATTTTAGATGTGAGCAACCGGGTATTGAGGATACTTTTAGGTGTCGCTGAATCTCCTACCGCTGCCTTAAAAGAACCATCTGTTATTGTGGCTGATGATCTTACTCCTTCTGATACTGTCATGCTCGATAAATCTCTTGTAATCGGTTTTTGCACTTCACGAGGGTCAGCTACTTCTCATACAGCAATTCTGGCCCGTGGATTAGGTATTCCAGCCGTGGCTGGAACCGGAGACGAGGTGTTATCACTAAAAAATGGCACTGAAGTAATCCTTGATGGAACAAAGGGCACTGCAATTTTCGCACCTGATAATATACTGATTACCGAATACCGACAACGAATCAAAGCAGCTAACACTGTTCGTGAAGAAGCGATGAAATTCGCAAAGGATCCGGCCATAACAAAAGATGGTAAACAGATTGAAGTGGTTGCAAATATTGGCAATATAGAAGGTGCAAAAAACGCGATTGAGAATGGTGCTGAAGGTGTAGGATTGTTCAGGACGGAGTTCCTTTATCTAGAACGAACGAAATTGCCGACTGAAGAAGAACAATTTCAAGTATACAAAGATATTTTGAATGTATTTGGAGATATGCCTGTAATTTTACGTACTTTAGATGTTGGCGGAGATAAAGAGATCTCATATATGGGTTTAGAAGCAGAATCAAACTCATTTCTCGGCCAACGTGCGCTTCGGCTTTGCCTGGTTCGGCCTGATATCTTCAAGCCGCAATTGAGGGCAGCGCTGCGGGCAGGTGTGGGTTATAACCTGAAGATCATGTTCCCAATGGTTGCGACGGCAAGCGAAGTCAGAGCTGCCCGGAAAGTATTGGACGAATGCGCTGGTGAACTTAAAGACGAAGGTGTACAAATTGCTGAGGATATTGAGATTGGTATCATGGTTGAGATTCCCTCCGCTGCGTTGGTGGCAGACCAGCTTGCAAAAGAAGTTGATTTCTTTTCCATCGGCACAAATGACCTTAGCCAATATACCATGGCGGCAGACCGCACAAATCCTAAGGTAGCCGAGTTATCTAACGCATTTTTCCCCGCTGTTTTGCGATTGGTGCGGGAAGTGACTCGTGCTGCACATAAGGCGGAAAAATGGGTTGGTATGTGTGGAGAGTTGGCAGGTGAACCACTGGCTCTTCCAATCTTGTTGGGGTTGGAATTGGATGAGTATAGCATGAACCCTCCCATGATTCCTCTTGCTAAACAGATCATCCGAAGTTTAGATACACGTGATATGAAGAAGATTGCAGACCAAGCACTGGAATTGGAATCACCAACTGATATTCAAGATTTCATAAAAGAAAAAATCCCTTTTATTGCGGAATTAACTGGATAAAAAAAAGACACGGGAAACCGTGTCTTTTTTATAAGAATTGGTATTGGGTGGGTGGAGTCCACAACGGTGGATCATTATCAAGAAGTTTTTCCCATGAGTAGAGATCAAGGTCGTCCTTTTTTGCTAAACGGCGCAGGTGGCGGAATTTAAGAAAATGCCACCCATTTTCTACAGCAAAGGCAAGACGCGGATCATGCTGAAGACGATAATGGATTAAGGCAGAGCGGCTGCCCGGGAAAACAATCACTTGTTGAATACTCCCGGATGGCTCTTGATTGAATATGAATTGCGATATTTCTGTTGAAATAGTGGGATAGAAAATATAAGAGTGATTCTTAGAAACTGGATCTTTCCAAGAGATACTTAAGTTTTTTGTTGGCCGCATATTAAATGATTCGCCAATTTTCATAAGCATATCCTTAATTTCTTCTAAGTCTTTTTCACGAGCGTTGTTTGATTCGTTTGAATGGTACTCAAAATGATAGGGATTATTTAGTTTGGGAGACATGTAGGACCGGAGAATTGTGTTTATTAAATCGAACTCAGGTGTTCTTTCACCTATAAATCCATTGCAAATTTCTCGGTCAAGTTCTTCTAAGTGAATTTCTTTTTTGGATAATAGGATTTTACGAATAGCTAACTCTATTCTTTCGGATACGGGAATCTCGATATTCTTTTCATTTATCAACCACCATCTGCTTCCACCTGGGAGATCAGAGGAAAATGGTTTAAGAAAATTCGTTTCTGCAAGCAACTGTTTTATTAAATTCTGGAGCCGCGAAAAATCAGATTCCTTAACCTCAGAAAGGTTCACGGGAATCCCGTTTCCTCGCGTTATTTCGATGATTGTTTGCATGATAATACGATGATATTCTGCAGGTTCCCCGCGAGTTATTAAGAATTGGTTAATAATCTCGCGAAGATCAATTTCTGATTGGATAATATTTTTCGAAGCAGGGCGCTTTTTCCATTGGCATTGGAGCATTTCCTCTGATACTCGAAAAGCAGACCCCTCTAATTCGAAGCCTGCTGCGTGTATACCGGTAAACAATCCAAAAGCCAAATTAGGGGTGTATTGAGGAAGTAAACCTAAAACCAATACATTATCTTGAATGGAGGGTGTGATTCTCATAAATGCGGTATGCACTGCTTTGGTGAACCAATTCCAATCATATCTCCTTCTATTCAAAGCACTGCGCATAGGTTTGACAGCTTTTCTTCCCCATAACCACCCGGACCAAAGTGCAGAAAAGGTCCAAAATGCCTGACCTGGGCGTGGAAAAATGGTCGTGATTGCAGCAGGAGTGTTTTCAGGAATCAACTGGTTCTTTCGAGCTAAATCCCGTTGATAGAAACAAATACCTCCTTTTTTATCAGGAAGGTTTGGCCAATAACTGATCTTGACGGCAGTATTTATACACTTCCATTGTTGAGACACAGTTTGTAGAGATAAAAAAAGATTGCGTTCAAAAAATTTTGCTGGAACAGATAGTTGCAGGAAACGATAATCACGCGGGGGCCAATGTTTTAAGGAATGTGCATCATTAAAGACTGATAACAATATCGCTCGCATATATTTTGTTTGATCCTTCTTTAAAGATAACCTTTCCAGTCGATTTGCCAGCAGCATACAAACATACAAGGCGCGTGGTAAATAGCAGTCAAGAGCAGCGTTCAGAGATGCCTGTTCATAATCACCGCTAGATACTATTCGTTGAAACGCACGTGAGCGGTGAATACCTAATTTCCCAAGTCGATTAAGATTTTCCAGATCAAAATCACTGATATCTTTTTCTCCTTCATCTGCGCAGAATTGGCAATGATATATTCTCGAGGTAGGTTGTTTTTTCCCCTCTTTCCACACATACCCATCTGGCTGGATCATTTTTCCGCAATTTGCACAGGGTGTTGTATAAATTCCTTTAAGATGGTCAAATAGGTTGGCATCTTCATGCCGGGTGTTAAAGAGTTTATTTAACACTGTTGAGAAATCCTCATTAGTGGGTGCTAAGGCTACAACTTCCGTAATTAACCAAATAATGGGGTTGCTGCGTGCACTAAGGATGCGATATCCAGAAGCTGCTAATTCTATAGGGAGCAGTGGGTTTGCACTAATGGGATCAATTAATAAATGATTGGAAAGGCCCATCTTTTCAATCCAAGCCGGGAAGACGTTTTTTGGCAGAGGAGGGATAAAATTTTCCAAAGGAAAATCATATCCCTCGATGCTGCCTGGTATATAGGAGAAATTATTACCACTCATAAGCGTCTAAAACCAGTATACAAGAAAAGTATTAGAGATAATAATTAAGATTTTTTATGTACGCTCTGGAAAAACACATTATTAGGCTTCTAAATCTATCTTAAATAGTTGTTCGACGGGCTTAAATTTAACAATTCCGATCTGTGTGATTCTCAATTCTAAAGGCAGTTTAATTTTCATGCAGATTTCAAGAATTGCTGAAAGGTTCTTTTTCTTTATGTCGCGAACTAAAGTTAGGTGAGGTACCCAATTACCCGGTTGGTACATTTCCCATGAGCCATGAATGTTGTTTTTTAGGATTTGATGAATTTTTTTGTGAAAATTTATTAAATCCCTGTTTGGCGTTAGTGCAATAAAGATCACTGGAGATGCAAGTGGAAAAATGCCGAAATGGTCTGCGCTCAAATGTATTAAGTTGGAATTGACAATATATTGTCTAATTTCTTTTTCACATTCTATGCAGTTTAATGAATCATAAATCGCAAGCGTTATATGCGGTCGGATGCCGGGATTGTGTAGCGCCCGAGAAATGTTATTTTCTTGCATCTCTCTCCACGCATTTAGGATGGGCTGGTCAGAGATTTTATCAAAATAGATTACGACAGCATAAGGCATATTTGAATTTAGAAAGTTAGTGATATTTCAGAGTGCTTCCACCAATAAACTCTCGAATTACAGAATCACCTGGGACGAAGGAATCATCTTCCAGCGCGGGAATATCTGATAGTATTTCATATATGCGTTTGGAACGAGTATATGCATCTTCACGTAAAGGGTCATTTTTGAATTTCTCGATCCAAGTGTTGAATTTATCAAGCAAGCGTGATTTATAGATCGATAACTCGTATGGCATCGCGCTGTTTATGATGAAATCAGCGTAAATATTATTGGGAATGATATTCCGCATTTCACCAGAGCGCACATAGTGCCAATGGGTGAGGGTTAGCTCAGGATCATACCCCCTAAAAGCTTCATCCCGCAGCATTCGACGCATCAATCGAACGTCTGTCCAACGGATATACTGTCCTTTGGAGTGTTTCATTTGCAGCAAGGGTTCTAAATATAATTTAAATTTCTTTTNGGGAGCGATATCTTCGGTCATCGGGGGGTAAAGACCGTGAAGGGAATCGATCAGGATAATATCATTCTCCCCGATTCGCATTTTGGTTTGTGTATCATTTCGTTTCCCTTCCATAAAATCATAGAAAGGAATAAGAACTTCTTTCCCCTCGATGAGTTCAGATAAATGCTGATTGATCAAAGGAAGATCAAGTGCCTGCGGTGTTTCAAAATCATAATCACCAAACTCGTCTTGTGGATGTTTATCAAGATCGTG
>JGI24724J26744_10001053_pt1 | contig 19220 bp, 22 predicted proteins | sample Cruoilmetagenom7_FD_26744 | JGI IMG/M metagenome (IMG submission 26744) | reverse complement strand
TTGGTCGGAACGGCAGGATTCGAACCTGCGACCCCCTGACCCCCAGTCAGGTGCGCTACCTGGCTGCGCTACGCTCCGATTACAGTCGGGGTGTATAGGCGACGGAGGCCGGGATTAGCAATGGGGGTGGCGCGCTTTTTCGCGCAATCTTGCAGGCTAGGCCGCTTTACTGAAGCGCGCGGCATCGAGACGGGCTTTTATGTCCGTCAGGTCGGCGAGAACGGCCTCAAGTTTTGAGCCATCGGCAACCGGAGCCCCCTCTGGGGCATCGGTGGCCTTNAAGGCGGCGCGGACNTTATCTTGTAATTGACGTGCAGGACTGACCATTGGTTTAGCATCAACAGATTCGGCCGGGGCAACAATCAAAGCTTCACCCAATGTCACCGAATCGACGCCCTGCTCGTCCAGCAGTTTGGCNGCGCCCTTTAGCGTCATGCCTTTATCGTGAACCAGGGTCTGAATGGCGCGCAGGGCGGCCATATCTTCGGGCCGGAACATGCGCCGACCGTCGCGGCGTTTTAGCGGCTTCACGAACTTTGCGAATTTGCCTTCCCAATAGCGCAACACGTGCGGCTGCAAGCCCAGTTCTTCCGCCGCCTCACCGATTGCACGGTATGCATCTGCCGATTTCTCGATTTTGCGGGCAGCGGATTTCGTCATAGGCTTGGTCTTTCGAGGGCTAGCCTCCGACGCGTTGTTTTAGCATCGGAGAAGGTTTGAAGGTTACAACCTTGCGTGCCGATATCGTTGCCTCAATCCCAGTTTTTGGATTGCGCCCTTCGCGGGCCGCCTTTCGACGAACACTGAAATTGCCAAAGCGTGACAGTTTTACCGAGCCTTCTTCTTCAAGGCTGGTACTGATCATCTCTAGCATTCGGTCTAGCAGGTTCGAAGAGTCCTGACGCGTCAGCCCAACCTCACGCACAATAGCGTCGGTCAGCTCCACACGGGTTAAAGTAGTATCACTCATAGAAGGTCAGGCTCCTCATAGTTAATATTAGGGCCGAAGACGTTAACGAAGTACGAAAGTTTAGAGCCTGAACAGGCTTGCGCCCCAGGAAAAACCTCCGCCCATGGCTTCGCTCAATATCAAGTGGCCCGGTTGGATACGACCATCGCTGACAGCGCTATGCAAGGCAAGAGGAATCGACGCCGCAGACGTATTGCCGTGATCAGCGACGGTGGAGATAACCTTGCCTTCATCGAGTTTCATTTTCCTGGCGACGCCATTGAGAATGCGTTGATTGGCCTGATGCGGCACAAACCAGTCAATGTCGGAAACCGTGGTATTGGTTTCCTCCAGAACGACCTTGATGGCGCTGGAAATATTGGTCACCGCGTGCTTGAAAACCTGATTGCCGAGCATCCGCACATGCCCAATCGTGCCCGTCGATGACACGCCGCCATCAACGTGAAGCAGATCACTCTTGGTGCCATCGGTGCGGATATGGTGGGCGAAGATACCGCGGTCACCCGCGGTTGCGGCATCCTCAGCGGTCAGCACAACCGCGCCTGCCCCGTCGCCGAACAGAACGCAGGTGCCGCGATCTGACCAGTCAAGAATGCGGGTAAATGTTTCTGCGCCGATCACCAGCGCCGTTTTGAACAGGCCGCCTTTCAGCATGGAATCAGCGGTTGCCAGCGCAAACAGAAAGCCAGAGCACACGGCCTGCACATCAAATGCCGCCCCGCCCGTGATGCCGAGCTTGGCCTGAACCGCGGTGGCGGTGGCTGGAAAGGTCTTATCTGGGGTCGTGGTGGCGAGGACGATCAAATCAACGTCACCGGCATCAATGCCAGCATTCGCCAATGCGACCTTGGCCGCCTTGGTCGCGAGATCCGATGTCAGCTCATCATCGGCGGCAATATGGCGTTGCTTGATACCGGTGCGTTCCTGGATCCACGCATCACTGGTCTCAACAATCTCCGACATATCCGCATTGGTCAAAATCCGCTCAGGCAAATAGCCGCCAGTACCGCGAATAATGCTCCTAATTTCACTCATTGTGCTGCCTCGCTCGCATCATCTTCGGTGGCCCGTGCCAGACCTGATGCCACCTCTTCCATATAATGACTGCTCGCGAGATCGGCCGCCAGTTCCAGTGCGGTCGCATAGCCTTCCGCGTCAGTACCGCCATGGCTCTTCACAACCACGCCATTTAGCCCGAGCAAAACACCGCCATTTACATTCGAGGGGTCCATCTTTGCTTTCAGCTTACGAAGACCTGATGACGCGATGAACGCACCGGTCTTGTTGACCGGGCTACTGGTCAGGGCTTCGCGTAAATATGTGCCGACCAGTCGGGCCGTGCCCTCGGCCGTTTTCAGCGCAACATTCCCTGTAAAACCGTCAGTAACAACAACATCGACCGCGCCCATTGATATGTCATTGCCTTCAACATAGCCGCGAAAGTCGAGCCCCAAAGCAGGCTCCCGCAGACGTTCAGCCGCCAGCTTCAGCGTGTCGCGGCCTTTTTCTTCTTCTGATCCGATATTCAGCAACCCAATCGTCGGTTTCGTCTTGCCGGTAATCGCGCGTGAATAAGCCTCGCCCATAATCGCAAACGTCACCAATTGATCGGAATCGGCATCAAGATTGGCACCAATATCCAAAACAACAGAACGCCCTTCTATTGTCGGCCACATCGCCGTCATAGCGGGGCGATGAACACCATCCATTTTTCGCAATGCGAGCATCGAAAATGCCATCAGCGCACCGGTATTCCCAGCCGATACAGCGGCCCCCGCCTCGCCGAGTTTCACCGCCTGAACCGCGCCCCACATGCTGCTGCCTTTCGCGCGCCGCAGCGCCGCAGACGGCTTCTCACTCATCGAGATAACATCGTCATGGTGCATAATCTGGCATCGATCAGAAAGACCGCGACGTTCAATTCCGTCGGTCAGCTCATCAGCCCGGCCATGCACCTGAAAGGAGAGATTCGGGCGCCGCGCGGCAAACACTTTCAGGCCGTCGAGAACGACCGAAGGGGCCGCATCACCGCCCATGGCGTCTACAGACAAGACAAGATTAGGCATACCGAATACTCCACGCACGTCACGTGCCGGCAACCTATGCGGCGTCACGCACAAACGCAACGCGTGTCTATCATCGGTGATGCGACCTATTTGCTGGCCCGCCTACCAGCCCGGCTGCCCCGTTCTCGCCTGTTCAGGGGTCAATTTATCAAGCTCATCCGCCCATTCCACGACCATTGCAGCCAGATCAGCGCTGTTACCGGCGGCGCAAACCTCATTTCGGACCAGAATATCGGCAATCAAGGACTGGTGATCATTCTGTTCCAAGGCCTTATCGAGGGCGCGGGCGATGCCAAAGAAGGCTTCGCCGCGGGCCCGCATTTTCCGCGCGATCGAGTGGTCGCCGACCCCTTCCTCGCGCAAAGCATGCTCAATCCCGGAAAATACATCACGATAGATACGGTCGGCCAACTTACGCCCTGCCTTGCCTTCGGCCCGCAACCGTCGCAGCACCAGAACCGCAACCAGGGTGAGCATGCCGAACCGCCCCTCCAGCGTATCGGCCACGATTTCCTGCGCATAGAGTTGCGGCGCGCGGGATTGGCGCAAGATCGCCTGATGCCAGCTATGGCTGGCCTTCCGCTGCATCGCGCGTTGGCGTCCCCAGATCATCATGCGGTTCTTTTAGCTAAACTTGTCGTCACGCCTGTCTCCAACGCTTGCCAATTGGCCCCATTCGCATTTATCTCAGCCTCGACTAGCAGGAGTATCCTCATGGCGCGACGTGTCATTCTCGCATCTCTCATTCTGGCAGGTATGACATCGGCCTGTATCACACCCATCTCCGATTATCATGGCTATACAGCCGATGAGATACAGCCGAGCGAGCTGTCCCCCGGAATCGACACACGGGCGAGTGTTCTGGCGCAGCTCGGCTCGCCATCGACAGAGAGTATCTTTGACGAGAATACGTGGTTTTACATCACGACGCAGCGCGAACGACTGGCCTTCATGATCCCCAAGACCAAGAAGCGGATCATTACGGGCGTACGGTTCAGCGACGAAGATGTGGTTGAAGAAGTGCTGACCTATGACGAGAATGATGGCCAGATCATCAATTATGCGTCGCGCGAAACCCCAACCCGTGGCCGCCAACTGGGCCTGATGGAACAAATCTTCGGGACGATTGGCAATGTCGCCCTGCCGCGCACGGATGAATCGACGCCGGGCAACCCGTCTGGGCGGCGTTAGACACACATCAGTTTAGACGCAGAATATAAAAAACCCCGATGCGCGCGCACCGGGGTTTTCTTTTTGGCTAAAACTGACCCGGCCGAAACCGGATCAGTCTGAACATTTAGTGGGCGCCAGCCAGAACNGCCAACATCATCAGGGCCACGATATTNGTGATCTTGATCATTGGGTTGATCGCTGGGCCAGCAGTATCCTTGTAAGGATCACCAACCGTATCGCCGGTCACAGCCGCTTTGTGGGCTTCNGAGCCCTTGCCGCCATGATTGCCGTCTTCGATATATTTCTTGGCATTGTCCCAAGCACCGCCGCCCGATGTCATAGACAGCGCAACGAAGATACCGGTGACGATAACCCCGAGAAGCATGGCACCAACCGCCGCCAGAGCCGCAGGCGCGCCTGCAATGGCCAGAATGGCGAAGAACAGGACAATCGGTGACAAGACAGGCAGGAGCGATGGCAGAACCATTTCCTTGATCGCCGCTTGGGTCAGGATATCAACGGTCCGGCCATAGTCTGGCTTGGATGTACCCGCCATGATGCCCGGATCAGCTTTAAACTGACGACGAACTTCAACCACAACAGCTTGTGCGGCGCGGCCAACGGCCATCATCGACATCCCACTGAACACGAATGGCAACATGCCACCGAAGATCAGGCCAACAACCACATATGGGTTGGCGATGGAGAAATCGACTGTCACGCCGCGAAGCAGCGAACCTTCAGCCGCATGCGTCGCGAAGTATTGCAGATCCTGATTATAGGCCGCGAACAGAACCAGTGCACCAAGCCCGGCAGACGCAATCGCGTAGCCTTTGGTCACAGCTTTTGTCGTGTTGCCAACCGCATCAAGCGCATCNGTTGTATCACGCACAGCACTTGGCAGTTCGGCCATTTCAGCAATNCCGCCAGCATTGTCGGTCACCGGGCCGAATGCGTCGAGCGCAACGATCATACCNGCCAGAGCCAACATGGTCGTCGTCGCGATTGCGATACCGAACAGGCCAGCCAGGTTATAGGTCACGATGATACCNGCAATAATCGTCAACGCCGGAAGCGCCGTTGATTCTAGCGAAACAGCCAAGCCCTGGATCACGTTCGTGCCGTGCCCGGATTCAGACGCTTTTGCGACGGACTTCACCGGACGATAGTTCGTGCCGGTATAGTATTCGGTGATCACGATGATCAAAGCCGTCACTGCAAGGCCAGCAAGACCGCAATAGAACAGATCTGCACCGGTTAGGTCACCCGACATATCAATCGCCGCTGCGCCGCCTTCAAGCACGCCAAAGCCAGATGGCAGTCCGTACTGAACCGCAATCGCCAGACCAACAATGGTCAGCAAGCCGGTGACGATGAGGCCCTTATAAAGCGCACCCATAATATTGGTCGAACCTTTGCCAAGCTTCACGAACCATGTGCCCGCAATCGATGCGACAATACACACGGCGCAAATCGCCAGCGGGAAGAGCAACATATCAGCAAGATATGACACACCAGAGAAGTAGATCGCGGTGAGAACCATGGTCGCAACAATTGTCACGGCATAGGTTTCAAACAGGTCAGCCGCCATGCCAGCACAGTCACCAACATTATCGCCAACATTATCAGCAATCGTTGCAGCGTTACGTGGGTCATCCTCTGGGATGCCCGCTTCCACTTTACCTACCATGTCGCCGCCAACATCGGCACCTTTGGTGAAGATACCGCCGCCGAGACGTGCAAAGATCGAGATCAATGAAGCGCCAAAACCGAGTGAGACAAGACCGTCAATAACGATCCGGTCCGTTGCCGGGTCATTGCCGAGTTTCACGAGCAGACCGTAATAACCAACCACGCCAATCAGCGCGAGACCAACGACCAAAAGGCCCGTCACCGCACCAGATTTGAACGCCATGGATAGACCGCCCTGCAAGCTTTCGCTGGATGCCTGTGTCGTGCGCACATTGGCCTGTACGGACACTTTCATGCCGATAAAGCCAGCTGCACCAGACAGTACTGCGCCGATCAGGAAGCCAACTGGGACCTCCCAGTTGCGAAACAAAGCTGCCAAGACGACGACAACCGCGATGCCGACATAGCCGATCGTGCGATATTGACGCTTCAAATAGGCATTTGCGCCTTCTTGAATTGCCTCAGCGATTTCCTTCATGCGGTCATTGCCCGCACTCGCCTTCATGATTGAGCTACTTTGTAGCCAACCATATAACACGGCCGCGATACCCGCGACGAGTGCTACATAATACCATAGCGTAAGGTCCATTACTGGCCTCCCCTTCTCTCATTCCTTTGGATGATCGAGCCCCTTGCCCGTCATCATTTTTCTAGTTGTGCTGCCGTCACTGCCAAACCTGCAGCAAACATTCAAGCTCTCTCACGCGGTGCGCGAGTCGGTACTCTACAATTGCTCTAATGCTCAAACCCTAGAGTTACCGGCGGGTTAACGGCGACGCCTTTATGCGTCAGCTGCAGGCCGGGCTTGGCGACCAGTTCGCCGATGCGGGTAAATCCCGGCATGTCCACGCCGGCCGGAACGCAGACGAGGGCCTGATAATCATCCCCGCCAGTGCATTGTTCCATAACGGTTTCCAGCGCGTCGCTTGGAAATGCCAGCGGAATAGAATCGAGTTGAATGGCCACGCCGCAATCGCTGGCCTCGCCGATGCGCGTCACATCAATCAGCAGGCCATCGGACACATCCATGCTGGCGCTGGCGTGCAAACTGATTTGTTTTGCCACTTCAATATCGGCCACTTGCGGCACGCGGAACCGTTTGGCAGCGGCCCGATCCTTGCCGGATAAGGCCGCCTCTAGCCCAACATGGCCCCAGCCAATTTCTCCGGTCACCCATAGCTGGTCCCCCACAGCACCACCCGCCCGGCGCACCGGCGTGTCGCCCAAGCAACGTCCGGTTAGGGTCAGACTTAAGGTCAGAGGCCCTTCGGTGCCGACCGTATCGCCGCCAACCAGCGAAATCCCAAAATGCTTGAGGTCGCGCCCGATGCCGCGCACAAGACTGGCGAAATCAGATTCGACCCAGCCGCGCGGCCACGCAATGGACANTAANGCCTCCAATGGTTGCGCGCCTTTGGCCAGAATGTCAGACACGTTCACCCTTANGAGNTTCTGGCCGACCGTTTCAATCGGATCGCGCTCGAGAAAGTGTATGCCCTCGATCAGCGTGTCGACATTGGCAATGATCACGCCATCGCTGGACAGAATGGCGACATCATCGCGCAATCCGTCGGCACCCGCGGCGGTGACCAGCGGCACGATATATCGCTTAATCCATTCGGTTTCTGCCATGTACGCTCCCCGCGTGGCCGACCAAGAATTTGGCTAGCGGGACTTTGGCCTAACCCTCTTCGGGGCGCAAATCCTTACAAACATTGTCGAGGACCGCATTGATGAAATTCGCTTCGGTTTTGTCGAAGAAGTCATGCGCGAGCGAGACATATTCATCCAGCAGGATTTTCTTCGGCAATTCGACATGCACGATCACTTCCGCCACTGCGGCGCGCAGGATNGCCCGTGTCGTGCTGTCCAGACGGGACAGNTTCCAGCCCTTTGAAAGGCGNGCCAAAATTGCGCGATCNACATCGGCCTGGTGCTCAATCGTGGCGTTGACGATGGATTTGAACAGGTCCGGGTCAGCTTCCTCAACCGGGGCCTCATCAGGACCAACGCCGAGCCGGTCATCCATCAGGTCGCGGATCACCGCTTTACCGCTTTGTCCGGTNTGCTCCATCTGATAGAGCGCCTGAACGGCGGCCAGCCGGGCACCCGCGCGCTGCGCACGGACCACTTCAAACGGGATTTTCTGTTCCGCAGCCATTAGCGTACGAATTTCTTGCGCAATTTGAGCATTTCCAGACAGGCGGTTGCCACGTCATGCCCTTTGTTCAGCTGCTTTCGGTCCGCACGGGCAAGCGCCTGAGCCTCGTTTTCAACCGTCAGGATGCCAAAGCCAATCGCCAAACGGCGCTCGGTTGCCAGCCGCATCAGGCCGCGCGCCGCCTCGCCACAAACATAGTCATAATGGCTTGTTTCACCACGGATCACGCAGCCAAGTGCGATATAGCCATCATATTTCGCGCTATCGGCCGCCATCGCAATCGCACCGGGCACTTCAAACGCGCCNGGCACCATGATGGTTTCGATCGTGCATTCTTCGCCGGACGCTTCCAGNGATGCGCGGACACCGGCTTCCANCTCAGANGAGATGTGCTCATAGTATGGGGAATTTACGATCAGGATACGATGCGTCATGGCTCTAATCTTTCGTCTCGGATAGCGGNCGCCACCCCTCTATGCTCAGCCCGTAGCCGTCAAGCCCTGCAAGGCGGGTCGGCTCAGTATCTGACAGGTATATCATCTTGCGTACGCCAAGTTCGCGAAGGATTTGCGCGCCAACGCCATATTCACGGATCGGGGTGTGGCCATCGCTGACCTCTGGCGATTTCATCCCCAGCCGTTCAGCCAGCGCGTTGGGCCTCATCGTGTTGACGAAGACCACGACGCCCGGCTCCTCCGCTTCAGCAATGATTTTCATTGCCCGNTCGACCAGTCCTTCACGCGGGCCTGTTTCGCCCAGCACATCGGCCAGAATGTCGGTACGGTGGACCCGAACAATNGTCGTGCTATCGCGTTTGATCTCACCATGCACGATGGCAATATGTTCAGCCCCGTCAACCGCGTTGCGATAGATGACGGTCTTGAAGCCATCGCCATAGGCGCTTTTCAGCGGGGCTTCGACCCGGCGCTCCAAATAGCGGTCATGCTTGCGCCGCCATTCGATCAGGTCAGCAATTGTTCCGATTTTAAGATTGTGCAGTTGTGCGAAAGAGACCAGTTCAGGCAGGCGTGCCATCGTCCCGTCATCATTCATGATTTCGCAGATCACGCCGGCCGGATAGAGGCCCGCCATGCGGGAAATATCAACCGCCGCTTCCGTATGGCCGGCACGGACCAGCGCTCCGCCATCGCGGGCGACAAGCGGGAAGACGTGGCCGGGCGAAACGATGTCGTGATTATCCTTGGTGGGATCAATCGCAACGGCGACCGTATGGGCACGATCCTGCGCGGAAATCCCGGTGGTGACGCCCTCCTTGGCTTCAATCGCGACGGTGAACGCGGTGCCCATGCTCTCGCGATTGTCGCGGGTCATCATGTCGAGCTTCAGGGTTGCGGCCCGTTCACTGGTCATCGACAGACAAATCAGGCCGCGGCCATAGCGAGCCATGAAATTAACCGCCTCTGGGGTGGCAAAGCTCGCCGGGATGATCAGGTCACCTTCGTTTTCGCGATCCTCGGCATCGACCAGAATGTACATCCGGCCATTGCGGGCTTCGTCGATAATCTCATCGATTGATGAAATCGCAGCGGAAAAATCTTCAGCCATGCTCTGTCTCCACTACTCTGTTTTCGGCGCATCGACGCCAATCATACGGGCCACGTAACGCGCCAGCATATCAATCTCAAGATTGACGCGACTGCCGGGCTGCAATTCCCGTATCGTCGTCACGTCCCATGTGTGCGGAATGACCGCGACCTGAAAGTCGCCATTCGGTAAAGCGTCAGCCACCGTCAAGGAAACGCCATTGATCGCGGCGGACCCCTTTTTCGCGAAATAGCGCGCAATATTAGCGGGCGGGCGAATGGTGACGCGGTAACTTTGGCCTTCAGGCTCCACCGAGACGACCTCGCCAACCCCATCGACATGCCCAAAAACAAAATGTCCGCCGAGCTCGTCGCCGAGCTTCAGGGATTGTTCGAGATTGATCGCCGCCCCTTCCTGCCACTCGCCAAGAATGGTCTGTTCCAGCGTTTCCGGGACCGCCTCGACCGCGAACCAGCTGCCGCCATCTGAGCCCGCGCCATGATCGACAACGGTTAGGCAGACACCTGCGTGCATGATCGAGGCGCCCATAGTGATCGTCTCAGGGGGATAGGCGCACTCAACCTTGAACCAGCGCAGGCCGTTGCGATCTTCTGCTGCGGCGATCCTGCCGACATCTGTAACCAGTCCGGTAAACATTCGGCTCTCCCTTCGTGCGTTCAGGCCCTAATATAGGTCTCAAGCACATCATCCCCAATCGCTTCCGTGGCGGCAGTGTGCCAACGCGGCGCATCTTCCATCGCGGTAAGTCCCAAAGCCCCGANNGCCGGTAGACCATCGCCACCAATCAGGATCGGCGCACGAAACCAGCAAATCTTGTCGACCAGGCCGGCTTTGATGAAACTCGCAGCGAGTTTGCCGCCACCTTCCAGAAAGACCGAACTGAAGCCCTCAATCGCGCATCGGTCGAGCAAACGGTCGGGGGAAACACGGCCATCGACGTCGCCGCATCGCCAGACATCCACACCGGCATTTTCCAGCGCGCTGACCTCCTGCCCCTCTGGCAAGGTGGCGGCAACAATCACCGTGCCGAGCCCGACCGATTGCACCAGACGGCTGTTAATCGGCGTGCGGGCTTTGCTGTCCGCGACAATCCGAACGGGCTGTGATGGTGGTGGCGGCACGGTGCGCGCCGTCAGCAGCGGGTCATCCGCAAACACGGTACCAGATCCAACCAGAACCGCATCATGTTGGCCGCGCATTTCGTGAACTCGTGCGCGTGACTGACTGCCGGTAATCCACTGACTGACGCCATTTTCAAGCGCAATCCGGCCATCCATGCTGGTCGCGATTTTCAGAGTGACGCGCGGGCGGGCCACTAGTCATCTTCCAAAGCGGTTTGTTTGATAAAGGCGGCAAAATCGGACGGGTCGCCAAAGTCTTTGTAGACGCTGGCATAGCGAACATAACCGACAGGGTCGACGGCGCGCAGGCTTTCCATCACCATCTGTCCGATATCGGCAGATGACATTTCAGTCTCGCCGCTACTTTCCAGTTTGCGGATCAGGCCAGAGACAATTTGGTCAATCTGTTCAGCATCCACGGGGCGTTTGCGCAGCGCGATTGAAACCGACCGGACCAGCTTGTCNCGATCGAACGCGGACCGTTTGCCATCGCGCTTGAGTACCGTGATTTCNCGCAATTGCACCCGTTCAAANGTCGTAAACCGGGCCCCGCAATCNTCACACCCTCTGCGTCGNCGAACAGCCGTATTGTCTTCCGCTGGGCGGCTATCTTTTACGGCTGTATTTTCNGATCCGCAGAATGGGCAACGCATTCAGCTAGCCCCCCAAACCATTATAGATCGGGAAGCGTGCNGTAAGCGCAAGAACTTCGCCGCGAACCCGGTCCTCGACCGCCGTACTGTCGCCGGTCGCAATCGCGTCGACGACTTCAACAATCCAGCGGCCAACCTGAGCGAATTCTTCGGTGCCGAACCCGCGCGTGGTGGCGGCCGGTGATCCAACCCGAATACCGCTGGTAATCGTCGGCTTCTCAGGATCGAAGGGAACACCATTTTTGTTGCAAGTAATGAAGGCACGTTCCAGCGCCTGTTCGGCATCGCGGCCCGTGACGCCTTTCGGGCGTAGGTCGATCAGGACAACATGCGTATCGGTGCCGCCGGAAACAACGTCCAGGCCGCCCGATTTGACGGTGTCGGCAAGCGCAATCGCATTGGCCACGACGTCAGCAGCATATTGTTTGAACTGCGGTGTCAGCGCCTCACCGAAGGCAACCGCCTTACCGGCAATGACATGCATGAGTGGGCCGCCCTGAATACCGGGAAAGACCGCCGAGTTTACCTTCTTGGCAACGTCGGCATCATTGGTCAGCACCATGCCGCCGCGCGGGCCACGAAGGGTTTTATGGGTGGTCGTGGTGGCGACATCGCAATGGTCGAGCGGATTGGGGTGCTCACCACCCGCAACCAGACCTGCAAAGTGAGCCATATCCACCATGAAGATCGCCCCGACGCTATCGGCAATCTTGCGAAAGCGGGCAAAATCGATCTGGCGCGGATAGGCCGACCCGCCGGCAATGATCAGTTTCGGTTGATGCTCCGCGGCCAGAGCTTCGACCTGTTCAAAATCGATCAGATCATCCTGTTTGCGAACGCCATATTGGATCGCATTGAACCATTTTCCAGACTGGTTTGGACGTGCACCATGGGTCAGGTGTCCGCCCGCGTCGAGGCTCATCCCAAGGATGGTATCACCGGGCTTTATCAGTGCCTGAAAGACGGCCTGATTCGCCTGACTGCCTGAATTGGGCTGCACATTCGCGAAGCCGCAATTGAACAAGGCCTTGGCGCGGTCACGGGCGAGATCCTCAACAATGTCGACATATTCACAGCCGCCATAATAACGGCGCCCCGGATACCCCTCAGCATATTTGTTGGTCAGGACCGTACCCTGCGCCTCAAGCACAGCCTGAGACACAATGTTCTCTGACGCGATCAGTTCAATCTGCTGTTGTTGCCGCGTTTGCTCTTTCTCAATCGCACCAAAAACCTCAGCATCACGATCGGCCAGCGAAGTTGAGAACAGGTCGGCGGGGTCGAATGACGACTGCGGAATAGTATCAGGCATTTTGGGCGACTCCTTAGCGTTGCAGGCTGTTTACGGTGCCGCATTGATCGCGGCAAGATACCAAACGATCTATTCTAGCCCGTCTGGCCCGTAACGATCCATTCCAGGCCGTGTGGCCGAGAATAAGCAGTCGTTGCTCTTGCGCAACAACAAGTCTATGTTACCTGCGCTACGGGGACAATTCTGGCTCGCAGCCCCTTTGTGGTGGCGGGCGTTAACATGAATTGAAAGACTAACTCATGGCCGAACAATCAAGCGCTGAAATACTGGAGATGACGACTGATATCGTTTCTTCGTTCGTCTCTCACAATCCTGTTGTAGCGACCGCACTACCGGACCTCATCAAATCCGTGCATCAAACGCTTGCCGATGTTGCACGTGGCGAACCCGCCGAACCACCGCGCCCGGATCCCGCCGTCCCGATCTCAAAATCGGTCACCGCTGATTTTATCATTTGCCTCGAAGATGGGCGCAAACTCAAAATGCTGAAACGGTATTTGCGGTCGCGCTATGAACTAACCCCGGATGAGTATCGGGCACGTTGGGGCCTACCAATGGATTATCCAATGGTGGCACCGAACTATGCCGAAAAGCGTTCAGCCTTGGCCAAAGAAATTGGGTTGGGCCGCAAGAAGTAAGCGCGCCGATTGCATTCACAAAAACAAAAAAACGCGCCTTCAATCGGGCGCGTTTTTTACTTGTGGATCTGGGCGAATTTAGGCGGCTTCTTCGTCCAGCCCGAGCTGTTTCCAGACCGCCAGGATCGCCGCGACGAGATCGTTCATCATCTCCTCGGTGTGCACCGGGCCCGGGGTGAAGCGCAAACGCTCTGTCCCCTTTGGAACGGTGGGATAATTGATCGGCTGCACATAGATGCCAAAATCGAACAGCAAGGTGTCAGACAGCGCCTTACACTTCTCCGGGTCGCCAACCAGCAACGGAACAATGTGGGTCTCGCTATCCATGACCGGCAAATTATTGTCGCGGAATTTCTGTTTCAACAAAGCCGCCTGAGCCTGGTGAGATTTGCGTAGCTCACGCCCGGCATCGCTGCGCAATTTGCGGATACTCGCCAAAGCGCCAGCCGCCATGACCGGGCAGGTTGATGTGGTGAAAATGAACCCGGACGCGGTGGACCGAATCGCATCGATGACGGTTTCGTGTGCAGCAATATAGCCGCCCATAACGCCATACGCCTTGCCGAGCGTACCTTCGATAATATCAACGCGGTGCATCACATCATCACGTTGGGCAACACCCGCACCTTCATCGCCGTACATGCCAACCGCATGAACCTCATCGAGATAGGTCAGCGCATCAAACTCATCGGCCAGATCGCAAATCTCTTCAATCGGGCCTATATCGCCGTCCATCGAATAGACGCTCTCAAACGCGATCAGCTTTGGCCGCTCAGGATCATCATTTTCGATCAGCGCCCGCAAATGCTCGACATCATTGTGACGGAAGATGCGGCGATCAACACCAGACCGGCGGATACCTTCAATCATCGAGGCGTGATTGAGGGCATCAGAATAAATGATCAGGCCCGGCAGGATTTTGCCCAATGTCGACAGGGTCGCATCATTGGCAACATAGCCCGACGTGAACAAGAGCGCGCCGCTTTTGCCATGCATGTCGGCCAGCTCTTTTTCGAGATCGACATGATACCGGGTTGTTCCGGAAATATTCCGCGTGCCGCCAGACCCCGCACCAAAACCTTCAATGGCTTCATGCATGGCATCCAGAACCGTCTCATCCTGGCCCATGCCGAGATAGTCATTTGAACACCAAACGATGATCTCACGCTCGCCATGTTCAAACCGGGCGGTTGCGCGCGGAAACTGGCCGCGATGGCGTTGCAGGTCGACAAAAACCCGGTAACGGCCCTCATCATGGATCGTTTCGAGGGCATTCTCAAAGGCTTTGAGATGTTTCATGGCAGGTGTTCCAAACTCTTCTTTGACCCTATCTAGTGTCGTGTGCTCAACAAAGAAACAGTATCAAAAGCCGCAGGTGCAAAATACTATAGGGGAAGCTACCTAGTGCCGGCCCCGCTACTCAGCATAGTCAGGGCATTCACGATCAAGTTTTCGCAGCAAGCCAGGCCAAGCCAGGCGCGTCGCCACCGTCGCCATGCCGTCAGGGTTTGACTGCTCTCTCACCACGTCCTGTATCTCTGGTGTACCGAGTAGAACGCCATCGCGGCCCGCCGACAGGGCCTTGACCTGCATCGAGCAAGCCCGCTCAAGGAAAAACATGCCAAGGAAACATTCCCCAGCCGATGCGCCGACCGTCAGGGTGCCATGATTGCGTAGAATCATTTGCTTTGTCGTTCCAAGGTCAGCAACCAGCCGTTCGCGTTCGCTGTGATCAAGGGCGATGCCCTCATAGTCATGGTAAGACAGATTGTGACGCGCAATCATTGATGTTTGTCCAAGTGGCAATAGCCCCTCTTTGTGACAGGACACCGCGACACCGTCATCGGTGTGCAAGTGCATCACAACATGTGCATCGTCGCTGGCCGCATGCACAGCCGAGTGAATGGTGAAGCCGGCCGGATTAACCATGTAAGGCGTGTCTTCGACGATCTCGCCATCGAGGTTGACCTTAACCAGGGATGACGCGGTTATTTCCTCAAATAGGAAGCCATAGGGGTTGATCAGGAAATGATGTTCCGGGCCGGGAACGCGGTGAGAGATGTGCGTAAAAATCAAATCATCCCAGCCATAGATCGCCGTCAGTCGGTACATCGCAGCAAGCTCTAAGCGCGCGTTCCACTCCTCTTCACTGACTTTCCCTTTCAAGCTGGTGATTTGCATTCCATCGGCCATTTTCGTCTCCCAATTGTCGATTTTGTCCACAGTACGCCTTCCGGCGAAAGCATGCAATTCAACCAACGCCTTGACCGCGCGTGAATTGCCCCTGACATACGGACCCATGACCGCACGTATCGCCTTTACCGCATCCAAGCGCCCCGAAGCCCAAGCCGCGCTGGAACGCCTGGTTCGCCGCTATGGGCAAGTTGATGAAGACCAAGCCGATGTCATCGTCGCGCTGGGCGGTGACGGCGCGATGCTGGATGCCATGCGGCGGCGGTTTGACGACCAGAAACCGGTCTATGGGATGAATCGCGGCACGGTCGGCTTTTTGATGAACGATTATAGCGAAGATGATCTGCTTGAGCGGATTGATCGGGCCGAGCGGGCGACCGTGAAGCCACTGCAAATGACGGTGACCGACCTTGATGGAAACCAGCAAAAACGCCTTGCCATCAACGAGGTTTCAATTTTGCGACAGACGGCGCAAACCGCGAAATTGCGGATTATTGTCGATGGCAAGGAACGCATGGCCGAACTGGCTTGTGATGGCCTGATGGTGGCGACACCGGCCGGCTCCACCGCGTATAATTTGTCGGCGCACGGCCCAATTTTACCGATCGGGGCCAATCTGCTCGCCCTGACCCCGGTCAGCGCGTTTCGCCCCCGGCGCTGGCGCGGCGCGCTGCTGCGCCATGATGCGCAGGTGGAAATTGAGGTTGTCGCGCCTGACCGCCGTCCTGTTGCAGCATCTGCAGATAATCAGGAGGTTCGCAACGTCACCCGCGTGTCCATTCACGAAGATCGCAAACAGCGACTGACCATGCTGTTCGATACCGGGCACGCACTGGACGAACGAATTCAACGCGAGCAGTTCGCCTTTTAGGGCTACAGGTCTGAAAATATAGGCTTTGTTAAGCCAATTCGCCTATCGATCCCGGATGGTGAAATCTTTGCTGTCCCGCCTGTCCGGCAAATCAAAAAATGCCGCTGTTGACGTGCCAAGCGTCGACCTGTCGCGTGTGCTTGGCCCGAAAGCAGCTCCAGAGGCAGCGCCCGCACCACCGGTTGACGTTTTGGATGTCGATGTTGAGACGATCGATGTTGAGGTCTGGATGCATGCCGATCTCGATCAATTGGCAAGCACATGGGACGCGCTTCAGGAAACACCGGATAGTGCCGATGCCCGGCAAGCGTTTTCACAGGCCGTCCACAATCTACACGGCGCGTCTGGTGCCTATGGCGGCGGCGCACTGACCCGGCTAACGGGGTCGCTGCAAAAGCTGCTCACCAAGTGCAAGGATATTGGCCCAGAGGCGGCCTTGATCAATCTGCACGTTCAGGCCTGCCGGGCCGCCGCGATTGACAGTCTCGCCAGCGAAGATGTTGCCGGCGCCGTTGTTGCGACGCTGGAACGCCAGGTTGATAAACGCCAGAAAGACTAAACGCCGGTAAAGCCTTCTACTTCCCGTTTTGGCTTGTCGCCACGATCAATCCCGAGCAACAAGACAACCGCTGACGCGACGAAGATTGACGAGTAGGTTCCGACCATTACGCCAAAGATCAGCGCGAAACTCATGCCGCGCAGTACGTCGCCGCCGAACAAGAAGATTGAAAGCAGTGCGAGCAGTGTCGTGCCAGATGTCAGCAATGTCCGCGACATGGTGGCATTGATCGCCAAGTCGACAACCTGACTGAGCTCCATCTTCTTATACTTGCGAGCTTCTTCACGCACACGGTCAAACACGATCACGGTATCGTTCATCGAATAACCAACAATGGTGAGCAACGCAGCGATTGTCGCCAGATTGAACTCAAACCCGGTGAGTGCAAACACGCCCATGGTCAGGATGACATCGTGGAACAGCGCCGCCACAGCGCCCAGCGCATACTGCCATTGGAAGCGGAACGAGATGTAGACCATCATTAGCAGCAAAGCGACCGTCAGCGAAATGATCCCGCTGCGAAACAGCTCACCAGACACTTTTGGGCCAACGCTGGCAATTGAGCGAAAGTCTTCAGCCGGGTCGAGACCCAATCCTTCGATCAAGGCATCAACCACGCGCTCGTTCGCGAGCTTTTGCGCTTCATCGGGGTCTTCCCCTCAAGCGGCGTTTGGGTTTCAAACCGAATGATCGCCAGATCTTGCGCATTTTCGTCGGTTCCGCGCGCATTGTTGACCGACACATCGCCAAGCCCGAGCGGGGTAACAACACCGCGTACATCTTGCGCAGTTTTGCCTTCGGGTTGAACAATCTCAATCACCGAGCCACCGGCAAAATCAATCCCCAGATTGAGGCCGCGCGTACCCAGCATAAAGCCGGATGCGGCGATCGCGCAGAGCGAAAAGACGAGCGCGATGTGGCGCAGGCTCATAAAGCTAACGGAGGTCTTTTCAGGCCAAAGTCGAAGCAGCATGTCTCTAATCCTTCCCTACATCGCCAGCCGTTTAGGCCGTCTTGTGCGAAGATAAATTACGGTGAACCAGCGCGTCACAACGAAGGCGGTAAAGACCGATGTGATAATCCCGATTGCCAGTGTCACGGCGAACCCTTTTACCGGGCCAGAGCCGAGCATGTAAAGGATTGAAGCGGCAATGAATGTCGTGATGTTGGCATCCAGAATTGTCGACAATGCGCGTTCATAGCCCGCCTGAATGGCCGTGGCGGGCGATCGCCCGGCCGCCTGTTCTTCGCGTATCCGTTCAAACACAATCACGTTCGCATCCACCGCCATACCAATGGTCAGGATGATGCCTGCAATACCCGGCAAGGTGAGTGTCGCGCCGAAGCCAGACAGCGCCCCGATCAGCAAGACGACATTGGTGACCAGTGAGCCAACCGCAAAGCTGCCAACCAGACCATAAGCAAGGACCATGAACACCGCGACCAAGGCAAGGCCGTACAAGCTCGCGCGCGAACCCGCGCGGATCGATTCTGCCCCCAATTGCGGACCGACCGTACGTTCCTCAAGGAAGTGAAGTTTCGCCGGAAGCTCGCCCGCCGAAATGATCGCCGCAAGGTCATCAGCTTCGTCAATCGTGAAAGACCCGCTGATCTGAACATTGCCGCCGGGTATGGCGTCATTGATCCGCGGGACCGACATGGCGACATCGTCAAGGACGATGGCAAAATAGTTGCCGCGATTATTTCGGGTCAAGTTGTAGAATTTCTGCTTCGCGTTGCCGGACAGCGAGAAATTCACCGCCGGTGAATTATCGTCTGGATCGAAGCCGCGATTGGCAGAGGAAATATCACTGCCCGTCAGCTCAGGAATGTCGCGTATCAGCACCTGACCATAATCGAGGCTTTCGACCAGTTGCTGCCCGGGTGGAGGACGGGATGTCGACGCGGCACGTACAGCCGTGGCGCTGACATCCGCCATATTGAAGGTCAATCGGCCGGCGCGGCTAAGAATGTCTTTGATCCGCTTTGGGTCGGCCTCGCCTGGCGCTTCAAGGATGATCCGCGATGTGCCTTGCGGGGTAATTGAAATCTCCGAAACGCCGTCTGGGTCAATCCGGCGGCGGACGATCGTCATCATCGTCGTTTGTGCATCACTTGCCAGCGCATTCTTGGCCCCGGCATTCACCGTGATTTGAATAAACCGATCATCGGTTTGGGCGATGGTCATCAATTTTGTTTGCGTCTGGCCGATATTCGGGTTGATCCCGCGAAGACGCTTTAGCGC
>JGI24724J26744_10001049_pt1 | contig 19261 bp, 17 predicted proteins | sample Cruoilmetagenom7_FD_26744 | JGI IMG/M metagenome (IMG submission 26744) | reverse complement strand
TGAAATGAGGATAAATCAATAGATTATTTATAACAAAAGAGTTTATCCTTCTGAATTAAAACTTATTGACTATAAAAATTATTTAGATAAAGTGCTAGCGGTATGTTTTTGTAGTCTTAATAGTTTAAGTTTATATGGGAGGGTTTAATGGCGCTAAAAGATATCTTGATCAGCAAGATTAAAAAAGTTACGACATTAAATAAGAAGGAGATCAAAGATAATCTCTGGTTAAAATGCGAAAATTGTAAAGAGATAAATTATAGGAAGGATGTTGAAAAGAATTTTTTTGTTTGCCCTTCTTGTGGTTACCATTTTAGCATAAGTGGTATGGATAAAATCGATATTATTGTTGATAAAAATTCTTTTAGTGAGATGGATAGTGAGATATATTCTCTAGACCCTCTTAAATTTAAAGATGTGAAGAGATATTCGGATAGATTAAAGGCTGCTGTTAAAAAAAGTGGAATTAATGAAGCTTTTATATCAGGTTCTGCGACTATGCACGGAGAGAGAATAAATATTGGTGCTTTTGAATTTTCTTTTATGGGTGGAAGTATGGGTAGTGCTGTGGGAGAAAAAATATCGCGGTTGTATGAAGATGCAATTAGCAACAAAAATCATGTTATTACTATAAGTTGTTCTGGCGGAGCCAGAATGCAAGAAAGTATACTCTCTTTAATGCAAATGGTAAAAACGTCCTCTCTTTTAAAAAAATTGGAAAAAGAAGCTCTTGCACATATATCCATACTGACAAATCCCACCACAGGAGGTGTTACTGCCAGTTTTGCCATGCTAGGAGATACTATTATAGCTGAACCAGGTGCTCTTATAGGATTTGCTGGACCGAGAGTAATTGAACAAACAATAAAAGAGAAGCTGCCTGAAGGTTTTCAGCGTGCTGAGTTCCTATTAGAGCATGGACTTGTTGATATGATAGTTGCAAGAAAAGAGTGGAAGAACACTATTTATAAGCTTTTGCAGTTTTACGGGCTTAAATCTTAAATTCTAGCATGGATATATCAATATGATTATATCAAGACCTATGACTTGGCTGTTGATATGAAAACTTTGTTTGAAAAATACTATAAAAATAATGGTGAATTTAAAAATATTGAATTGACCCTGGGAAGGATAAAACAAGCATTAAAAGATATCGGCTTTAATGAAAAAAGACTTGGTCATATAATACATATAGCAGGTACAAACGGGAAAGGTTCAACTGCGCATTTTATATCAGAAATGCTTAGAATGCACGGCTATAAAGTAGCTCTGTATACATCTCCTCACGTAGATAATATAAGGGAAAGAATTAAATTTAATGCTATAGATATAGGCAAAAGATCATTTGATATGTTATTTTCTCAACATCGAGACATTATCATAAAAAATAATCTTACATATTTTGAAGCGATAACATTAATTGCTTTTGTTTATTTCCAGACATTAAATCCTGATTTTGCTGTGATTGAAACAGGACTGGGGGGGAGATATGATGCTACTAATATTTTTAATAAAAAATTATCTGCAATAACAAGTTTATCTCAAGATCATGTAAACGTTTTAGGTAATAGTATTTTTGATATTATTGATGAAAAACTGGCTATAATTAATAAGGATTCTTCCCCTGTTTTTATAGGGTATAACCCTATATCTATAAGAAAATATATTGAGAATAAATTAGATGAATCGAGAATTATAACGCCGTCAGAAAGGGTCATTTCTAATTATCAATCACTTTACTCTGTACCCTATAATGAGAATTACGCTTTAGCGCATATGTTATTTAAACATTTATTGGGTTTTGAGTATAACGGCAGTCCAATAAAACTACCATCATGCAGATTCGAAAAGATTGGCAATGTAATTCTTGACTGCTCGCATAATGTTAAAGGCATACTTAGCATTATGAAAAATTTCAACAAAAAACCATTCATATTATATTCGGCCACTTGTGAAAGACCTTATGACAAAATAATAGAGATATTGTCAAAAAAATCCTGTGGTATAATTGTTACAGAAATACCTGAAAATGATAGAACATTACATATAGAAGATATTAAAAATAGACATATCAATGTAATAAAGAGTCTAAAAGAGGCGCTGAGCAAGACACTAGAATTAAGAGGTGATTGTGATGTCCTTATCACGGGGTCTCTCTATCTTTGTGCTTATACAAGAGATTTGCTAAAAAGGATGTGATTTGAAGGGTTGTTTTAAAGTATTATTAATTATTTTTATTGCTGTTTCTGTTTTTGCAAATGATGATATCAGCCTTGAAGCTGATAGAGTTATTTCATCAGATGGTGATATTTATGAGGCAGATGGAAACGTTATAATCTTTTATTATGATCTGTTGATGACAGCTGACTCAATGATTTACAATAAATCAAGCAATGTAGTCAGGGCAGAAGGAAATGTTATCCTAAGTGATAATGACAATTATTTGAATGCTGATAAAGTAGAAATTAATTTGATGGACAGAACAGGGACCATTATTAATGGTAAAGGATTTTATTCCCCTAATAATTTTATAAATGCCCAATCTCTAAAAAAAGTGGGTGAATCAAGTTTTATTCTTTCAGGGGCATCTATCTCTACCTGCAGTGGCAGCCAACCTGATTGGTCTTTTTATGCAGATGAAGCAAATATTGATTATGGGGAATATTTCAAGGCTAAACACGTTATTGGTAAAATTGGAAATATCCCTGTTTTATACCTGCCTTATCTCATATGGCCTATTAAAGACAAGAGAAAAAGTGGTTTTTTAATACCTTCCGCTGGCTTTAACAGTACGAAAGGGTTTTTTATAACACCCAAATATTTTTATAATCTGGATGTGGATAAGGATTTAACCCTTGGAATAAATTTCTTTGACAAGAAAGGTATGCAGTATATGTCAGAGTTTAGATATGCAAAAAGCAGCAATGAAAATATTTACCTGGCGGGGGAGTATATTAAAGAAGATTATACTAATGCAAATAAAAATGATCGATGGAAAATAGTGAATAAAAGTAATTTTTATTTGCTGGATAATTTTGAATTAAGATTTAATACGAACTATGTATCAGATTTTAGGTATAGGAGAGATTATGATGATTACTCTATTTATGATTTGGAGGAATATTCGGATAATAAATATATAAATGAGATTAGGTTAAACTACTACTCTGATATTGCTGACATCTCTGTAAGATATAGAGATGATATGCATTATTATGATCTTGAAAATGGTTTTATGAAATTACATCTGATAAGACAGCCTAATCTTATAATAGAAAAGAATTATTTAGATACGGGTTTATTTTTTATTGATTACAAGTTTGATTACAATAAAGAGAAGGTTACTAGACTTTTGTATAACATTGATGACGAGGATGAAAATAGTGTGACAGAGAAGCTTGAAAGGTATAATTCATATATCTCCTTATATAAACCTTTCGATTTTAAAATTGCAACCTTAACCCCTTCTTTTACTCAATATTATACCAGATGGCTTCATTCGGGAAGTGGGTTTGCAGCAGAGGAGACATATGAAAATGATCTATTAAACATAGATAAATCTTCAGATAAGCTTGAAAGATACATATATAATTTTAATCTAAAATTATCCTTTAATGATATTTACAAGCAATATGATAGTTTTAGTCATCATATTTATAATACGTTTGAATATACTCAAACTCCATATCTTAGACAAGATAACATTCTTAGATATATAGAGGATGATGTTATTGATGAAGAGGATGTATATAAATATACCTTCTTAAACTATTTTAAAGCTAATAAGTGGGACTTAAGGTTAGAGTTCATTCAGGGATATGATGCGAAAAAAAATAATAATAGGTTTTTACCCATTCATGAGAAGGCTTTATTCAATTATAAAAAAGTTTTCGGTTATACACTAGAAAGTAAATATGACTACAAAAGCAATGATTTTGTATATATGGGAAATAGATTGGATTTAAAATTCGATTATTTTTATTTGAGAGCTGAACATATTTATGATAAAGAGATTTTAGAATTAGCTAAAGATTATACGGGTAGTAGAGATGTAACATCATTCCCTAGAGATTATTTTTTTGACAATGATGTTATAGGGGAGGAAAATGCAAGCCTGAAAGCAACTGTAGGGTTTAATATAAAAAATATTAATTTAGAATTTTCAAGAGAAGCTTCAGGCAAACATGATAATTTTGGTCAGAAAGTGTTTACTGAACTTGATACTGATGAATACGAGGTTAGGGCTAGCTATTTGTCAGAATGCTGGGAATTAGGTATAGTATATAAAAAGAAAAGATACGATACTGTAAGTTTTGATGAATTAGAGCATAAAGATGAACACACCATATTTTTTATAATTAAAATAACTGGATTTGGCGGTCTTGAAAGGGAACTATCTTAAAAGATAAATGATAAAATTATTTGTAAATAAAATATTTATATATTTAAGTTTGTTTATATTAGGTTCTTTATGCTGCGTCAATATATCAGATGCTTATTTGAGCACAGGTAGAGGCAGCTCTATTATAGAAAATAACAATCTTAAAAAGGCTGAAAGAGAAGCTTATAAAAGAGCTCTTGAAAATGCTATATCTAATTTTTATAAACAGTATAACAGGGTTGAAACGATTCCATCAATAACAGGAGAATTTTTTAAATTTATCAACTCATATAAAATCTTGAACAGGTATGTAGATGATTTCACTGTTTACTATGAGATAGAGGCTGATGTACAGAAAGTTGATCTAAAAGATCTTAGTTATACTGTGAAAAATATAAAAGATGCTGTTGTTTATTTTTTGGATATTACCGGAAATGTTAGTGTTGTGAAGCAGAACGAATTAGGTAAAATAGCCAGTGATTTATTTAATAAGTATAATTTTTCTACTGATTATCAGAAAGAATTTTCTCTCTCTTTAGGTGTGAAACCAAGATATAAGGATTTGGTTGATACGTTTGCTAATACAGGAGGAAAATTTCTTTTTGATATTAGCGTAAAATATGAAATAGATAAGGCAGATATAGATAGTATCTGTAAAATGGAAATGCTTACCAAAATATATACTAGAGAAAAAAGAATGCCACCGATAAAATATTCGACTTCTGTTATAAAACCTTCAACACAGGATGCATTATTGGGAGCCTTTACAAAATCATTGGATAAGACCCTTGGATATGTGACGTCTAATATTATTAAATCACCTGAGAAAAACACTAGAATAATGGATTATCATATAATAGCTTTAAACTATAAAACTTATTCTGAGGTTATGGATCTTATAAATAGTCTAGAAGATAAAGGGCTTGTTGACAGTTATAAACTTGTTAAATATAATCATAAGGAGATTTTGTTTAATATTAAGACGAAATCTGATATTGGTGAGTTGTCTGAAAAGATTAAAGGATATCATCCAGATTATCCTTTAAGTGTCGAGATCTTAGATGAAAGTATTTTAGTAGATTTTTATGGGAAAAAAGAGGGAAATATAGTGCAATAAATATGATGACCAGCTATTTTTATGATTAATGAGATATTAGCATATGTAAAACCTAAAAGAAAGATATTGATTGTGACACACAACAACCCTGATCCAGATTCTATTGCTTCTGCTTATGCTTTACTAAATCTGTTTCGCAATAGTCTTAGAAAGCGGTGTACAATTGCATATAGGGGTATTGTTGGTAGGTCTGAAAATAAGGAACTTTTGCAATCTTGTAAAATTGAAATGTACAATTCTTCCAGATTAAATTTCAGTAGATATGACTGCTTAATATTGGTTGATACGCAACCAACAGCTGGGAATGTATATTTCCCAGATGGTTACTTCCCTTCAATTGTTATAGATCATCATAATTTCAGAGCTCAATCAAAAAACGCTCACATATATGATATTAGACTTGAAAGTGGAAGTACAAGCAGTATAATAAGCGAATATTACAGAGAATTGAATGTTGATATAAATATCAACGTTGCCACGGCGCTTTATTATGGTATTAAAACTGATACCATGGGAGCTGGCAGAAGTAATACAAAAAATGATCTAGCTATAATGAGCTATTTGTTACCGCATATATCCTTGAAAAAACTGTCAAAAATTGAAAACCCTGAATTACCAAGATATTATTTTAAAAATATGTACAAGGCGCTTGGGAATATAAAGATTATAGAAGATGTTATTTTTTGTGATCTTGGTGAGGTCAGGAATGCAGATTTGGTGGCAGAAACATCAGATTTTTTCTTAAAAATGCGTGATATGAAATGGACATTTATAACGGGGGCAGTAGATAATATTTGCTATTTTTCTCTTAGATGTAAGTCAACGAAAAGGAAGGTAAGTTATATCGCTCTTAGCATTGTTAGAGGACTGGGTTCAGGGGGGGGGCATATGAAATCTGCGGGGGGACAAATATCTTTAGATGATAAAAAATACAGCGATGTAGTTGAAGTCTTAAAAAACAGATTAATTCATAAAATTGGAGTAGTGAATCCTGAAGAAAAAGAATTGTAATTTTACCGAATATATATATATTGTTGAAAGCAATTAAAAAGGAGGCGCCTATGAAATTTATATGCACAATATGTGGTTATATCTATGACCCTGTAGTAGGGGATCCAGATAGTGGTATCGAAGCAGGGACATCATTTGAAGATATACCTGATGACTGGGTATGCCCAGAGTGTGGAGTAGGGAAGGACAGTTTTGAGCTATATGAAGATTAATATCAAAAGCCGCCTTTAGGTGGCTTTTAGTTTTAAGGAGATCATATATTATGGATTCTGTAAAAATTCTTAATGACCTGTATTGGGTTGGTGTTATTGATCCTGACCTTAGGGTATTTGACATAGTAGTCCCTACAGAAGAAGGTACTACATATAATAGTTATCTTGTTATAGGAAAAGAGAAGAAAGCATTAATAGAGGGGAATAAACTTCTTTTTAAGGATGAATTTATTAAAACTGTAGAGAGTGTTTGCCCCATAAGGGATATAGATTATATAATTCTAAATCATACTGAACCGGATCATTCTGGAACTTTGCCTGCTGTAGTGGACATAAACCCCGATATAGAAGTTATATACTCAAAAACAGCAAAATCTTTCGTTCAAAATATTTTAAATAGAGATTTTAGGGGAAGAACAGTTGGAGATGGTGATTTAATTGATCTGGGAGGCAAAACATTAAGTTTTTTCCACACACCATTTTTACATTGGCCTGATACAATGTTTACCTACCTGAATGAGGACAATATATTATTTCCCTGTGATTTTCTTGGTGCCCATTATTGTGGGGAAGAACTTTTTAATGACATGCTTAAAGATAAGGGAAAAGCAGAAAAAGCTTTTAGATTTTATTATAGCTCTATTATGAGGCCATACAAGGAACATATAACTTTAGCTTTAAATAAAATCAAGGATTTAAAAATTAATATGGTATGTCCATCACACGGTCCTATATTGAGAGAGAACATAGATTATTATATCAATTTTTATAAGGAACAAGCAGACAGATATTATAGACATAATAGAAATAAGCAGATAACGCTTATATATGCAACTGCCTATGGGAATACTGAGATGATGGCTAAAAAAATCAAGGAAGGGATCAATGATATAGGTTTGGATGTCAAAATATATAATACAGCAACCTCAAACATGAATGATATTATTGATGATATAGAAATATCCCATGGTTTGATTATAGGGACTGCTACAATTAATGCCAAGGCTCCTAAGCCGATCTTTAATCTTTTTTCTGAACTAGTCTCACTAAATGTGGCAAATAGGAAAGCTGGTGTGTTTGGCTCTTATGGATGGAGTGGCGAAGGGATAAAAATGTGTGAAGATATATTAAAAACAATGAGGATGAAACTGCCTCAACCCAGCCTAAGAACAAAAATGACACCCAGTGCAAAAGAGCTAGATGATGCTTTTGCATGGGGGAGAGAATTTGGGATATCTGTACTTGAAGGCAATTGACCCAATATGTGCTAATATATTATTATTATGATATAGGAGACTATGAACATTGAGATTTTCAATGCCAATAATGATGAAGTACTCCATACACAATTTTATATTTCACCATCGGATAAAGGTTAGGCATAAATACCATTAGTTGTTAGTTTTTATATAGGGTAATTTTGAATACGTTTAAGATTAATATTATTGATACTGTGTTTAAGCATTATGATAAGTTTTACTTAAAAATTTTGCCGTCTGCTAAACTTATTATTGGCCGTAGAGGTCTAATCGGTGATGAAGTGCAAAATGGAATTATATTAATCTTTGGTCCCTATTCGTATAAAGATTTCACATGGGATAGTACAATTATTGATGTCAAGATGAAATTTTCTGGCAAATGGGAAAATATTGTAATTCCGTTATCTTCTATTTCTGCAGTTTTTGATGATTTGAGTGATCCTTCTTTTCTGATCAGTTTTAAAGGAGTGGGAAATGATATTGAAGGTGAAGATAAAGTAAAAGTAGTTAGTAGAAATGCTCTAGGTGTAAAAGATAAGGTTGTAAAATTAGAATTCAAAAAAAAGGATAAGTAAGTGGAATTTATTGAAACTATTAAAGGCTTGGTCAACTACACTATTTTTGACTTAACAATTGGTAAATTGGTTGTTTTTTTTGTTATTTTATTTTTTTTCTTACTTTTCAGACAAATTTTTACAAAGATCTTTCTTTCAGCGTTAAGAAGAATGGCCGGCAAGACAAAGACTACTATAGATGATCAATTTATTGCTATACTCGAAAAACCAATTAATTATTTTTTGCTTATTGTAGCATTTTATTTTGCCTTTAAATCGCTTAGTTTGTCTGATAATTCTATGTTATTTATCAACCACATCTTGAGATCATTTATTATTTTGCTTGTATGCTGGACATTGGCCAGAAGTGAAATGTTCGTTAATACAGCACTCAGGATAGTATTTACAACGAAGGATTTGGATGTTGCAATAAGTTTCATCCCTTTTATAACTAAATTTATAAAAGTTACACTGATATCTTTTGCTGTTATTTTTATAATTCAGGAATGGGGTTATAATATTGGCGCGCTTATAACGGGTTTGGGTATTGGCGGTGTAGCTATTGCATTAGCAGCCAAAGACACACTGGCTAATTTTTTTGGCAGTATTATGATACTTTTTGACAGACCTTTCAAGGTTGGTGATTGGATAGTTTCTTCAGATGCAGAAGGGATTGTTGAAGATATAGGTTTCAGGAGTACCAGAATAAGAACCTTTGCTAAGGCTCTTGTGGCAGTGCCGAATTCAAAACTAGCTACTGATGCGATAACGAATTGGTCCAGGAGAGATAGAAGAAGGATAAGTTTTAATGTAGGCGTGACATATTCAACAACAAAAAATCAGATGAAAAATATAATCAGCAAAATAAAAGAGATGTTATTTTGCCATGATAAAATACGTAGCGATGTTATCATGGTTAATTTTACAGATTTTGACAAATCATCAATGAATATCTTTATATATTGCTTTACAACAACATCACTGTGGGATGAGTTTTTAGAAATAAAGCAGGATGTTAATCTAAAAGTGATGGAAATCCTGGAATCTGAAAGTGCTGAATTTGCATTTCCTTCCATGTCCATATACATGGGAAACCCACCACCATCTCTGGATAATAAAACTTTAGAGAAGAATAAGGACTTGGAGCAAATTTAATATCTATACTCATATCTATAATGACCTCTGAATTTCATAAGATCGTAGATTGATACGTATATTTTTATTTGTAAAAATTATTGACATATGTTCATAACATGATATTCTTTCCAAAAACATGAGGTGAAAAGTGGTGAAGATTGTAATTATAGGCGGAGGTCCTGCAGGTATCCAATCTGCCAGATTATTGAAGACAAAGGATAATGCTATTGATGTAACTATGATACGTCCAGAAGCATTTAGTGTTATTTATTGCGCACTTCCGTACGTTGTCGAAGATATAGTAAAGATGGAAATGATAAGAAAAAATGATGAAATGGTAACTGATGTGGGAGTGAATTTAGTCAAAGATACTGCAATTTCTGTAGATTTTGAGAATAAAAATGTTTTTACCAAAAAACATGGAAAATTTTCATATGATAAATTAATAATAGCTACAGGTACAAGTCCTGTAATTCCTCCAATAAAAGGGAGTAACTTAAATAATATTTATACAATAAAGATGGAGAATGATCTCAAGCAAATCATGGAGTGTCTAAATAATTCACGACAAAAAGCTATAGTTGTTGGTGCTGGTAACATAGGTATAGAGATGGCCATAGCATTCCATGAAAAAGGGCTTGAAACCTATCTCATTGAAATGCAGGATAGAATTTTACCAAATCTTTTGGATGCTGAATTAACTGAACTGCCGAGGCAGGATATAATAGATGCTGGAATAAAGCTTCAATTGAACACAGCCGTAGAAAGTTTAGAAGGTGAAGACTTCGTTCACAATATCAACCTTTCCAATGGCACGACAATAAAAATAGATCAGAATGATTTATTAGTTTTTAGTGTGGGTGTTAAACCAGATATAGAAATATTTAAAGAGACCGATCTTGAGTTGACTAAGGATGGTATCGTTGTAAATAGCATGATGGAAACAAATATAGATAATGTATATGCAATTGGAGATTGTGCTTCATATTTGTCCTTCATAGATCAGAAACAAATTTCTGGCAAACTTGCAACTAATGCTGTACCTATGGCAAAGATGTTAGCTTATAATATACTGGGTAGGAATTATGAATATGCGGGTTTCATAAATGGTGCTATTACTAAAACTATAAACTGGAGAATGGGCGGAACAGGCTTTACAGAAAAACTGGCAAAACAGAGGGGGTATGATACAATATGCGCTGTTGGTGAAACTACCACAAGATTTCCTATTATACCTGGCGCTAAAAAAGTTATTGTCAAACTTGTAGCTGACAAGAAAACCTCCAAAATTCTTGGTGGGCAAGTTGTAGGTGGCGAAGGTATTCCTGGTAGAATTGACACTATCTCTTATGCTATACAGATGAAGTCAACAGCACTCGATCTTTTTAACTTCAGTTATTGCGCACAGCCTTTTCAGACCTATTTTCCTGCTAGTAACGCTATTGTTCAAGCAGCAGAAAAACTTGTAAACTATTTTCATGAAGGGTGATAATTGATGAAAATGATAAGATAACCTATATATTTATAGGTAATATATTTTACTTTGCAAATCAATATTTGATTTATAATCACTTAATTGCCATGTTTTTCAAGGCTTACCAATTAATTAGCTGAGATGCTGAAAACTGTTTTTTTCCAGGATAAAATATGTGACGGTGGCGGCAGCATTGGATAAATTTAGAGATCTTGAATAATCGGCTATCGGAATCCTATATAATTTATCACAATAGTTTTTATATATATAAGATGGTAAGCCTGACGTTTCATTCCCAAATATTAGCAGCAAATTCTTTATTTTGTTGGTGTCTATCATATTGTATATTTTTTCACCTTTTGTGGATATAAAAGCATATTGGTAGCATTTACTTGAATATTTTTCAAAAAAAAGATCAATGGTGTTTATTATCTTGATTTTTACATATTGCCAGTAATCTAGCCCAGCTCTTTTAAGATATTTATCTTCAAGGGAAAATCCTAATTTGCCAACTAATATTAGTTCCACACCTGTACATGCGCAGAGTCTCGCAATATTACCAGTATTTTGTGGTATTTCTGGTTCTATCAAAACTACTTTCATATATTATGACTCATGTTGAAGATTTTTGTTAAAAGGTTGCTAATGTCTTTAAAGGGACATTATATTATTTAACTAAAACTTTTTCACAATCCCCCCATATAGATTCGAGATTATAATGATTTCTTTCATGATATCCCATAATATGGACCATTATATCCCCTAAATCAACACATACCCATTTCGATGTCTTGTATCCGTCAATAGCATAAGGTTTCCTTTTTTGATTTTTCAGTTCTTTTACAAGATTATCTGTAAGAGATTTTATATGAACATCTGAGTTTCCGGAACATATTACAAAATAATCTGCAAGAGAAGAGACTGGTGATATATTATAAACAATTATATTCTCTCCTTTTTTATCCTCAAGTATCTCTACTACATTTTTTAAATATTTATTCTGTGTCATTTTACTCCTTGGTATAAGTTATTATCGCTTATGTAATTATATACTTCTGAAGTCAGATAATATTTTATTTTATTTTGCTCTATTTTATCTCTTATATCTGTGGAGGAAATTATAATCTCCTCCATATTATATAATATTATTTTTCCGTTTTTTTCATTATTAAATTCACATGGCTGAATAATATATTTTTTTAATTCTGGTGGTATTATATCCAGCATTTTTTTAAAGGGCATTTCATTTCTGTTGACAACAATAAAATTTGACAGATCAAAAAGCTTTACCCATTCATTCCAGGAACCAATAGTGGCAAAAATGTCGCTCCCGGTGATGAAAGATAATATTTCATTTTTATAGTTTTCTCTAAAATGTTTTAATGTTTTAAATGTATATGAAATGCCTTTGGATTTAAGTTCGTAATCTGATACAGCAAAATTTCCATCCATTGATTTTATAGCTATGGATACCATTTTGAATCTTTCTGCTGGAGTGGTTGAACCAAGATTTTTATGAGGAGGAATTTTTGATGGTATAAATATGAACTGATCTAATTCAAGACCTTTATAGACACTCTTCGCTAACTCTACATGACCTACATGAACTGGATTAAATGTGCCTCCAAAGAGTCCTATATGCAGCAAATATTACTCCCTTATCTGCCCTGATCCATATACAATGTACTTTGTTGTTGTCAAGTCTTTAAGTCCCATAGGGCCTCTACAGTGAAGTTTTTGCGTGCTAATGCCTATTTCTGCTCCTAAACCGAACTCTGCTCCATCAGTAAAACGTGTTGAAGCATTTACATAAACAGCTGCTGCATCTATATATTGTAAAAATCTTTGCGCAGTCGTATAATTATCTGTTATAATAGCTTCCGAATGGCCTGACCCATGTTTATATATATGATCCATAGCATCCTCAAGAGATGATACTATTTTTATAGAAATTATTAAATCAAGATATTCTGTATCCCAGTCTTTTTTATCTGCCTGAGTTACGTGAGCATACTTGCATGTTAGTTCACAACCACGTATCTCCACTCCTGCTTTGTTATATAAAGAGGTTAATTTAGGCAAAACTTCACCAGCGATATTAACATTTATCAATAAGGTTTCCATTGCGTTGCAAACGCCTGGTCTATTAACCTTCGCATTATATGCTATAGAAATGGCCTTATCTATGTCGGCATCTACATCTATATAGGTGTGGCATAATCCTTTGTCATGCTTTACAATGGGTATTAAAGAATTTTCTGTTACAAAGTTAATTAAACCTTCACCACCTCTTGGAATTATTAGATCAATATAACTTTTTGCCTTTAAGAGTTTAGATATATATAACCTTTCAGGATCTTCAAACAATAACACAGCGTTTTTATCCAATCCAGCATTCATTAGAGCTTCTCTTGTGATATTACTCAATATTCTGTTAGTGTTAGCAGATTCTTTACCACCTTTTAAAATAGAAGCATTGCCTGATTTTATACATAAAGCCGCTGCATCAATTGTTACATTAGGTCTTGATTCGTAAATGATCCCAATAACTCCTATGGGAACTCTGGTTTTATAAATTATAAGATCATTAGGCCGTTTAAATCCTTCGTCTATGTTTCCCACAGGATCATTCTGATTCACGATATTCAAAACACCATTTAGCATAGATTCAAAACGTTTATCATCTAAGGTGAGTCTATCAATCATTGCAGTTTGAAGACCACTAGATTTTGCATATTCAACATCTTTAATATTTTTAGCATATATCTGCTCACGATGTTCTTTAAGCAGCATCACAATATTCATTAAAGCATCATTTTTCTGTGATGCGGTCGCATTCATTATTATTCTTGAAGCAGCTTTTACCTTTTCTAAAGACCTTTCCATATCAATTTCCATTATAAAGAGCTCTACTCAATGAGTTTATTCCTCAGTTGTAACAAGGTCATTTCTATGGATAACTTCTTCACTGAACTTATAACCCAAAACCTCAAAAATTTCTGAAGATCTTCTCCCAGCGATTTTTTTAATATCATCTAGGCTATATCTTGTTATCCCTCTTGCGATCTCATTATCAGTACTGCTTACTACACGTACGACATCACCAATGCCAAATTTACCTTTAACTGAAGTAATTCCAGATGGCAACAGCGATTTTTTATTAACCAATAAAGCCTCTTTGGCTCCATCATCTACAAATATATCACCTCTTGGGGTTGTAGCCTGTCCCAACCATAATTTTTTCCTGTTTTTTACTTCTTTAACATGGGAGAAAAATGTTCCTATAACATCACCATTTAAAAATGCAGAAATATTCTCTACATCTTTGCCGTTGATTATACCAACATAACAAGCTGATTGCAAAGCATTTCTGGCCGCAATAAGTTTAGTTTTCATCCCACCAGTTCCAATGCCAGATAGAGATTTACCGGCTATATTGAATAAGGATTTATCAATATATTTAATGTCATTTAGAATTGTGGCATCCTCATATATTAAAGGGTTTTTATCATAAAGCCCGTTAACATCAGATAAAATAAGTAATAAGTCTGCCTCTATTAGACCTGCAATCAAAGATGCCAAATTATCATTATCTCCAAAAGTTTCCATATATTTTAATTCATCTACCACTACAATATCATTCTCGTTTATAATGGGTACAATATCTAATTCTAACAATTTCCTTATACAATATCTTGCATTTATATATCTTCTTCTGTTAGAAAGATCATCTTTTGTGATTAGAATTTGAGCAACATTGATATTATATTTTTTAAACTCTCCTTCGTAGTGTTTGATAAGTCTTGTTTGCCCTATTGCTGCGCATACTTGTTTGTCAATTATGCTACCAGATTTTTCCTTATGACCCATCATTTGGGATCCTGCCGCAATTGCCCCTGATGAAACCAAGGCAATATTATCTATATATTTTTTCAATTCATTTATTTTGCCTGCGATTGATTTAACAAAAGATTTGTTTATCCCTGAGTTTTCTTCAGTGATAATACTGCTTCCAATTTTTATGACCAAGGTTTTTATAGATGGTAGATTTCTCATATAAATAAAAAACTGGGGTGGCAGGATTCGAACCTGCGAGTGGCGGATCCAAAATCCGCTGCCTTGCCAGCTTGGCGACACCCCAAATCCCACAGAATATATTTTAATTTCACATTTTTTTCAAGATGTTTTTCTTTTTTTTCAAGATTTTTTTATATGGAGCACAAAATCAGACAAATATTTTTCTTGAACCATCTAACAATATCATATCTATTATAACCAGGGCAGACATTGCTTCTGCAATAGGAACAACCCGTGGAGCAACGCATGGGTCATGCCTTCCTTCAGTTATCACTGTAGTTTCTTCTCCATTTTTATCAATAGTTTTTCTGGGCACTAGTATGGAAGATGGAGGTTTGACGGGAAAATTAAAAACTATATTTTGACCTGTTGAAATACCTCCCAATATCCCTCCAGCATTATTACTCAAGAATCCTTTCTTTGTAATCTCATCATTCACGTCACTTCCATACATTTCAGCAACTTTAAATCCGGCGCCAAATTGAATCCCTTTAACAGCGGGGATGCTTAATATTGCTTTTGCTAAATTAGCATTTAGTTTATCAAATACTGGTTCACCAATACCTGATGGGAGACCTTTAATCATAATTTCAACTATACCGCCGATTGAATTACCCTTTTGTCTTGTTTCAAGGATAAAATTAACCATCTCCTCAGCTTTTTTATTATCAGGACATCTAACGCTATTTTGTTCGATTTCTTCAATATTTATCTTTTCCACTTTTATTGGACCAACCTGTTTTACATATCCATAAATATGGATATCTTTTAGTTCAAGTATCTTTCTGGCAACTGCTCCAGCGCAGACTCTTCCAATGGTTTCTCTTGAAGAAGCTCTGCCTCCACCCCTATAATCTCGGATATTATATTTTTTGTAATATGTATAATCTGCATGACCTGGTCTAAAAAGATCTTTTATCTTGTCATAATCNCTTGATTTCTGATTTTTATTATAAACAATCATTGCAATAGGAGTTCCTGTTGTTTTACCTTCAAAAACACCACTGATTATATCTACTTTATCCTTTTCGTCCCTGGGAGTAGTGATTTCACTTTGACCCGGTCTTCTCCTATCAAGCTCTTTTTGGATATCTCCTGTGCTGATTTTAATTCCTGAAGGACAACCATCAATTATAACGCCAAGCCCAATTCCATGACTTTCCCCAAAAGTAGTTATATTGAAAATTGTGCCAAAACTATTTCCTGCCATTAAAATTCAACAACCTCTTTTCTATTTGTGCTTTTTTTTGTTTTGGTACTTATTAAAGTATATAAAAAAGTCAGCGTAAATGTATTTTAAATAAACACAAATCCAACGGGATAAAATGAATTAGTTGTATTTGCTTTAAGATGTTATAATATAGACCTACACCCATGTTGATGCAATCTTTTTTGTAATCTTCCTTACTCTTAACAGAAGCAAATGATAATCAACATGTAATTTCTCAGCAAATTCTTTTACTAGATTTTCATTAATGCCCTTTTCTCTATCCAATATATTAGAGTAGTATAAGATAATATTAAAATCATTACGACTAAAATTAGGACTGTGATGATGTTCCTTTATTGCATTAACTATTTTGACAGATATCTTCCATTTAGTTAATATTATCCCTGCAACATCCATATGTGTATATCCTGTTTGTTCTTTTTCATCATCAGGAGTTAATGCTTTTCTTGTTAAAAAATCAACAAGCACAATCTTACCAACATCATGCAAAAGACCAGCTAAATAAAGGCTCTCTGCATCAATAGAGGTTTTTAATGATGCTATATATTCACAAATGCTTGCAACATTATACCCGTGCATCCATAATTTTACTCCTGTTGTATTGTATAATGAAAAGTTTTTTTCATAAAATTCTTTCATGGATACCGCTGTTGCAAGTTTTTTGATTGTGTTAACACCCAGCAAAATTGCAGCTCTATCAATGCCTGTAATCTCTTGATTGAACCCAAAAAATGGTGAATTAACCAGTCTCAGGAGTGCAGAGGTTAANCCTTGATCCATTTTTATTTTTTCCACCATAGCATGCATACTTGATTTATCATCNTTAGCTAATTTAATGAGGTCATCAACGATTATAGGTAGTGCTGGTATATTCTCAGAAAGTCTTACTATTGTACCTATAGAAATTTTNGTCGGTTTTTTATCCCCAGGGGTTCTATCTTCATTGAATCTATTAAGTCTTGCCACAATTAGATCTTTATTATAAAAAGCGTATATAATATCTTTAGCATTGTAGGAAGCCAGCAATGTTTTAAGCGTGTGATCAGCTTTTGTGAGATAAAAATAAGTTGGTTTTGAAAATGGCACGGAGACCTTGTTTAAATCGTCTCTTGAATTAATTTCTAAAATAATACACTCAGCAGAAGCGTTATCCATAAACACAACATTTCCATATAGTTTTGACTTCAATTTGTTTTTTTCAGAGAGACTGCCTATATATTGCACACTTACCATAACATATATTCCTGTTTGGTATTCCCTTTTTTATTTTGATGAATAGTTGTACTATATACGATATAAAACATCATCCTTTTTTTGTCAATATTTGTTTTCTATGACTATGATTTTATGGGTTATAATTAAAATTTCAATTTTACTTTTTGACTTGCTATAATAGACTTTTGCAGGGTAAATATTGAAGGGTTATTATTTAAAAACTAACAGATTGCGAGATAAAGATTTGCTTTTCATCTCATTCTCACATTACATCGCGCAATGTTTTAGAGGCTATTGCTATTTTTGCTCTCCATGGCAAAAACCAGGCACCCAAAGCGTTCAAAATAAATTTTTATATCTTGTCTACTACTCGTATAACCTATAGTAGTCTACCTTCTTCCCCTGCAAAGGTCTTAATAATAAAAAAAATGATTGTGGCTGGGAAAATTCTAGCTATAATAGTGCTGGATAATTTAATAATAAAAAAAATGGATATTATGAGTATGAATGAAAAGAATATATAAAATGAATTTATCAACCATTAAGAGAGGGATGTTTATTACACTTTTTTTTGTATTTGTCATGGATTTATTTCTAGTGTATGGTCAAGCCTATCAATTAAACATTGTTTTACCTGAAGAAGTTGGTATGTCACCATCTTTTACAGAGCAGATAGACAAGATAGTGAATAAGACAATTGACCGTGGGATAATCCCTGGAGCAGTTGTGCTTATTGCAAAGGATGGTAAGATTGTAAAAAAAAGCGCTTACGGTGTTATCCAAAAGTACGACATGGGCAAGTTATTAAAAAATCCTATTCTTATGACAACAGATATATTATTTGACCTGGCTTCTATAACAAAAGTTATGGGTACCACACAGGCGGTAATGAAACTTGTTAGTGAAAACATGCTGAATGTGAGTGATCCAGTTGCAAAATATATCCCAAAGTTTGGCAGCGATGATAAAAACAGTATAACTATTGCTGACTTATTATCCCACTCTTCCGGGCTGCCTGCCTGGGCGCCTGCATATTTTCATGCTAGTAATTCTGTAGAAATGCTGGATTATATTTGTAATCTTTCGCTTGAATATAAGACAGGGACAAAAAGTGTATATAGTGATTTCAGTTTTATATTATTAGGTTTTGTCGTAGAAAGAATTACCGGGAAAAGGTTAGATATATACCTTAATGAAGAGATATACTTTAAATTAGGTCTTAAAAATACTATATTTAATCCATTACCTAATTTTGTAAATAAGATTGCTGCAACTTCATGGGGAAACCCCTACGAGTATAAAATGGTAGCTGATGATAACTTTGGTTATAAGTGTGAAGAGGATGTCGATGATTTTAACAGGTGGAGAAAATATACATTAATTGGTGAGGTGCATGATGGGAATGCTTTCTATGCAAACAATGGTATTGCCGGGCATGCAGGGCTTTTCTCAACAGCTTCAGATCTGGCAGTACTATCACAGCTTATGTTGAATCATGGTGTTTATGAAAAAATAAGATTATATGATAAAAATGTTGTAAAAAACTTTACTAAGCTGCAGAGTTTTGGCCGTGGTTATGGTTGGGAAATGAAT